>Ga0316583_10000076_pt1 | contig 20660 bp, 14 predicted proteins | sample J_170502JBrBrA_D_FD_204513 | JGI IMG/M metagenome (GOLD analysis project Ga0316583, IMG submission 204513) | Rhizosphere microbial communities from salt marsh grasses in Alabama, United States - J_170502JBrBrA | ecosystem: Host-associated > Plants > Roots > Rhizosphere | place: USA: Alabama... | reverse complement strand
TCTTTATTGTGCGAAAAGACTCAATTCAATTAAGGGCTTGGCTTTCTCACTCAAGTATACCTCTACTTTTCTTATCTTATAGTTCTATAATGCCGAGTTCCTACTCTCTGAGAATGCATGGGTAAGTGAAAAACAAGCAAGTACACAATGGCATAAAGTCAACAAGCAAGTGAACAATGTCATGACCCGAGAAGTTCATTACTGAAAAACTCAGATAGGCCTACTCCTATTCTTTCCCAGAGCCTATTCACTCTGTTTATCCCTCTAACTAACCCTATGCCCTATCAAACCTATTCGCCCTTGGTATTTGGAGAAGAAGGAAGGACAGCAAGAGTTCAACACCAACTTCTCTATCCAAAGGGAGGTATACTATCCTAAGACCCAGGGCAAGCAGAAAGAGTTCCATAATGGAGTGCCGAAGCTGAAAACTGACATAAAGAAGCAGAAAAAAGCCCTACGACTCACAGAATCAGCGAGTGAATGAATGAACGAGCCAGCCTATATACGCATCGTACTTCACATTCAGCTTCAGAGAAGTCTATGCATGTCGAGCAGAGATAAGGTCCAAGATATGATATCGAGAACATACTAAGACTAGCAAAGTGTTATAACATAACCGAACAACTTATATTCCAATAAAAGCGTTCTCTGCCGGATGTGGCTTCAATTCATAATCAAGAATCTCCCTTGTCAGAACCACAGTTACTCTTATCAGGTCACTCCGTTCCTGGTTGAGGTAGCAAGCCCCGGCTCAGTTCTCCGTTCACTCTCTATGGATGGTGGTTTCTTCTTACCTTCCAAGCAAATCCCTCGGTACTCTAGGCAATGGCAATGTCAATAATGAATGGAATTGTCTCATTGCGCCGCTTTGACTAGACTCTTGCGCTTATAGGAAAAGTCTTTTTTCGTCCCTTATTTGAGCCAATGAGATACGTCAAGTCATACCCATGTGCATTGCGGCTCAGCATAACAAGCATCTCCAGCCAGTACGCTTTGTTGATCTCTACCCGGCATTCTCGGAGACTATTGAGACCTTACCATACAGTGTCTATCCTGTCAGTCTCTCATCCTATCTTCCTTTCCTTCACTTTCTTTCGTAACAGCGATCACTTCTCAAAATAGAAGCAAGAGTCCGATACCATAGGAAAGGTGCCGGTGCGCCGCTCCTCCTTACTCTCGATGCAAGGGCTTGCTCTTCTGAGTGGTAGTGGTACGAGCTCAAGGAGTGAAAGGCTTGCTCTTCCCGTAGATGATCAGGACTGTGCGAAAGACATCCATTTGATGACTTGCCTGCTTCGGATTCCTTTATTCAAGCAGTTAGCACTAGTAAAGTCAGACACCGTATCCCTCCTCGATAGTGGAGATAGATTGCAAGGACTGATCTGATGAGGAAAAAAGAAAGAAGGAGGTAGAACGAAGGGAGTTCCTGCTCGTGGGTATTACGGCGTGCTCACATTTCCCGTTGGCATCTTCGATCTATCTTCTATTGTTCTGAGACGGATCTCTCACTCTTTATTCACTTGATTAAGCTGACTACTTACTTTGTTGGCAGTCGCTGCGGTTCTTCATTTCATTGCCCAATGTATCCGGCACATCCTCGTCCTGGAGACAAGAGAATCGAGATTCAGTCTTGACTTGGGAAGTGGGGCTTTGATGATCCTTAAGTGAATGTAGGAATGAGAGTCCACCCAAGCTAGTAGGCTTCCTTTCAATGGACGACAGAGAGCCCACCCAGCTAGTAGGACTACAGTCTCATCTCTCCCCTTATAAGCTGGGAGTCAAGTAGTATGTATAAGTTGAAGTGCGCTAGTAAGTCAAATAGTATGTATGAGCGTAAGACCGTTGGCAAAAGATGTATGACTTGATCGGAGAACTGTTGTCTGGAAAAGGAGTGAACATGGGAATAAGACGAGTGGACTAATGAAAAGTACCACTCCCTCTGGTCGTGGATAAAGAAGAAGGTGTAAAGTACTTTCCGTTCCCCTTGATATGATAAGAAGAGTCGTAATGAAAACACTCCCTGTCCTCTCCTCTCAAGTCTCAGTCTCAAATGTCAACTCTCAGCTCTCAATGAATGCAGGTCTCATTATTGAATCCAAACCAACTGTCCCTCTCATCTGATTGGGATTTGATATCAGGAACCAGGAGCTGACAAGGCCTTTGGTCATATCATATCTCGGCGCCTCCGTTTTCTACAGATGACTCTCCCTCGCTGGTAAATAAGGGAGAGAATCACTCTACTCTGGCAGCTGAGCTTCTTTACTGTTTCTTGTGCTGGTTGTGAAAGACTCCCATCAATCAACGGAACGTAGTGCGGTAGCTGTGCCATCCTCCGCTTTGGAAGGATAAGACGGCCGAATGATTCTTATTCAACTTCAAGTACCTCTATCGAAGCATAAAAAGTCTAATATTCCAGCCCCAGTTTGAAGGGATTCTATTTCGATCCAAACCCGACACATCTTTCTTTCTATACGAAATGAGTTCGACCTCGGCAGACTGAAGGAAGACCAATCTCAACCAAAAAAGAAAAGTACAAGCAAGAGAATCAACAACCCCTATTCCTGAAGTGAACGGCTTACGAAAAGGTCAGCGGTTAGGTTGACCCCCTTTGTTCTGAATAGGAAGAGAATCCCATTTTCCTTCTCTGCGGGATCTCTCTTTCCCAGCCACTAAGGTTCCGTTTGGTCCTCTTATCTATCCATCTATCTTGGTTGACAAAGTGGAAATCAGGGTTTTGACTAGTGCATTTTCTCACCAATTTCACGGGTTCTCTCTTTATGTACACAACCGCATCCGGTGCGGCTAGAATGCACGATTGAAAAGGGAAGTTTTTCGAGCAATTCTTTCTTCTTTTTAGTATTCTGACCTAATTGGAAGTTGATTATTCTTCAAAAGGTTTAGCTGCTTATGAAGAGGTTCCATCTCCAGTAGCTACCATAGCAACCTAAGCTAACATCAGAAAGAGTAGCAACATGAAATGATGGAAGTTCTGCAACAGCTAAAGTCACTCTAAGAGCTACAGTCACACAAGCAATAGGAAGAGCGGTTAAAAGCAAGAACTCTGTTCTGGTGTGACTCAAGAACTATAAGCATCCTCTTTTCTTTCTTTGACTATTCTTATCAACTCCTAACTCTCAGCTTATCCCGCGCTTGAGTGTGTGTCTTCGAGTCCGATACCAGGTCTCCATAGCCCAATGGACAAGGGAAAGCGGCAGAACTGAGGTAAGGAGAAGTGAAGTGACTCCGCATGTAGGTTTGAAGACAGTTAATCCTCGTTTGGATTCGGGCACCAAATTCTTGATGCTTAGTTGACGCTGACATCCTGACCTCATTTATCCATCCTTGAGTGTGCTCGGGTCAGTATACATTGTGAAGACTGGCCAAGAAGCAGGGTGCGCCGCCTACCATGCCATGATGAAAGGGTAGTTGATGAAGGCCAGGTGCTTGGAGGTATTCTTCCTCTTCTCCGAACACTTTTTTGACACTTGCTTTGCTTGGTGCATCTGCTTGCTGGTCAAAGTTTGAGAAGTGGGCCTCGGCTCGGGGGTCCTATGGCAAAAGAAAGACTACCTTCACGGTAGCGATCTCTGTGGCTGGCAACTGCGAACCTTTCTGGTCGACCTGGCCAAGATCAGAGTGAGTCGTCTACTTGACCTGGGGTCTATAGTATCTTCGCCGCTGGGAAGGCATTACGTCTACAGCCACAAGGCCATAAAGAAGGGCCGGGAACCCTCCTTCCGTGCTGACAGAAGGAGGTATCTGAACCGCTTACTACTCTCCTCTTGACTCATCCGGCAGCTTCAACATTCACTCCAAAGGAGCTCACACATTGTTTTGCCTGCAAAAGTTGAGAAGTTGCTTCTTGCTCGAACTCCCCTGATCGCTTCTCCTTGGGTTCGGGGGGCCAGGCTTTCTCCTCCTGTCTTTATTAATTCCCTGGCTTCCTTTTCCCATGCTTCTCCCGGCTTTTCCAGATACCAGCTTTTCAATCGAGTCATTCATTCCCAGCTTTGAAAGAGACCAAACATCCTCAGTCCTTTCATTTTCGAACGAAGCTTGCTCCAGTGATTCACCTGCAAGCAAGGATAAAGGAAGCTAGCAAGTCAGCCAGGTGCTGGTCTATGAGATTTCTATAGTCAGTAAGTTGACTTTGCAAACCCTGTACGCTCTAACCCTCTATCTAGTCAGCCAATTCTGACTCCCGCCCGATAACCTGTAAGCCATGGAGTCAGTCCACTGGGATAGAGAATTTGAAGGAAAAAAGAAAAGACAGAAGTTTTCCTTGCAGATGGGGAGGGAAGGAAAAGAACAATTCCCGATTGCTGTGAACAGTTAATTCAAATCGGATACGTGTCAAACAAACCAAGTAGTAAGTATCAAATTGGAGTTAGTATTTGGTCTAGCCTGCCTCCCGACTTATTCGAATGGTGCTTTCTTAGCTGCAATCGATCCAAAGATTCTTTCCAGGCTATCTATGAAAGTACCGACCAACAGTGGATCCACGAATAAAGGGGAGACCTCACGATCAACTACTAAAGTCTCTGGCCGGACATGCCTCTAATCGGATGTAGGGACAGACTGCACATTAATTCAGGCACGGAATCAACAGAGTATATTAATTAAGCTCTTTTTCTCCATTAATATACTCTTGATTTTCAAAGAGATCTGCGTCGTACTCTGTCAACAAAGCTGGCAAGAATCTTGATTTCATTCATTTTTTGCTCATTGCAGTATTCCTCACGATAGATAGATTGGGCCCTTCGGTGCTCATTCATTACATAGATAATGATCTGAAGAAAGAAGCTAGGTACAATAGCACTACGGGTTCTCATATGACGGCACTTTCAGTGACTGAGTATAACGAAAGTAGTACTTTATGTCAGTCAAGAAAGAGGTATTGGTATTGAAAGTTCTTGGGAAAGTCTAAGGTCACTACCTGAACTCCACTAGAATATGTGTTTCCTTGTCTGGCGCTTTGAATTAGGTCTGTCTTTTGGAAGAGAATGTGTTTGCTTTTCGTCTCAAGATTCAGTGAATAAATAAGCAACATATTATTTATGAGTAGCATCCGGTCAAGTGAGAACTAGGGATTGGTCTCGGCGATAGGTATGGGCATTGGCACTATGAAAATAGGCAAAAGACCATGGGATCCTCGAATGTCTTACTATGTTTGGGAAATGCAATACCTTATATAAGACAATAGAAAATACCATACCATATTGAACTGGGAACTGGTCCCAGGAAAGAGGCAATGGGCCAGTTGTTCTGTTTGTTCCACTTTGAACGAGAAAGAGTTCATTTCAAGGAAATCGGGTTGATGGGTTATCAATTTACAGGAGATGAATAGGGCCCTTTTGGGGGAAGTGGTGGTGGAGGTTTAGCCACCCAGAGATCAAGGGATAGTGGAAGGAGCAGTTACGGAGATTAGGCAGATGTTCAATGTCTACCAGATTATGTGATTTGAATACTTTGAAAGTATATGAGAATGACTTTTGTGGATTTCATAACTCATTTATGTAGTGAAAATGGCTTTGTATGAGTTTCTCGATAGGTGAGTGAGACTTTTGTCAAATTAGAATCTCTTTTATTAGCTCAAAAGGCCAGTATGAGTTTGGTCCATAGGCGAGCGTGACTTTTTTCCAATTCTGATCTCAAGCCCTCGTATTAAAGGACTCGGTCATTAGTAGTTTCTCGCTGTCTTTCGGCCGTCTCGAAGCTAGAGACTGAACTCGCTGGGAGCCCGAAGTTCCTTGCTGACCATCGAGTCTCGTATTTCATGATTGTCACCCAGTCCAACAAAGCGTTCTCTGACCGCTACTTCCCTCTCCTTCTTTTGACAAGAAGAGAATGCCACCAAGCAACAAAGGACTGGACTCTGTCTTGACCAGCACTTTCCTCTGTATTTCCCGGTACTCTCATCTGTCTTTACCAGCTTCGAATCCCAGCACTAGAATCTCTCTGTACCAGCACAATCCTCTTCCGGTGTATTTCACTTCCTTCTGATCCCTATATCTTCCTTCTTCTCGTGACCTCTTCCTTTGCCAGCTGCTATGAAATTGAATTGAGACTAGGAAAGTTTTGTGGCCTTTTCTCCCAGCACGATGGTCTTCCATTGCCAGTGTAGAGTCAATTCCTTGCCCAGACAAATCCTCTTCCGGCGCATTTCACTCCCTTCCTTGGTCACGGAAGTCCTTCCTTCCAATTCAATCAATGCCCGCCCCTAACCCTAAAGTCAAGAGGCTTCCTTCCACGCTCGGAACGTGCCGCCATCTTTCAAGTTGACTTCCTTTCTGGGTGCGCTCCACATTATAGACCTTCCTTGCTGTTGGCATGAACCAACCTAGCCGCCTTCGTGGGGGGCATTGGGTCCCAAGATCTCACTTCTTGATACATCCATGTCGTTCTGGCCGACTACTAGAGCGTTTTCCGGAGGATTATGCGGTACGACTGCAGCTGAAGGGACCATAATACAATGTCAACAGGGAAAACGAGCCTGGCCCGGGCATTCGGAATTGGGGTGGACCACCAGCCCCATAAATACAGGTATCAACATCCTTACTGGGCGACCCGTCCTTGACGAAGTGTACGAGTGTATAAGTCAATACTCGGTTCGGATGGGATCGACCCAATGCATGAATAGGACTAATTACCCGATTCAGTGTTGGACTCGATGTGGACATCTCTCATACGGCTTGGAAATGCTTATGGAGTTCAGAGACATAGGGAGTTGACGGGACTGTCGCAGCGCTACCGAGTTGTCACGAAGGAAACCGAAACTCTCGCACCGTGAGACCTCCAATGCAAGGAATTACGAGCCTAGTAGAAAGGTAGTGGATTCCCCAAGTTCCGAACACCAATTGGTACCCACTCGTCGAGATCCCAAAATGACATATCATCGTCAATAGAATGGATTTCACCTTTCCCTTCGAAAGTACATAGTAAGCAAGATAGCCATGAAAAGGGGTTAGGATGTTAACAGGTGTGAAATCAAGAATGTGAATTCGGAGTGGTTCTCCGGGTTCGACAAGTAGGGCTTCACAATCGCTTGGCGCTCACGTACGGGGTAACTAGACTAGTTCGGATAGTCAAGACCCTAAGGCTGCTTCGAGTATACGGCTTAGCTGAAAGGCAAGTTTGAAGCTGGTGGGTAGAATAGCGTCGAACGAAGCAGTACGTGACCTAGCTAAGATAGAGACGGATAAATCCGCTGTCCCTAATCCCTAACTATACCAACAAAGGATAGCTAGACTTCAAGGACATTCTTCCGGTGTTCTAGTTCGATTCTGGGACCATCCAAGCTCTCGAGAGCGAGTCCTCATTCATTCATCAGGTCTTTTTTCTTCTCTTCGAATGATCTTCTACTAGAAAGGAAAGTAGGTAGGGGTATCTTATAAGGGCTAGCTAGTCCCAGCATAAAGGATAGAACTGCCCAGCCCACCCTTCGGAATATCTTTTCCCAGCGACTCAGTCCTACTAGCTAGCCTTCCAATCTCAATACAAAGTAGCTTGTGGCGTAGGAGTGAACTGAACTCGTCGACTAATTCATTCCCTGGAACCCACCAACATCACAGTTCTATGGCTCGCCTCACTCCTGATCATCGAAAGCTTGATGTGATGAAGTTCGCTTGCTGGTATCGATGGCTTCTTCCTGTTTTCTGAGGGAATGAATTGGTCTAGTTAACGGCGAGAGCGAGTTGAAGAGATCGACTACGTTTGTTTAGACCGAAGTCCTCTGTAGTCGAAACATGCCTCCGTTTATCCTACTTAGCTCTTTCGTTACTCTCATCCTGATCGCCTTGCTTTCTCCCTCGTTTGCTTCGTTTACTTAGTAGGGCGCTCGTACCACTCAGAAGAAGAGGTCAACTCCTTTGACTCATCTGAGGATCTCCGTATAATGTCTCGACCAATTCAGAAACACTTGACCTCTAATCTAATAGTTTGACCAGCTGGCTAGGCTAAGAGATGAGGCGAGGCCAGCCCACCTAACCTTTGTTTGAGGGGTAAGGACAAAAGAGAAAGAAGAATGACTTAGCTCGGAACCTTAGATTAGATTAGTAGTTGGAGTTGCTCTCATTTAGTAGTTCGGAGCTGCTCTCATATAGCTGGGAAGAGAAGGAAGGGACCGCGTGTCGGTCAATCTTGATATCAATTGCCCATAGCCTATCGACGTGAGGGATTGTGACTTGACGAATATCTCGAACGAAGTAGTATAGGGCTAGGCTTGTAGGTAGGAGTAGCAGATACCATTCCTCCGCTTCCCCGGACAAATACAGGACAGCTATCTCGACTTGTTGCCAGGCCGGTACCACACAGACCTTGAAATAGCTTTCGCACTTCCTTACCCATCCCCGGGGGTTGTCTCCCGTAAAGATAGGAATTTCCACTCGAGGTTTGTGCAAGAATTCGGGTGGATTTCGATTTCGATGAAATCCGCCTCCGTTAGGCCTCCGATCATACGATTGCGAATATTCCTCCTCTTCCCAGGCTTGTTCCTGCCTCCTCCCTTTGCTATTGTCGGCCAGCCTCGCTCTACTCTTCTCTTTATTCTTCGGATCCGGCAGATTTGTGAAGTCAGATCCATCCGGCACCGCCTTTTTCATCGGTAATTGATTAAGCAGCTGCGCGAACATATTCTGAACTTCCTCGAACTGTGACACATTCCTTGCCTGGGTTTCCTCCATCTTCTGAGAGAAAGTACTAACGTCCCGACCCAGGAAGCTCTCACCCTTAGACCTTTCTCGGTGGGTCTCCCTCGATCTCGATTGACTATAGGACTCTCAAGGCAAGGTACGTCTTTCCAACTAGAATACTAGCTCTCGAGGAAAAGCCTTTTTATAAGACCAAAATAGGCTTCAATTCATGGGTTTTGTCAAGTTTGGGAATAGAAGATGAGGAGGTCATCCGCTCAAAAGAGGTGTGTGCGGCCGGGCGTCGGATATTCCAAATCGAAACCAGCTATTATCAATCCGGCGCGTTGGACAAAGATTGAAGCCATTTCCTTAGTACGAAAACTATTTCAAAAGAGGGCCGGCTTCATTTGCAAAAAAGCTTTGTTGTCCCGATAGCAATCCCAGCGGAATATCATGAAACGAATTCAGACCATACTTATCAAAGCTGCGAGAAAAGGTCTTTTCCATTCAAAGACCTGGGATTAGCCCTATCAAAAAGCCGCCGTCATCGGCTTTCCTACCATTAATCAAATCAGTACAGCAAAGGCTGGAAAAGTAGGCTACTTGAACCGGGAGGTAGAGTGGTTCTGATCAGCTCAGCCCTATCAGCACTACCGCTGGACTACATGCAGGGCTTCCGGAGTACAAAATGGGTAGTGAAACACATTGAAAGATTCAGGCGCAGTTTCCTTTGGAAGGGAAGCGACAAGTGCACTGGGGGCAGCTGTCTGGTCAGTTGGGACAAGGTATGCTGTCTCAAGCAGAATGGGGGATTAGGTGTCAAAGACCTGATCATTCACAACCAATCGGTCAACATTAAGTGGCTTTGGCTCTTGACAGCGGGTTGTGGGCAAAAAGGAGAAGAGCACTCTCTAACGCCTCAACGAGGAGCTGCATGAAAAAAGAAAGAAATCTGGGATTGCGTGGTGTATATTTGGAAAAGACGATCAGGTCAGGTCCTCATCCATGAGATTCTACGAGCCCCTTACCACCATTATGTTATGTACGAAGTCAGTGGTGAAAGTAACATCTGCAACAACGTCTATCTATCGAAGCCTTACGTGTGGATATTGGTATATCGGTGAAGAGGTTTGAAGCACCGGTCGAGACTCTCTGTTCAATAGATTTGGATATGTAATGTACACCAGGTGGAGTGATAACTGGACCAGGGGAGCTCTCGTGAATGCTACATGACGAGCCTACGGAGTCTACCTGCATACCCAACGGCTATAATGACAGTAGAGGATATTCTGTCTCCACCGTTGGACCTTCGTTCCTCAAGGCCTGTTCAAACCTCTCACTCTGTGGGTAATTCCCAGAACATACGAACCATCAAGCCCGGCTCGTCAGACTGGCGATGTTTTCTTAGCTTAGCGATCTGGAACTGATGCCGCGACGCTTTGATAATCTATGAGCGGACCCCAGGTGATTTTCATACTAGATTTGGCTGGGCGATCGAGGAGTGCAAGGGATTTTCCCAAGAATGAAATAAAGGGGCCATTACTCCTGATCGGCCGAATCATCCGATCCAGTTTTTGAAAGTGAAGATGCGGTACCAAAAACGTTGTAGGGTTCGGCAACGAGAGGGGCTGAGGCGCTATAAATCCCGGATTCCAGAGAATAAGCCGAGTGATGGTTCGGACACCGATGAAGAAAAGGGGGACAGATTCGACCGAATTGCCTTGAACTGAAGCTGGGGTATGTACATAATCTCCGGAGGAAACTGGACCAGGGCGGTGTAAGGAACTTGCTATGAGGATGAAGCCTATTCGTCCGGGGCCGCTAGCGAGTGAAGCCAGTTAACGGGGGGCCAGCTATATACGTCGTCCATTGGTTTTCGAGTGCCAAGTAGGGTGCCCGGGACTAGTTTGGAATATTCTTCCGGAACAGAGAGAGTGGAGTCGTAGGGGGAAGTTTCGAGGGAGTATGGATCTGCTGCCTTGGAGAAAGGCAGGAAATGAGGGTAGCTGCCTTGGACAAAGGCAGGAAATGCGCCGAAATGAGGTTGAACTTTCAACTCCAAACTATTAATTCAGAATCTTTCTTCTATAAGCCCTCGATCAGAGGCTGCTTTCTTGCCCTTTTGAACTCCTCTAATCTAAGGGCAATGGGAACTTTATACTGGCCACTCATCAGCCAGGGAGGAATTTCTTTGTCCTTCTCCTCAGGCAGCACTCTCTCAAGATGAACCCTTTCAAGTGTGCATTCGGCGTGACTTCCGGAAAGTTTCTCGGATTTCTCGTTCGGTATCGGGGAATAGAAATCGACCCTCAGAAGAGAAAGGCGATCCTGGATCTCTCCCCTCCCCGAAATCTAAAGGAACTTCAGTCCCGAACATGAAGGCTTGCTTATATTAGGCGCTTCATTTCCAACCTATCGGGACGCCTGCACCCATTCTACCACCTGGTGAAAAAGGACGCTCCAGTTGAGTGGGATGAGAAGTGTAAGCACGCTCTTGATTCCAAGAAGGAAGACCTTTTCAGCCCACCGGTTTTGACGGCGCCTAGAACGCCCTTTTATACTCTACATAGCGGCTTTGCCCCACTCCAGAGGTGCCCTCTTGGCTCAACATGATGACGAGGGTAGGGAAGTCGCGTCTTATTATCTCCGCAGGATGCTGGTAGGAGCTGAACATAATTACTCCGCTATATAAAAGCTATGCCTTGCCCTGGTGTTCGCTTACGGCAAGTTGCGCCACTACCTATTGGGCCAAGAAATCCGTCTCATATCATGAGTCGATCCAGTCAAATACATCCTAGATCGACCGATGCTAACAGGTAGGTTGGCAAACCCTTTGATTAAAGGAGTATGATATTGTGCATGTTCCTCAGAAGGCCATAAAAGGTATGTATTTCCCTTGCTTATTCCCTCCCCGCTCTGACTCTGATCGCCCTTACTAATAATAGCGAGCCACACCCAGGGAAAGCGGAACAAGAGCGAACCTCTCTTCCTAATCTCGAGCAAGCTTGCCTTTTTCCATCCCATCGCTGATCAAAATACTACATCGTTCGGTACGCCAGATCGTGTGATGTGGGTTCTCTCTCCATACTTTTGATACCAGGCTAGGGTCAGAAAGAAATAGATAGCGCATCATATCCTTCCTTCTTCGACGGAAATAGGCTGTGCACGGCGTAGGGAATTCTGGATTTCAAACCTCTTATCCGCCGAAAAGAGCGGAACAAAGAAAATAGAAGTAGCGGTGGGCGTAGGCTGATTGGAAAGCGAATGAATGTTCTTGGTCAAAGTGAGTGGTGAGCGAAGCGCTTGTCAATTGAACTGGATATACCTCGCCTGACACGCGAAAGGCGGGACCGGAAAGATTTTGCCATAGTTAGGGCAGTGAAACCAACTCTCATACGAGCTCCCGGCGGTTCATTCATTTGACCATAGACTAGATTTGGATTCTGAAATCTTTTTTTCATTAATCACTCCGGATTCTTTCATTTCCTTATAGAGATCATTTCCTTCACGAGTACGTTCCCCTACTCCAGCAAATACAGATACACCTCCATGACCTTTAGCAATGTTGTTGATCAATTCCATAATAAGTACTGTTTGACCTACTCCAGCTCCCCCAAATAATCCGATTTGTCCTCCACGGCGATAAGGAGCTCAAAGCCACTTTCATACCTTTTTCAAAGATAGATCATTTTGTATTTCATTCTATAAAGGAGGTCAGACCTTAACCTATCTAGCATATGTCCCTTTCGTGAACTCGTCAATCTCTCTTTTCTTTCAATCATTCCAAGTTTGAGTTCTGAGTGACCGATTCCTATGTAGACCTTAGCAATATGGGCCCACTCGTCTATGGATGGTTGTGGTCGTAGATTGATGAAAGCTCAAAGGTGACCTTGGTCATAGCTTTTTCAGTAGATGACAGCTCTGACGTCAAGGTTGTGTTAGCAAGGTTGTGAAATGGGACACACATGCCAATTCAATTCTTGTGTGAAATGAAAGCTCGACTGCTAAGCAAGGAAGAGCCGCGCTAGAACTCTTCATATCTCTTCTCTCGCTGGTCCTTTCGATTGACAGTCCTCTTTCATCGATGCCTTACTTGAATAAGATAAGTCAGAAAGTACCCTGTGAATTCTGCCTTTCCCTTCACAAGCTTCTTTCTCTTTATCACTCTACGTCCCTTTGTTTGCCCCCTTCTTCCCTATCACTCTACGTCCCTCCCTTTCCTTCCACTTGGAAAGCTTAGGGTGAAAGAGCAGGGACAGAGATGAGAGATCGAGTCTTGTCAAAGAGACTCCACCATATCATATCTGGGGCAACGAACACTAATTCCATGTATATGTCTTTGCCTATATTTCTTTCATCGGAAGGTCAGAGGAATCTGGCTTCTCGTCCTGTAGAGATCCTCAAGTCACCATGCCCTATGGGGTCCTTCCAAATGATGCTGAACTCCCCAACACCAAAGAAGTTCTTTCTAATCACCATGATCAAGGTAAGGGAGAAGTATGCCCAGCCGCGGGTCTGAGCTAATCTCATTGGGACGGCTCGTCCTTGTGTACGCGGTTTCATTGCTGGGTCAAAGGAAGGAGGAACCCACGCTGGCGGGTCAAGTAGTTATACATGTTCTCATTGAAAGAAAGCCAGCCATCCCATATATAGCGGCTTGGTTTTCGAAAGAGATTGTTTACGGAACGAACGATCCACTCCTTGAATACCCTCTCATCTTCGTTGATAAGATGTCTGGTAAGCGACAAAAGGAAAAGAAAGCCTACCAACTAGAGTGAGTAGCAGATCACCCAACAAGAGTCTCCAAAGGCATCATTGACTTGACAAGGCAAAATGAAGTAAGCGAGAGAAACCCCCTGGAAAGACGCTTCCACGGAAGAAAGAAAAAGAAAGGGCAAACCTCTGACCTAATAACAGGATGAATTGAGGACACTTGAGGTTTGAAGATCGTCCGAAAACAGGCCAGCAGCCCACGGGGCATAACAGCAAGGAAGACACCCGGGAATAGAACTCATCGTCCGATACTGAAAAAAGGCCATACAGGCAAGCTTTCTCTTAACAAAATCAACTCACAGGCACGGAAACCCGGGAAGACCTCTTGTTTACCCGAGGAAGGAATAGCCAGGAAAGACCCTAGCCCTAGCACTCTTCGGAAAGAGGAAAGAGCCTGGCACTCTTCGGTAAGACCAGAAGATCAGGACACAAGAAAGAACTAGAGAGAGAATTGATTCAATAGGACAAATTCCATTCAACTTGTTTGATAGTGGACTCTGCTACGAGCGATCATTGGAAGGAGATGAAAGAGGAAAACAGTCTATCACGGGGGTTGAGAAAGGTTCAATTGCTTAGTAAAGTGGCTTAGAAGAAGAATAGGGCTTGGGCTTGGTTTTCTATATGGCTTGAGTGTCGCTTATATGCTATCCAAAGAAGGCTCCGTCAACACCAAAGTCAGGAATCTTTCAATGGGATGACCAGTAAGGAATCTTGGCATGAATAAACAGTCTTTGCTTGTCCATCTCTATAAATAAGCTTCACACATGTCTCTAGTGGGAGTAGTCATGGGGCTTCCCTTCCAATCCTAGGTCAGAGCAGGACTTCCGGAATAGCAGGACAGCGAACGAAGTAGGCAACTTGTCCTCAATCAGCCTAGCGTGGAACATGAAGTTGTAGTTCCAACCCAGTGAGTCACTCTGAATGTTCCGAATTCATCTCATTGCAAAAGAAAGGCCTCCCTCTCTCAAGAAAAAGGGTGGGCAGTTATCTCCTTTCTTTCAAGACCACTGCCTTCCGGGCATACGTGCATATTATGAGAAATAGGACGAACAAATTCCACTTTCGAGTCCTCGCTTGAGAAGAAGGAAGAAGGTTCCGTTGGATTCAGCAATAGGAAATGAGGGGCAGATTATCCAGTGGCAAGTTGGGCAAGTCCTTATACACCGAATTCAGAGCCAGGGAGTTTCATTTCTGTGGGGCAAGGAAGAGGAGCTGAGAGAGTTACGGGTAGACTTGATAGGATTGGCTGCTTTCTATCTCCAATATTCTCCTTTCTTCTGGAGCAACTCACTACTAAGCTGCTTGCAAAGCTCTAACCTTGATTCGTTTATGAGATAAAGCACCCACCCCACCTTGATCTCCTTTCCCAACAACCACTTCTTCCCCTCAACGTTATACCTTTCTTGCAACAGCAGCCTTTGCCTTCACACCTATCCTAGTCTATTCCTTCTTCTCTTCTTCTTCTATTGTTCCTTACTGTTTGTAAGAGGGCCGGTGCCGCCCTACCTTTCTTCCGATTGATTTGCTGCCTGAAGACTTGAATCGAAGGAAAGTAAGGCGGGGTCAGTTCTTTTATCGGGTAATGAAGGCTCACCGAGATATTTTCCCTCTGAGGTATGAAAGTCTCACTGGCTATGGATGATAAGGAAGGGGGAGGAAAGAGGGACGGAGCGAATAAGACCATGCATGAAACCTTGCCTATTGTGTTTGTGAATGAAAACCGGCCTTTTGTTCGAAAGTCAAAACAACCTGAGGCTTGAATGTGACCGTGCCGTTCAGCCTACAGAATGAATGGACATAGTCAAATTTCATAATCTGATCTGTGAAAAGCTCAGCTCTAGTTATTGCAGCAAGCTACTTGAGAGAGGTTCCATTCCCAATGAAGAAGAAGGATGCAAGCTGAACCACGTAGTCTGACTCATCCATCAGAAACAATCTCCTTGCTTGGGTAAAGGAAGGCAGCTAGAAAGAAAGAAGTGAATATCTCTGCTAAGTCGCTCTTCTTTTTCTATAGTCGGGACGGAAGAAAAGTGGTAGTCCCATCCCAAAGCTCGCCGTTATACGTTGATCGCCCGCCCGGCCTACCCCAAAAGTAGTCTTTTTTCGGAATGGGTTCAATTGCAGAGTAATGAAAGAAACCAGTCCTCGTATGTTATGTCTGAGGCAGTAGGGCAGGGCAGTTCCATAGTTTAGATTTGATGTCCATAAGAAAGTGCCCTTTCGATTGAAAGAGACCTTCCCAGACATTCCAATCAAACACATATTTCTTTCCTTTCCGGCACTTGAGAACGAAGCTTCTTACGAGACTCCTCCAGAATGTCGAAACATATCTTGAAGAGTACAGCTCATTCTTTGCTTAAAGGCTCTTTCTCCCCTTGCTCAGGCATCGCTCGAAGATTCATCCCGGGAGAGAGAAGCTACCTTTCCCTCAGAAGAAGGAGCTTTACTTAGATAGGGCTTAGGAGTTGGTATCGGCTGTGGAGGTGAGAAAAGGCTCTGGTTACTCTTCTTTGATATTGACAGTCCCTTTTGTGGCTGTCGAGTCGAGACCTGGTATTTCACTCTCTGTAGTTTCGGGTTCGGGTTGGATTTGGGGAGCTGCTTACATGGCAGCGGTAAGAGGAGTTGGTATGGGAACCATACCAGTATCTGACCGTGCTGGAGTTGATGGGGTCTGACTCTCGGTGGCTTGCTCCTGATAAGAAGTCTTATCTATTTGCTTTCTTTTTTTCTGAACTCTTTCATTGTAAGGAGAGTGCTCCGGAAATAGAAGGGCAAATCATAATTCTTTTTGCCCACTTGCTTTACTCCTTTGACTTTCTGCTTTCGACGATCTCATCCTACTTTTTTGATTGGATTTCTCCTTTCTTACAGATGAACTTCTCTTAGGCAAGCACTTGACGAAGGAGAGGACGGCCCACTCTTCTCTTTCTAGTCATATTTAGCTTTTGAGAAGATTTTCCTGACTTTTCACTCCACTCTCTCCTTTGTCCCGTCTTCTTTGCTGCTGGCCCACTATCCTTAGCCAGACCTTTCCTCAATGCTTGTCTCCTTCTCCTTACGCTCGCATTAGTGCTCGCTGCTTACGCTCGCTGGCTCCTCTTGATTCTAAACTGGGGGAGGATTATGCATCAACTAAGAAAGTATGGCATCAGTCGAATCGAAGATGCACAGTGATTCAACAGAATAGGCCTCATGCATGCCAACTCGGAAGAGAAGGAGCTGTTGTCGACTTATCTGCTCGAACTTCTAGCATTAGATACCCACGAAGAGGATTCCCTTAATGGGACAGTTGAGGGAATGATTGCTGCTAGAGTCGAAAGACGAGCGTCGGGGCAGGTGGCATCAATTAGCCTTTCGGAATCGAATGCTCTCTTGCGAGAATCAGGGATTTTCTTTCTTTTTCCTGGCGCATCGGAAAGCAGGTGCCGCCTCTCTTTTTTATCTGCTTCATCCGAGTCTCAGAGAGTGGCTGAGATCGATCAGTCCTAATTGGTCTCGTCCGACGCATGAGCGAGAAGAGAGTCTTTTTCCGAAGAAGTGGACGGCGTCTCCGGCAAGCCTTTTTTCTTTGATTTGAAGATGAAGTGGAAAGAGTCGGATAGATCTTCTTTTTCAAGAAGGCTAGGGCCATGCGATCCTCTTCTTAAGCGAAGGGTGAGAGGTGAAGGCCTTGAAAACAAATCCTGCTAGAATGTCTAGTTCTAATTGCTTCTTCTGGGGAGATCTCTTAACACAACAGAAGTATGCTGACGGCTGACCAACGTTCGAGAACTGGGTATTATGTTCTTTTGGGCACCTCACTAATCTCTTGTAAATTGCCAGAAGCAAAACACTTTTGATCCTTCCTCTGCTTCAGCAGAATTGAGAGCTATGGCCTCTACTATCGGCGCACTGAAGTAGTTTGGCTTCGGTGGCTTCTCGAGAATATTGGTCTTCGTTCAAATTGCTGAGCCAACCTCCAGGCTGAGAGTTTTTGCTTGACGAAGGCTATAAAAAGGAAGAGGTTTGCCAGTGGGTGACGGGGTTACCATTTCCAATTAGCTTCAATGTGTCTACTTCTCCTCTGCATTCTTCTCTATATGGGTATGTGCCGTAGGCTGGCTCGGGAATGAGTGGTACGACTTATATATAAAGAAGCCTGGGCAAGGCAGATCTTCCAATTCAATTGCACCGGGAATAATGAAGGGATAAGATACTTTCTCTCTCTTGGCAAATAAGGCTCGTTCACTATCATATTAGGGTCGGTCTGGCATCCACTATTTATAGGCTGCTCGTCGAACTTCACATTGCACGGCCACTACCAAGTCCTCATTCATTTCTTCAAGATAAACAAGACGCATTATATAAATTCCCACCAATGGAAAAAGCACCACAACTAACTAGCTCAAATTATAGCAGACAGCCCCTTTAACTGAAGAAGATTGTGTAGGTTGTCAAAGCAGTACCAAGCAGACAGCCCCGATAATAGAATGTCAAGGGCGCCAATACCATCCAGTTCTTTCAATCAAGTACGGGGTCAACACAAAGGACCTTCACCTCTAACAACTTTCTCTTTTTCCTTTGAACAGACTTCCAACCCAGTTCACTCTAGGAACTTCACTCTACCTACCTTTTATGTTCCTCAACGAAAGCAACAAGCTCGTACCGGCAAATCCGAAAGAAAAGCATGGGATTCGACTTGCAGTGCCATTAACTATCTATCAAAGAAGCCGCTCCTTCCATCCAATAAGTGAACATTCAAGGGGGTTCGGAAGAATTTCCCCTGAGCTTGACTGACGAGTAATATAATAAGACATCGTAATCGCAGTAAGCAAAGAAGCAGCTTACGGCCACCTTTATGGCCCTCGAAGTGAACCGTTCGAAAATCGAGAAAGGGAATAGTGGGCCAGGGAAGAATTCTAACCGGTAGAGTTGACTTGTCAATAATGTGCGTGCGTTCTCAGCGTATAAGACATTCTTTCTTTTTGAGCAACGAAGGCTCCAGCTATTGGATAAGGTTCTATCTATCAGATCAGAATAATTATAGCAAGAAGACAGCACCAAGCGATCTGGCTTGATTTAAGGGCTCAACCTCTACTTTCAGGCCTTCCTCTGAACTAACTTGAAGGGGAGCCCATACCTAAACCGTTGAGAGCCAGGATGAGTCTTGATCGATGAGATATTATATCGTTTTGATTCCTCTCTTTCTTTGTTTGCCTCAGTGGAGAACTATGCGCAGCGACGCCCCCTTTTCTTCTTATTCAGATTGGGACAAAATCGAAGCTTGATCAACTGCTTTGATCATTGAAGAACTTCTTTGGAAGCGTCGCGACTTCTTTCTTTTTTTTTCTGATGAAGTCTAGGAATTGTGTACCCACCAAAATACGAAGATAAATGAACAAGTGAGTTCGACCCGCAAGCAAGGGCCTCAGAATGGCTCTCACCTTCCCTTAAGTGCTTGGCTTTCTCTTCCCTTGACAGACACAGCAAGACTTTTCTAAGCCAGTTCAAGTGAAACCCTTCTTCGAAACCCTATCTCAGTCGTACTGGACTCTCTATTACCAACAAAACAAAGAAAAGGCAGGAATGGATGCCTCTCTTGAGGACAGACTTTGACGGTAAAGCTACAACATCAACTCGCAATGGCCCTCGTTCCATGAGACATGGTTTTTTGTAGACGTAGATTGGATCGAAAGATCGCACTTCCGCTCTTCTCCTATCGGACCAGCCACTTCCCACTCTCCTCAAGTGAACAGTTTAGCCACTATCCTCCCTCCGAAAGAAATACTCGACTCCGTGTTTGACTCTCCCTCCCTCAGGGCTCTCTCAGGGTGTTTGTGTGTCTGTGAGAATCAATGTTATCATTGCGTTGAACAAGTTTTCAACAAGTTTGTTTGTTTGTTTTTCTTTCAACCAGTTCTAGTCTGACTACATCTACGATAGAATAAGCAAAAGCCTTCTGAGGTTTCATATCCAAGTGCCATATAGAAATAAGGTTTTGTGGTACTTATTGAACGGAACTAGGGTTCAATGGTCAAGTCTCAAGGTGTATGCTTACGAGACGTTGGCTGCTTTTTAGAAACCAAGTTCTAAGATTACCACCTAAATAGACAAAACTACCGGTAGTAGACCGGCGATCATCCTGCCTGCCCAATCGGCATCAGAATAGGCGGTCAGACTCCAATTTCAAATGGTCTGAAGCACTAGGTTCAATGTACCCTTGTTACTGCTTCCATCCATAGCAGACAAAAGAGCTACTACTGAAACAACTACTTGCTTACAGTCTTTATGCAGTGAATGGGGTAAGGGGCCGAAACATTCTTCAACCAAATCTCTGAAGATTCCCGAGCAAGAAACTCACCACTTCCAGCTTTATGCCTTGGTCTTCATGGACATCATCTGGCTCTGTTGCAACAAAGCAGTTCATGAAACAGAGTTCTACTGATTCTATCCAAACGGCCTCCCTTATTCAAAAGATCCGCTTGGAGCACTTTCAAGCCTGGGACAACTTGAGCATGCGTCCCTCACATACATCCCTCTGGTCCCCTCCTCCAGATAACTACGTCAAACTTCATTTTGACCTTGCAATAAGGTCTTCGTGGAATGCCTCAAAGCGCCGGATTACGAAAGTCCTGGTATGCGTGTCGGCGAATCGTCTTCTTCTTCTTCTCTTTCCTTGTTACGGCCGCTCGCCCGTATTCAGTGCCAAAGGCTTGCGACTTAATCCGGCCCGTTTACCGGGTTTCTCTCGAACAAAGTATGGTACGGTCGAAACTCACGGAGTGTCCTCTTCCTCGGAACGTGCCGGAGTTCCTCGGTGGGCTAGGTAGCTGGATTGTTGGCATGGTCAAGTAGTGTAGTTAGCCAAGCAAGGTTTGTTAGGAGTAGTAAGCCAGGTAACGTTCATAGCTTGTGCTTGTCCACGAGATGCGTAATAGGTGCACGTACCGGGCTTGAACGCTGAGTCAACAAGTAGGCCTTTCTCAAGGCGAGATAGGCTTGGTTGAAGCAAGGGGTATTCACGTCAAGGTCAGTCACCAGGTGAGGAATATGCAAAATAGGAATTCACAGGTGTATGCGCGGGATAGGCTTGTATAGAAAGAAGGTAAAGTAAGAGCTAGGTATATGCGAACGTGTTGTATAGGCTTGAACGGTGTATACAGAGGTCATCAAGTCAAGGTAAGTAGAGTAGGCATTTATTAGAACGTTGTGATTCAACCTTTTATGCACGAGCTATGCGTTATAGGTAAGTCAAGTAGGTTTATGAACGCTCGA
>Ga0316583_10000075_pt1 | contig 20871 bp, 14 predicted proteins | sample J_170502JBrBrA_D_FD_204513 | JGI IMG/M metagenome (GOLD analysis project Ga0316583, IMG submission 204513) | Rhizosphere microbial communities from salt marsh grasses in Alabama, United States - J_170502JBrBrA | ecosystem: Host-associated > Plants > Roots > Rhizosphere | place: USA: Alabama... | reverse complement strand
ACCGATTGCCCAACCCATGGGGGCGAAGTTCAAGGTCATGCGCAGCCAACCACCTTGGCTTTGGCGCCGTGTGCCCGATACCGCTTGGCGCCGGCCGCCGGGACCCTGTACGCGAGTCCGGGTTCTACGCCCTTCGCCTGTCTTCAGGCGCCTTTCACCCATGCGGCGGTCGGTCGGATGCAGGCAGTGGGTAGCCCAGGTCATGCTGCTACCGGTGTCGGCCAAGTAGCGCGTGGTGGTGGGGAACAGTTGTCCAAGTTCTTTCATGAGTCGCTGCGGGGTGATCGGTGCGGCGTCGCTATCGAACTGCGTACACCCACGCAGCATCGGCAGCGGTCCCCATGAAGCGACGAGCCGGTTCGGTGGATTTCGCTCCTCCTCTTCGGTGCCGTTGGCGCTGTTGGGGCGCTCGGCCAAGCGTTCGAAGATGGTGCGGATGCGGCCACGCACATGCAGTTGTGCCATCGGCGTGGTGGCGAAGTGGTCTTCGGACTCGTCAACATGTACCAGGCGCTCGTTGAGCAGAGCCTCGCTCCAGCCGCCGCTGTTGAGTTCGCCGAGGCTGGTGCCGATGGCGACGACGAAGTCGACGCTGGGATCCTTGAGTTCGGCATCGGCGGTCTCGTGGCCGCCAAAGCCAAAGACGCCGCGAAAACGTGGATGGCGGGGATTAACCAGGCCCTTGCCGTCGGGCGTGGTGATGAAGGTGACGTTGTTCTGGGCGACGAATTGAAGAATTGCGCCGACACCCTCGGCACAGCCGGAACCGATGACAAAAACCACTTTCTTGGCTTCGGTCAGCATTTCCTCGAACAGCGCTACCGCCTCGTCGTCAATCAGAGATGAAGGTGACAACAGGCTATTCAGGTCGTAGGAGGGCCCCGCATACGGACTCGGGCTGCGGAACACGTCGGTCGGTAGACTCAGATGGGCCGGGCCACGCGGTGGCCGCAGCGCGCTTTGCAGGGCCGCGATCAGCTTTGCCTCCAGTTGCTTCGGGTGCGAGACGAGCGAGTTGTAGCGCGTGCAATGCTTGAACATCGACAGCGTGTTGATGCCGGTACACGCGGATTCCTGCAAGGCATTCTTGCCTAATACCGGTAAGGCTGCCTCGGCGGTGACGACCAGAAGCGGGACGCCGTTTTCGCGGGCGCAGGAGACGCCGGTGATCAGGTTGGTGGTGCCGGGGCCGGTGGTCGAACAGCAGACGCCAAGACGGCCGGTTTCACGTGCGTAGCCGTCGGCCATGAAGGCGGCCCCCGATTCGTGGCGCGCCAGGACAGGGCGCGGGCCACCGCGGCGTTGGCTTCTGGCCAAGGCGTTGTAGAGGGGTTCGATAGCACCACCGGGAATACCGAATACATATTCGACGCCGATCTGCTCCAGGTAAGCCACCAGCAGGTCGGCGACTTCCGGGACATGCGTCGATTGACCGCGGCGCTCCGCCGGGTCTTGAGCGAATGCTGATTTGTCGCCCATGTGATTTCTCCGAGAACTTAATGCCGAACCGCCAGCGCCACTTCGGGCTATGTCTTTTGCTCGATCGTTGATGCGCCGACAACGATGTCATCCATTATAGATAAGGCAATCAGAAGTGGCTGGGTAATATTACGTTCGTACTAATTTTGTGTTCTTTCGATCCAAGGGGGATTCACTCTTCTTTTTTCGGATTTTCGGCCGACACCATGGCCGGGAACTGCGGCTTGAGTACCCGTTCGGCGAACTCGTCTGCCGGCAACGGCTCCGACAGGTAGTAGCCTTGTATCGAATCGCAGTCAAGGCGTATCAGGAATTCCCGTTGTTCCGGGGTTTCCACGCCTTCGGCCACCACTTTCAGGCGCAGGCTGTGGGCGAGCGCAATCATGCCGGCGACGATCGAGGCGTCGTCGGAGTTGCTAGTCATTTCGCGTGTGAAGGTGCGGTCGACCTTGAGCGCATCCACTGGGAATCGCTTCAGATAGGCGAGTGAAGAGTAGCCGGTGCCGAAGTCGTCAATGTCGAGATTTAGTCCGATGCTCTTGAGTTCCTGGAGGGTGGTCACGGCTTCGCGGGCGTGCTCCATGAGCACGCTCTCGGTGATCTCCAGCGTCAGGTGTTTCGGATCCAGCCCAGTGTCGCGCAAGACCGTGGCCACGGTGTCGCAGAATGCTTTCTCCTTCAACTGAACACCGGAGATGTTGACAGCGATGCGCAGATCCTCGGGGGCACCCGCCGCCAGCCACGCTTTGGTTTGGCTACAGGCGGTGCGCAGGACGAACTCGCCAATCGGCTTGATCAGGCCCGTTTCCTCCGCCAGCGGAATAAACTCGAGCGGCGAAATCATGCCCCTGACCGGATGCCTCCAGCGCACCAGCGCTTCCATGCCGTTGATGCGGCCGCTGTGCGTCTCGGCTTTGGGCTGATAGTAAACGGTCAGTTCGTGGCGTTCGAGTGCTCGGCGCAGCGAACTGTCCATGCGCAGGTGTTCGGAGATCGATGCTTCCATGCCCGCTTCGTAGAACTGGAAGCCACCGGCGCCGCGCTTGGCGCGATACATCGCAGTGTCGGCGCGTCGCAGTAGCGTGCTGACGTCGCCGCCGTCGGCCGGGTAGATGGAGATGCCGATACTGGTCGACACGTAGATGTCCTGGCCGTCGATCTCGAACGGCGCTGCCAGCGAACGGCAGATCTTCTGAGCGGCATTGGCGGCCAGGGCGGGTGCTGCCAGGTCATCGAGCAGGACGGTGAACTCGTCGCCACCCAGGCGGGCGACGCAGTCGGTAGAGCGTACGCAACACTTGATGCGGCCGGCGACTGCCTGCAACAGGCGGTCGCCGATCTCGTGGCCGAGTGTGTCGTTGACGAACTTGAAGCGGTCAAGATCGAGGAACAGCACCGCCAGCGATTGGCCATGACTTTCGGCGCGCTCGATGGCCCGATCGAGGTTGTCGGCAAACAGCACGCGATTGGGCAGGCCGGTCAGCGTGTCATTGAACGCGAGGTGACGGACGTAGCGCTCGGCACGGTTGGCTTCGACGACGCGCTTGACGCGCTGATTGACCACCGCAAGGTTGATCGGTTTCGGGATGTAGTCGCTGGCACCGGCGGCAAAGGCGCGTTGGATCGACTGGTTGTCGTCCAGCGCCGTGATCATGAGCACCGGGATTTCCTTGCCGTGCGGCATCTCCTGCAACTTGGCGCAAGCGGCGAAACCGTCCAGTTCGGGCATCATGGCGTCCATTAGGATGACGTCGGGGCTGACGCGGTCGACCATGGCCAGCGCCTTGGCGCCATTGGCGGCTTCCTCGACGGCAAAGCCGTTGCGCTGCAAGGCGTAGCGCAAGGCCGAGCGCGTGCTGCGGTCGTCGTCGACGACGAGCACCAGTGTGCCCCGGCCGGCACTTGGTGTCGGCTGCGTCGGTTCGCTGTCGAGTTCCTCGAGCAGGGCCTGATGCACCAGGGCATATTCGGCACGCGCCCGCGACAGCAATTCCGCCGCATCGTCGAATCGGCCGTCTTCGGCCCTTTCCTCGATTTCCTTGGCGACGTTGGCCAGCGGTCCGGCGCCGAGGTTGCCGGCGGCACCCTTGATGGCATGTGCGGCGCGGCGCAGTTGATCGCCGCTGCCGGTAGCCGCCGCCTGCTCCATGTCTTCGAGATAGACCGGCATGTCCTCGAGGAACGGCTGGATCGCTTCACCGAGGGCACTGCCGAGCGCCTCGCGCAATTTGGCCATGAAAGCGGGATCCAGTGGCGAGGTACTCCGCTCCTGAGCCGTCTCTTCCACGCCACGGGCCGATTCGGCTGGAGGCGTCGCGGCGGTGAATTCCGGTATCCAGCGTTTGAGCTTGTCGGCCAAGTGATCCAGCGTCAGCGGCTTTGCCAAGTGATCGTCCATGCCCGAAGCAAGGCATTTCTCGACGTCGGATGGTTGCACGTTGGCGGTCATGGCGACGATTGGTGTACGGCCGGTACGGCTGTCTTCGAGGCTTCTGATCGCCGCCGTTGCCTCGTAGCCGTCCATGCCCGGCATGGCGCAATCCATTAGCACCAGATTCCATGAAGTGCGTCTGAAGGCGGCCAAACCCTCGGCGCCGTCATCGGCGATCTCGGTCTGGCAACCGAGCACCGACAGCATGCCGCGAATAATGGTCTGATTGGTCCGGTTGTCTTCGACCACGAGAATGCGGTAATTGCCGGGGGCCGCTGGCGCGGCGCGTTGCTGCGAGCCGACGGCAGCAGGATGGCCGGCTTCTTCGCCGGCACCTAGGGCGCCGGCAATGGCCTCGAGCAGGCGTTCCAGCTTGAGCGGTTTGGCCAGGTAGGCATCGGCCGGTATGGCGCGATCGATATGCTCGACGCCGTAGCGGTTCATCAGAATGAGGTGCAGGCTGGCGGGATTCTCCGTCCGCAGGCGCATTGGTAGGCTCTCGCCATCGCTGTCGGCAAAGACCATGTCGAGTATGACAAGATCGTACGGCCTGTCGGCATTGCGCGCTTGGTCGATCACGGACAAGGCGCTTTCGGTGTCGGCCACCGTCTGGCATTCGAAGCCCCAGTCAGTGAGCGCCTGTTGCAGAAAGCGGCAGGCGACGTCGCTCTCGTCGACGACCAAGGCCCGCATGCCGGGCCAATACGGCAGCTGTGGCGCCGGCTTGGCGTCCTCGATCCTGCTTACCGGCAACTCGAACCAGAAACGGCTACCTGCACCCGGCGTGCTGGTGACGCCGACTTGGCCGCCCATCAACCCGACCAGTTGCTTGCAGATGGCAAGGCCAAGTCCGGAGCCCCCGAAGCGTCGCGTGGTAGACGTGTCGGCTTGGGTGAAGGAATCGAAGATCGTGGCGAGCGCCTCAGCCGGAATGCCTATGCCTGTGTCATTGACCTCGAAACGCAGCCAGAGGCCGTCATGGTCATGCCAAAGCTCGCTGGGTTCGTGATCGGCGACCAAGATCTTCACGTCGACTCCGCCGCTCTCGGTGAATTTGACGGCATTGCCGATCAGATTGATCAGTACTTGACGCAAGCGGCGCGGATCACCCTTGACGCGCGCCGGCACATCGGGCGCAATCAGGTAGCCGAGGTCGAGTCCCTTCTGCAGCGACTGCGTCGATAGCAACTCGATGACGTCCTCGACGGTATGGGCGATGCCGAACTCGGTGCGCTCGATCTCCACCTTGCCGGCTTCCAGCTTGGAGAAGTCGAGAATGTTGTTGATCAAGTCGAGCAGGTACTGGGACGATTCCCAGGCGATCTCGACGAATTGGCGTTGCTTGGCCGGCAGTTCGGTGGCCATCAGGATGTCTAGTGTGCCGACCACACCGTTGAGCGGCGTGCGGATCTCGTGGCTGACGGTGGCGGCGAAATCGGCTTTCAGCTTGGCGAAGTTGAGGGCACTGTCGCGCGCGGCGCGCAGTTCCTGTTCCCGCTCCTCCAGCACCGCCATCATCTTGTTGAAGGATTGGGCCATATGGGCGATGTCGCTGGGGCCGCCTGGTTGGGCCCGTACGCCCAGGGCGCCTGCCTCGGCCTGGGCCATGGCGGACGACAGCTGGTCCAGCGGTTGGGTCATACGCGACGTCAGGGCACGCACGATGAGAAGAAACAGGAAGGCGAAAAAGAACGACACCGCGAAGTTGACCAGAAAGACTTCGTTGCGCATGCGCGACAGCGTGGCCTTGCTCTGGGTCACCGTGACGAAGCCGAGCAACTCTTGCGGCTGCTCGGTCACTTCGAACGGAGAATTTTCCTGGCCACCGGCGACAACCGGAGCGACAAAGCGCCAAGCATCGCCGGTATCCGCTACCAAGTGAGCTGGTTCGAACGAGTGGGTGACGGTGAGACGGGTGGGAGGGGGGGCGTCGGCAGACTTGTTGCGACTGAGCAGCAGGCGCCCATCGGCGTGCCAGATTTCGAGGGCGGTGACGTCGGGGAAGGCGAGCGTCACGGTGACCGCCTCAGTGGCGTTGTCCGGCGCCTCGTAAAGCAGCGCCAGCTTGCTTTGCCTGGCCAGGTTGTCGGTGATCTGGCGTCCCTGCTCGAGCAGATTGGTCCGGATCTGGCGGCTGCTCTGCCAGGAGATTGCCAGCGAGGAGGCGAAGGCCAGGCTGAGCACGGCGACGGCGACGACCACAGCGAACTGGCGGCTGAACGTGGTATCGCGGAGTAGTCGCTGGAATCGGGTCATGGCTCGGGATACACCATGTCGAATGCCTGCTGCTGGCGCGCTGCGAGGTCGACGCCAACGTGGGCGGCGGTGCGCAGGTTGACCGCCATCAGTACTTCTTTGAGCGGCAGAATCACGTGGGACGATTGGCTGCCGGATGTTGCGTGGCTGAGCGCGTACTTGGCCAGGTTGCGGCCGAGTTCGACGTTGTTGGGATAGAGCGAGAACAAGGCGCCGCGTCTGACATGGCCGACACTGCTGGAAAACACCACCAGCGAGCGCGCCCAGGCTCCCTGCAGCACGAAGGGCAGCGTCGCCGACTCCTCGACCGTCACCGTGTCCTGCGGCAGCCAGATGGCATCACGCTTGGCGTTGGCCTCGTCGATGTCCTCCTGGTAAAAGCGCATCGCCGTTCTCAGGTCTTGTGCCTGCTGGGCCACCAGTTCGATGCCCAGGTTTTTCGCCGCTTCGCGGGCAAGGCGGATCAGCCACGCGTTCTGGCGCGGATCATAGACCACGAAGACGCGTCGGATCGATGGGACCAGGCCGCGCAGACGTTCCAGCAGCAGCGCAGGATCCGGCGCCATGCTGTGCACGGAATTGCCCTGCATTTCCGACGCCGGCACGGTGACGACCCCGCCGATGACGATACTGAAGTCATGGTCGAGCCCCGTAGTCGCGCGCAGGCCGTTACGGCCGAGGGCGATGACGACCTGGACATTCTGTCGCCGCAGCTCGGCAAGCAGGTGCTGGGTGTCTGGATGGGCACCGACGGCGAATGCAGGTACCGGTGCCTTGGCCTTGTCCTCGATGCCAGCGATGATGCTGGAGAAGATACTGCGGTAGGGCTCGCCGATGTCCGGGTAGACGACGGCGATGTTGATGGGACCGTTGGCCGCCAGTTGTAGTGGATGAACGTGCGTCGACGACGGATTCTGGTCGCTGCTCTTCAATACCAGCTTGTACACGACGATGTCGGTCGCTGCGTTGAAGTTCGGCAGGAGCGCCGGATTGGCAACGTCGACTTGCTTGTCGGCATCAGTCGACGCTCCCGCCGCCGCCAAGGCCAGGCAGGCGTGACATGCCAGGCACAAGCAGGCAGGAACTATGACGGCAGCGCGGCGAATATGCACGTCCAGGTATTGTCCGATCTGACTTTCGGCGAATTATGCCCGATATGAACGCTTTTCCCCACAGTTGCGACGGGGAATTTGCCGCCGCCGTATTGCGCGCCGAGGCGTCGTATCGAGGTGTTACCATGTCTTGGACCATGAAGTTCGAAGCCTTGATCGACGACCTCCGTCCACGCATTGCGGCGCTGCGCAGGGATTTGCACGCGCATCCGGAAATGGCGTTTGAGGAACGGAGGACGGCGGCAATAGTTGCTGCGCACCTGGAGAAGCTCGGCATCGAGGTCCATCGCGGTTTGGCCAAGACCGGCGTGGTCGGCCGGCTGAGTGCCGGTAACGGCGGTGGCGCAATTGGCCTGCGTGCCGACATGGATGCGTTGCCGCTGACGGAGCTCAATACTTTCGCCCATCGTTCGACGCACGCCGGCTGCATGCATGCCTGCGGTCACGACGGTCATACCGCCATGCTGCTCGGCGCCGCCGAGGTCTTGGCGGCGATGCGCGACCAGGACCTCTTCCGCGGTACGGTGTACTTCATCTTTCAGCCGGCCGAGGAGCATGAAGGCGGTGCCCGCGCCATGGTTGAGGAAGGGCTGTTCGAGCGTTTCGCCATGGACGCGGTTTTCGGCATGCACAACTGGCCGGGCCTGCCGGTGGGCAGTTTGGCCGTTATGAGCGGCCCGGTGATGGCTGCCGCCGATCGTTTCGAGATCGTCATCAACGGCCGCGGCGTGCATGCTGCCATGCCGCATCTCGGCAGCGATTGCGTGCTGGCCGGCGCGGCGCTGACACAGGCGTTGCAAGCGCTGGTCAGCCGCGCCATCGATCCCCTGCAGCCGGCCGTAATCAGCGTCACCCGCTTCCAGGCCGGCGGCAGTGCCGACAATGTGTTGCCGGATACGGCGCTGCTCGGCGGTACGGCGCGCGCCTTCAGGCCGCAATTGCAGGATGCCATCGAGGCCGGCATGGACAGGATCTGCCGCAGCATCGAGCTGGCGCACGACGTCAAAGTGAGCTTGCGCTACGCGCGCGGCTATCCGCCGACGGTCAACGCCGACGTCCCTACCGCGCTGTGCCGGCAAGTGGCGGCCGAGATCGCCAATGGCGGACAGGTGTTCGACGATCTGCCGCCGAGCATGGGCGCCGAGGACTTCGCCTACCTGTCGGCAGTCGTACCCGGTTGCTATGTTTGGCTGGGCAACGGCCCCGGCGAAGGCGGATGCATGTTGCACAGCCCGCATTATGATTTCAACGACGAGATCATTCCAACCGGGGTTCGCTATTGGTTGAAGTTGGTCGAGCGTGCCTTGCCGGCTTGATCCGGCCGCGGCAGCGCGGCGAGCCAGCGGCTGGTATCGTCCGCTGACATCGGCTGGCCGAACAGATAGCCCTGAAATTCGTCGCAGCCATGCTGGGCCAGATAGCGGCGCTGTATTTCGGTCTCGACGCCTTCGGCGACGACGCGCAGTTCCATGCCGTGCGCGAGGGCGATGATGGCGCCGGCGATATTCGTTGCCTCGCCTCCGGCGGCGATGTCCTTGACGAACGACTGGTCGATCTTGAGTACCTGTACGGGGAACTGCTTCAGATAGCTGAGCGACGAGTAGCCGGTGCCGAAGTCGTCGATGGCCAGTCCGACGTTCATGCGCCGCAACTGTCCCAGCACCTGCGTGGCTCTGTAGATGTCCTGCATCAGCAACGACTCCGTCAGTTCCAACTCGATCAGTTCCGCCGGTAGGCGATTGACCGTCAAGGCCTCGCCGATCAGCTTGACCAGATTCTGATGCGCGAACTGATGGGCCGAGATATTGATCGACACCGGCAGCGTGCGTAAGCCAGCATCGAGCCACGAGCGCAGTTGGCGGAACACGGTGGCGATCACCCATTCACCGATCGGGCCGATGAGGCCGGACTCCTCCGCCACCGGGATAAAACGTTCCGGCTCGATGAATCCCTGTCTTGGGTGACGCCAGCGCAGCAGCGCCTCGAGGCCGACGGCGGCGCCGGTGGCGGAGCTGACCTTGGGTTGGAAATACACAAACATTTCCTGCCGTTCGATGGCGCCGCGCAACTGGCTTTCCAGCAACAGGTCGCCAAGCGACACCACGTTCATGTCGGCCGAGTAGAACTGAAAGCCGTTGCGGCCTTCAGCCTTGGTCCGGTACATGGCGGCATCCGCGTTCTTGAGCAGTTCTGAGGCACTCTGGCCGTCGTCGGGATAGAGGGCGATGCCGATGCTGGCGGAAATGGATAGTTCGTGGCCGGCAAGCATGAACGGCCGATCGAGCGCACGCACCACCTTGCGCGCCACGTGAGCAGCGTCCTGGCTCTGTTCGAGATCGGGCAGGACAATGACAAACTCGTCGCCGCCCTGGCGAGAAATGGTGTCGGTTTCCCGTATCACCGAAGCGCAGCGTTCGGCTACCTGGACGAGCAGGCTGTCGCCGATGTCGTGACCAAGGCTGTCGTTGATGTTCTTGAAGCGGTCGAGGTCGAGAAAGAGCACGGCGGTGCGGCGGTTGCTGCGCTTGGACTGCAGGATGGCCTGGTCCAGGCGATCCTGCAGCAGGATGCGGTTGGGCAGATCGGTAAGCGCGTCGTGGTGGGCCAGATGATGAATGCGCGCTTCAGCTTCCTTGCGCTCGGAGACGTCGGAGAAGATGCCGATATAGTTTGTGATATCGCCGCGATCGTCGCGCACGACGGTGATCGACAGCCATTCCGGAAAGATCTCGCCGTTCTTGCGGCGATTCCATATCTCACCGCGCCATTGGTCGTGGGCGCGCAGCTGCGTCCACATGCGACGATAGAAGTCGTTGTCGTGCCGTCCGGAGTGTAGCAGCTGTGGCTTTTGGCCGACGGCTTCCTCCGGGCCGTAGCCGGTGATGGTGGCAAAGGCAGGATTCACGGCGGCGATGACATTGTCGCAATCGGTGATGACCATGCCCTCGGAAGCGTCGGTGAACACGGTCGCGTACAGGCGCGACCGCTCTTCCGCCAGTCGCTGCGCCTCGAACCTCTCGCCGAGGTCCTTGTGGGCGGTGGCCAAGGCACGCCGGGTCTTTTCGAGAGAGAGCAGATAGAAGGTCACATAGCCGACCAGTAGCAAGGCGGCAACGTAGAGCAACACCCGGAAGCGCGCCGAATTTTCCATGGCGTGCTCGTGGGCGGCACCATAGAGGCGGACGAGATCGTCGTCGGTCTCCGTAGTCGGCAGATAGAGAATGTTTCGCGTCAGTTGATCGACCACGGGTTGCCGCGAGATGATGATTCCGGCGTGGCGCAGCAAATGATTGAGTGGAGCGTCGGCATCGTGATTGAGCGACGTGATGGTCACAAGCTGTCGGCGTTCGGCTTCGAGCTGATGGCCGGTGGCGGCATCCGGAGCACGCATAAAGATCTGCAAGCGACGGTTGAAACTGTCGAATTCGCGGCTGTCGCTATCGTCGGTCTTGTCGAGCAGATCGGCTGCGGCCTTTGGATAGTAGTTGAGCGAGTTCCTCAGGACCGACATTTCCCGCTTGTAGCGGTCGACGAGGTCGGCTTTTCGCTTCTCCAGGGTCGAGAGTTCGGTCGCCTTGGCAACCACCAGGGCGCGGTCCTGCGAACTCAGGAACTCAGGTGGTTCGGCGGCTCGCGCCGTCAGTTGGCGCAGCGCATCGACCGCTTTGACTAGCGGATCGAAATCAGGCAGCAAGGCAAAGCGGCTGGCTAGGACGGCGGCGTTGAGCTCGGTGTCGTCCTGTCGCAACTGCACCAGCTGACGGCTGTATTCGAAATGCGCTTGCGGCGATACCGCGCTGGCGCGCAGGAATGTCCATGTCAGCAGCACCACTACGGTCGGAATGGCGCCAACGGCAAACCAGAGATGGTTGCCGGCGCGGGAAGGCATCATTGCAGCGGCTTTCCCTGCCATTTTCCGGTCAGGCTGTGCAGAAAGGCCACAAGCAGGCGTTTGTCGTCGTCGGTCAACTCCCGGTCGAGCTGGACCCGGCCCATCACGGCGACTGCTTCCTCCAGCGTCGCGGCCGAGCCGTCATGGAAATAGGGAGGCGTCAGAGCGACGTTGCGCAAACTGGGAACTTTGAATACGTGACGATCCTCCTCGCGCCCGGTGACGTTGTAGCGTCCCTGATCGGCGCTGCTCTGCGACGTCCTGCCGGCGAAATAGTCGCGCATGACGCCAAAACGTTGGAACAAGTTGCCGCCGATGTTGACGCCCTGGTGGCAACTTGAGCAACCGAGGTCCTTGAAGCGCCGATAGCCCTCGCGTTGGTCGGCGGTCAGAGCTTTGCTGTCGCCGCGCAAATAGCGGTCGAAGGGAGAATCGGGCGTTACCAGAGAGCGCTCGAAGGTGGCGATGGCATTGGCGACGTTGGCTGCCGTGATGCCATTGGTATAGCTAGCGGCAAAGCGCGTGCGGTAGTCGTCGTCAGCACGTAGCTTGGCCAGAATCTGGTCCCAGGTCGACGCCATTTCCAGCGGGTTGTGGATCGGGCCGGCGACCTGATCCTCGAGACTGGTGGCGCGCCCGTCCCAGAACTGGACGAAATCGAAGCCGCTGTTGAATACCGTCGGTGCGTTAGTGGTGCCGACCCTGCCATCGATGCCGAGGGAGAACCGGCGCCGGTCGGTGCCGCCGCGTGCCAGATCGTGGCAGGTGGCACAGGAGATGGTGTCATTGCGTGACAGCCGGGCGTCATGGAAGAGGCGCTCTCCGAGCACCACCTTGTCGGCCGGTAGGACAACGCTGTGCGGCAGCGGCGAAATCGGCTCGACTTGACGATAGGATTGGCGCAGTTCGATTGGTGCCGGTTCTGCGGTTGAGCCGTCTTGGTCGACGAAAAGCACGAGCGGCAATACCGCCAAAGGGACGATGGGAAAGTAGTGGCGGAGATGGATCATGGATCCATCAAGCCACCACGCATCGTTCTGGCACCGACCGACCTCGGCTGCAAGTTTGCTTCATTTGACGAAGCTTCCGAACAACGCCGGATCGAATCCGACCAGCAACTGTCCGCCGTCAGTCTCCACGACCGGCCGCCGGATCAAGCTCGGATGGGCCAGCATCAGCGCCACGGCCTGACTTTGGCTGGTGATTTCCTGTTCTTCGGGCGCGAGCTTACGGAAAGTCGGTCCCCGGGTGTTGACCAGCGTCTTCCAGCCAAGCACCTGGCACCAGGCGACCAGTCGATCGCGGGGTACTCCCTGCTTCTTGTAGTCATGGAAGGTGTAGGCGATACCACGGGATTCACACCAGGCGAACGCTTTCTTCATGGTGTCGCAATTCTTGATGCCGTAGAGGGCTAACATCGAAGGGCTTTCAGGAAATGGCTTTGGACAGTGGCGAGCACGCCGTCACATTGAGTCGAAATGCAGCTAATAAAGGGCACCGTCAGCAGATACGCAGTCTTGCCTGCCGCGAAAGTGGCGCATGGCATGGCTCGCCCTCTGCGGTCCGATTTCCTCAGTTAACAAGTCGGATAAATTATGTGTACAACGCCATGGATCATGGCGGTACCACCTTCTTGTTGTCAAGCGCGGGTAATGCTTTGGTCAGAGTACCACCGGCATCGGAAGTTATGCTTCCAGCACGGTCGGCATATCGAGCGAGATGTGGAAGGTGCTGCCGCGGCCGAGCGCGCTGTCCGCCGTGAGTTGGCCGCCCATTGTTTCGACGATGCGTCGGCTGATGGCGAGGCCGAGACCGGCGCCACCGAAACGCCGCGTGATGGAACCGTCGGCCTGGGAGAAAGGATCGAAAATGCTCTCCAGATTCTCCGGCGCAATGCCGACGCCTGTGTCGGCGATGTCGATCTGGACGCGGCTATGCGTTGGCCCGTGGCGCTCGGCCTTGATGGCGAGGCTGATTTCGCCGAACTGGGTGAACTTGACGGCGTTGCCATAGAGGTTGGTCAGCACTTGACTCAGCCGGGCCGCATCGCCGAGCAGCGTCGGCAGGGGATCGGGAGAGAAGGTGATCCGGGTGGCCAGATTCTTGTTGCGGCACCGGAAGGCGAACTGCTCGACGACCTCGTTGGCGATCTCCATCAGGTCGATGGGCAAGGACGCCAGCGACAGGCGGCCGGAGTCGATGTTCGAGTAGTCGAGGATATCGCTCAGGATGGCTAGCAGGGTGTCGGCGGAACTCTTGACCAGTTCCAGATAGCCGCACTGCTCCTCGGTCGGCTGCGAAGCCAGCAGCAGGTCGGTCATGCCCATGATGCCGTTCAGCGGTGTCCTGATCTCATGGCTCATGGTGCCGAGGAAGGTGGCCTTGGCGCGGTTGGCTGCTTCAGCGGCCTCCTTGGCACGCACCAAATCCGCTTGCCGGCGTACGATGTCTTCGCCCATTTGGTTGAAGGCGTCGGCGACCACGGCGATCTCGGGCACCTCTACCGGCGGGATACGTTCCGACCAGTCGCCTGCGGCCAGCCTGCGGGCGCTGTCGGTGACCAGGCGTAGTGGCGCGAGGCCGCGGCCCAATACCAACCCCATGACGACGACGATACCGGTCAGGCAGATCAGGCCGACGGCGAGAAACAGGATGGTCGAACGCCAGAGGCCATTGACCAGCTTGTTCTGCGACATTTCAAGTTGCAGGGTGCCGTAATTGGTGCCGCCGACGACGATGGGATCGAGTTTCACCAGTGGTCTCACGCCGGTGGCGGTGGTGAACCACGCGGGCGGCCGCGAGCGCTTGACGGCGGAGGCCGGATCGACGGCCTCGATGACGGTGCGTCCGTTGTGCGCCGACAGCAGGGCGATGCGCCGGACCGATTCTTGCTGGACGATGCTGTCGAACGTCTGCTGGGCAGTGGCCAGGTCGCCGACCACCAAGGTATTCTGCAGCATCGGCGTCAAGGCCAGCACGATGCTGTTGGCGGTGTCGTTGAATTCCTTCTGGCTGGTGGCGACGCGCTCGAAGACGACCATGATCAGCCCGAATAGCGAAACCGAGGCGACGACGACTGCCGTCAGCAATCGGATGCGCCAGAGCAGGCTCAGACGGCCGAAGATCATTCGTGGATCTTCGCGTAGATCTTGCGGGCGTTGTCGTAGTCGCTATCGCTGGCGGCATCAAAGCCCGAAAACGAATTCCTCTCCAACATGGTCGTGGCGCGCGGGTCATGCTTCATGCTGAGCAGTGCGTTACGAATGGCGTCGGCCTCGGCAGTCGGTATTCTCGGGTGGATCACCACCGGCAGATCGGCGAAGGCTTCCGAGGTGAACACCTCGCGGTATCTCAGGCGCTGCTTGGCCGCATAGCGGGTCAGGAAGCGGGAATTGACCGCGGCTGCGTCCACCTGACGTGCTTTCAATTGGGCGAGGGCGCCTTCCTGGTTGCCGGCGTACACCGGTTCGACTTTCACCTGCGCCGCCCGCAATGCCGCCATTGGCACGGCATAGGCGACGAATGCGCCCGTAGACGGAAAGGCGACGCGCTTGCCGCTCAGGGCCTTGAGCTCCTTGATCGGACTGTCGGCATTGACGGCGATGACACCGTAGATCGGTGGTCCGGCCCAGCGCGCGATCACCTTGTAGGTGCCGTCATACTTCTTCTGAAAGCAGTGATTGGTGTATAGCAGGTCGAATTCGCCCCTGCCCATCATGGCGTCGGTATCCTGGACCGTGGCGCCCATTTTGAGCTGAAACCGCAGACCGGTGACGTCGGACAGGTAGTGCAGGATCGGGTTCCAAAGTTCAGCCGTCTTGGCCGGGCTTTGCTGGTTGAGGACGCCGAACGAAAGCACTCTCTCCTGTGCTGATGCAAATGACATAGCGCCGAACAACAGCGCAACACCAACCAGCAAAGCCCTCATTGCTGCCCCTTCCGTACGCGAGAGATCCTGTTGCCAATAGTAAGGCCATTGCCACTTACTTGCCAGCGTCAAGGTCAAGCGATGCCGAATTGATGCAATAGCGCAAGCCCGTCGGCGCCGGCCCATCCGAGAATACATGCCCGAGATGGGCATCGCACCGGCTGCACTTGATCTCGACGCGGCTCATGCCATGGCTGAAATCGGCGGCCTCGACGATACTATCCTTGCCTACCGGTGCCGTGAAGCTGGGCCAGCCGCAGCCGGAGTCGAATTTCTGCTCGGACGAGAACAACGGCGCGCCGCAACAGACGCAGCGATAAATGCCGGCGTCGTGGCAATCCCAGTACTTGCCGGTGAAGGCGCGCTCGGTTCCCTTCTGGCGGGTAACTTGATACTGCTCGGGAGTCAGCTGTCGGCGCCATTCGCTGTCTGGTTTGTCAGTCTTGGCCATAAGGCATCTCCTCCGGTTAACATCTACCCATCTTAGTCGTGGGGTGGGGACAAGGAGTTTCATGCGCGTCGTAGTGCTTGGTGCCGGGTTGGCCGGGGTCGCCTCGGCGTGGTATTTGGCCGATGCCGGCCATGAGGTGACGGTAGTCGACCGGCAGCCGGGTGCCGGGCTGGAAACGAGCTTTGCCAACGGGGGGCAGATCTCAACCAGCCATGCCGTGCCCTGGGCCAATCCGCGCGTGTTCCGGCAGATCCTGCGCTGGCTTGGGCGCGAAGAATCCCCGTTGCTTTGGCGCCTGCGCACCGATCCGGCCCAGTGGGCCTGGGGGCTGCGCTTCGTGCGTCAGTGTTCGGCCGCACGGGCCAGGGACAATACGATTGCGATTCTGCGCCTGGCGTTGTACAGCCGCCAGTTGCTTAGGGATCTGCGTAGCATGCTCGGCCTGCAATACGATCAACAGTTGCACGGCATCCTGCATTTCTATACCGACGAAGCCGAGTTTGCCTATGCCATTCCCCAAGCCGAATTGATGCGCGAATACGGTTGCGATCGTACCGTCAAGAGTGCCGCAGAATGCCTGGCCATAGAGCCGGCGCTCCGGGCGTCGACAGTGCCGGTCGTCGGCGGCACGTTCACTGCCGGCGACGAATCCGGCGATGCCCACCAATTCGTACGCCAACTGTCGGATCGCGCGGCGACACGCGGTGTCGCATTCCACTTCGGTACGGTGGCCGAGCGCCTGCTGACGAATGCTGGACGGGTAGCGGGTGTGCATCTGGCCAGCGGCGAGACCTTGGTCGGCGATGCGTATGTCGTCGCGCTCGGAAGCTATACGCCGCTGATGCTGAGATCTTTGGGTTTGCGGTTGCCGGTCTATCCGGCCAAGGGCTATTCGGTAACCTTGAACGTCGGCGACGATACGGCCGCACCCACCGTGAGCCTGACCGACGATGGCCGCAAGATCGTCTTCTCGCGCCTCGGCAATCGGCTGCGCGTGGCCGGTACGGCTGAGTTCGCCGGTTACGATACCTCGGTCAACGCGCGACGTTGCCAGGTGATCGCGCGGCGCACTTTCGAGATCTTTCCGGCCCTGGCACGTCACGAGGACATTGAATACTGGGCCGGGTTGCGGCCTGCGACGCCGAGTAATGTGCCTCTGGTCGGCGCCACGCGATTTGCCAATCTCTATCTCAATACGGGGCACGGCACGCTCGGTTGGACCATGGCCTGCGGTACCGGCAGGCTTCTCAGCGATATCGTGAGCGGGCGCACACCGGAAGTCGATCCGGAGCCATACCAGGCAAGGGGTAGTCTGCTTGCCTAACCTGCGTGCGGGTAAGCGCAGCCAGCTTCGCCTAGTGCAGATGCCGCGGCGCCGCTTCCGCCTGCTCCTCGGGGAGTTCCGCGTGCGACGGCTCGCCGTCGGGATTCGGATACAACGGCGCGCCGCAGTCGTCGCAATATTCCATCGGGAACCGATGATCCAGACTGATCACATCCTGCATGCCCGATTCGCGCAGCACCGCCTCGATTTGCGTTGCGACGTCCGCCGATTCGTCCTCGGCTTCAAGCAGGGGCCAGACGACGCCATGGATGACATCCGGCGAGTCGTGCAAGGTGAAACCGATGCGGTATTCCTCTAGCCGCCGATCGTAGTAGGGCGCCGACACGGCTCGCAGTTCATTGGTGGCTACGTTGAGCGTCGTCTGCAGGAAGGCCACCGCCGCGCGCAGCGAGTAGGGGCGAGAGGCACGGTCGGCGTCGCGCGCGGCAGCGTGGTAAGGCTGCGGCAGCAATAGCTCCACCGCGCATGCCGGCAGCAGCGGCCGCAGCGCTTCGCCGCCCTGGCTGCGCCATTGCTTGAGCGCTTCGGCACGCGAACCGTCGGTCTCCTGCCAGCGAAACATTGCCGCTCCTCTCGGTGCGGCGACGGCGCCGATCAGATAACGGGTATCGGAGAGAAAACTGACCGTCTCCGGCATGGTGTCGGGGTCCAGCTTGAGGTTGCGGTCGTGCAGGGCCGCCTTGGCCAGCTTTTCCATTAGTTGCGCGGTTTCCGAATAGCTCTGGGGCAACTGATCGGGACTCCAGAGAAAATCGGCGAGACCGAGCTTGGTGTTGGCGGCGAATATATGGGCCTGCAACTGCACGCGCAGCGTCGCCAGGTAGTCGGGCAGTACCGGGCCCGACGGAATGACGAAACGCGACCAGGTCAGCATCGGCACGGCGAATAGCACGACGTCCTGGGGCGTGCCGGTTTCGACGCGGCGTGTTTCGCAACAGGACTCGATCATGTCGGCCAGCTCGTCGTAGGTGCGGCCGCCGGCGCCGTAGAGATGATCGAGGGCGGCATTGAGCGTGGCGTCGTCGGCCTCGGCCAGACGCCGGTCGATGGCGGCGATCAAGCGCGATTCCCAGTACTCGTCTTCGATTCGGCTCGACGATTGGCTGAGTCCGCCGGCGAAACGGATCAATTCTTCGGTCGAGGGTGTGTGCTTGCTGCGGCGGGGAACCCGGGTTCGTTTCATTGCATCGGGGCGGTGAACTGGCGCGGAGCGCGCACTTGGCAGGGGGCAATTCTACCAGTTAGACTAACCCACGATCCGGGCAGGGAAAATGCTAATATTTCGAAAATACTACAAGCAAGGTCGGCTTCATGTTCTCGCTGTTCTCGCGCTTCATGCCCAAGGAGGGCAAGTTCTTTGATTTGTTCAACGCGCATGCGGAACTGGTGGTTCAAGGGGGACGCCAACTGGCGCTCCTGGTTGGCGAACTAGATCAAGGCCCGGAAAACCTGGCGCGCCATACGCAGGCGATCGACGAAGTCGAGCGGCGCGCCGACAAGATTACCCACGATGCCATCGCACTGCTGCACACCAGCTTCAATACGCCGCTCGACCGCGACGAAATCCATAGCCTGATCGTGCGCATGGACGACATCCTGGATCTGATCCAGGACTTCGCCGAATCGATGTACCTGTATGACGTACGCAAGCTGACGCCGGAGGCTTGCCACTTGGCCGACCTGTCGGCATCGTGCTGTGAGCGGATCCGGTCGGCGGTGGTCCTGCTTCACGACATGGACCACGCCAAGGCCATCCTCAAGACCTGCGAGGAGATCGATCAGTTGGAGTCCGATGCCGACCGCGCCATGCGCACCGGCATCACCAAGCTGTTCCGCGATCATGTCGATACCCGCGAGCTGATCAAGCTCAAGGGCATCTACGAACTGCTCGAGGCCATCACCGACCGCTGCGAGGATGTGGCCAACATCATCGAAGGCATCGTCCTCGAGAACTCCTGATCGTCGCCATGAACGGCCTGCAAATCAGTATGACCGCCGTCGTGGTGCTGGTTGCCTTGGCGCTTGCGTTCGACTTCATGAACGGCTTTCACGATGCCGCCAACTCCATCGCCACCGTTGTCTCTACGCGCGTGCTGAAGCCGCACCAAGCGGTGATCTGGGCTGCCGTCTTCAACGTCATCGCCATTTTCGTGTTCAAGATGACGGTGGCAGCCACCATCGGCAAGGGCACTATCGACGCCGCCATCGTCGACCAGTACGTGGTCTTCAGTGCCCTGGTCGGCGCCATCGTCTGGAACGTCATTACCTGGTACCACGGTATTCCGTCGAGCTCCTCGCATGCCCTGATCGGTGGCCTGGTCGGCGCCGCGCTGATCAAGTCGGGGCACCAGGCGCTGATCTGGAGCGGAATCGGCAAGACCGTGCTGTTCATCTTCATCGCTCCGGTGCTCGGTTTCGTGCTCGGCGGCCTGATGATGGTCGCCATTTCCTGGATCTGCCACCGTACGCCGCCCCGCCGCGTGGACAAGATCTTCCGCCGGCTGCAACTGCTGTCGGCGGCGGCCTACAGCCTTGGCCATGGCGGCAACGACGCCCAGAAGACCATCGGCATCATCTGGATGCTGCTCATCGCCGCCGGCCTCGACCGGAGCGGCGGTACGATGCCGCCGACCTGGGTCATCGGCGCCTGCTACACGGCGATGGGGCTGGGTACCCTGTTCGGCGGCTGGCGCATTGTGCGCACCATGGGCCAGAAAATCACCAAGCTGAATCAGGCGAGCGGCTTCTGCGCCAACGGCGGCGGCGCCATCACGCTGTTCCTGGCCACCTTCCTCGGCGCTCCGGTGTCTACCACGCACACCATCACCGGCGCCATCGCCGGCGTCGGTGCCACGCGCGGTCCCAAGAACGTGCGCTGGGGCGTGGCGCGCGGCATTGCGCTGGCCTGGATTCTGACCATCCCGGGCACGGCGATCATCTCGGCTCTGGCCTGGGCCGTCAGTCAAGTATTCGTCTGACCGACTGCCGCTTCCGGTAGGCCGGCGGCCACGCTGGCCTCGGGCTTGTCGCCAAGCCAATGGATCAGTTCCATGCGGCCGTCGTGATGTTCGACGATGGCCGTGCAGCTGTCGACCCAGTCGCCGCAGTTTAGGTAGGCGATGCCGTTGCAATCGCGGATCACCGCCGAGTGGATATGGCCGCAGATAACGCCGTCGAGCCCGCGCTCGCGGGTGGCGTGGACGACCGAATCCTCGAAGTCGAAAATGAAGCTGACCGCCGTCTTCACCTTGCGCTTGGCGTAGCCGGCCAGCGACCAGTAACCGGCGATGCCCAGCCGGCGCCTGACCCAGGACAGCCAGGCGTTGATCCGCACCAGGACGTTGTAGGAAACGTCGCCAAGGATGGCCACCCAGCGGTGATAGCGTGTCACCTGGTCGAACTCGTCGCCATGCACGAGCAGAAAGCGGCGGCCGTCGGCCGTTTGATGGATATATTCGCCGACCACCTCGATGTTGCCGAACGTGGTGCCGCAATGCTCGCGCAGTGCTTCGTCGTGGTTGCCGGGGATCAGGAATACCTCTTCGCCGTGGCGGGCGCGACGCAGCACCTTCTGCACCACCGTATTCTGCTGCGCGGTCCACACCACGCCCCGGCTCATGGCCCAGAAATCGACGACGTCGCCGACCAGGAACAAGTGCTCCGAGGTGTATGCGCGCAGGAAGTCCAGAAGTGCCTCCGCCTTGCAGGCCCGGGTGCCAAGGTGAATATCGGACAGGAAGATGGAGCGGACGTGTGGCATGGATCGCGCAGGACATTACTTCAGCCATGTGACGCGTTCATGACAGCGTGGGCCAGGTATAGTCGCGCCCCATGTCGAATCCCTGTCGGAACTGCGGCGCCTGCTGCGCCTTCTATCGCGTCTCCTTTCACATTGGCGAGACCGATGAGCATCCCGATGGTCACGTGCCGGCCGGCCTGACTGAACCGGTGACCGGAGCCACGGTCTGCCTGCGCTG
>Ga0316583_10000074_pt1 | contig 20904 bp, 12 predicted proteins | sample J_170502JBrBrA_D_FD_204513 | JGI IMG/M metagenome (GOLD analysis project Ga0316583, IMG submission 204513) | Rhizosphere microbial communities from salt marsh grasses in Alabama, United States - J_170502JBrBrA | ecosystem: Host-associated > Plants > Roots > Rhizosphere | place: USA: Alabama... | reverse complement strand
ACTTCACCTCGCAGGCCTCGATCCTGAGGATCCGACGGAGCCTCGGCCGGTCCTCCGCGGGGCTGCTGCTCACCGACCGCGAAGACGCCGGCGGTGGCTACAACCGGGTCGCCGGCCCCGACTTCCAGTGGAGCCCCACCGCCGCCGACAGGATCACTGGGCAGGCCCTCTTCAGTGTCACGCGCACGCCCCGGCGACCGGACCTGTTCCCGAGCTGGGACGGCCGCCGCTTCTCCGGAGGCGACGCCGCGCTGTCCTGGTCCCATGACACGCGGGGCTGGAGCTGGCTGACGCAGTACGGAGACGTGGCCCCTGCGTTCCGCGCCGAAGACGGCTTCGTCCCGCGCGTGGGATACCGAGCCGTCAGCCAGCGCATCGGATACAGCGTCTACCCGTCGGGTCTCCTCACCAAGGTGACTCCCACCGCCGTCGCGGGCGCCTACTGGAGTCGGAGCGGAGCGCTCCTGGAGCGGACCCTCCGGCCGGGCGTCGAGATCGAGGGACGCAACAACCTGCAGGCGGACGTCTTCTACAAGTCGGACGCGGAGCGGGTGGGCTCGGCGTTGCTGCATGCGTCGCGCATCTCCGTGGACGCGGCGTTGTCGCCGTCCCGCGTGGTCCCACAGATCGGCCTCTCGGCCACCCTCGGGCAGGACTTCGACTACGCCAACGCCCGGGTCGGCACCGGTGGCGACGTATCCGCAAGCGTGAGCTTCCGCCTGTTCAGCCGACTCGGGCTCGGCATCGATGTCGAGCACCAGTGGCTGACGAGCGCCGGGAGCGGGGACAGGGGACGTCTCTTCACCGCCGACGCCGGCCGGATCGAGGGCCTCTGGACCCTCTCCGAAAGAGGCTATGTCCGCGCCATCGCGCAGTACGTGGTGACCCGTCGCGACCCCAGTTTCTATCCGTACGCCGTGGCACGAACGGACGGGAGCCTGCAGACGTCGCTGCTCTACAGCTACAGGCTCAACTGGCAGACGGCCCTCGATGTGGGCTACGGCGACCAGCGGAGCCTCACGACGCCAGACGGCCTCTCGGCCGCGGGCCGACAGTTGTTCTTCAAGGTCTCCTACGCACTGCAGCGATAACAGCGATGCCAGGAGTGCGCACCGTGCGGCGGCCCGCCCATGCGGAGCGCAGCGATGTCGGTCGGCCTCTCCGGGCGTCATCACACGGTGAGCTGCTTGCCGGTCGCTACTCCTGCCGCAGCGACGTCATGGGGTCGATGTGCGCCGCCCTCCGCGCCGGGAGGAAGCTGGCCAGCGCCGCGGTGAGTGCCAGGAGGACGACGCCTCCCACCAGGGACACCGGGTCCGCCGGGCCCACCCCCACCAGCACCCCGCGGATGAGCCGCGCAGCCGGCACCACCACCAGCAGCCCCAGGATCAGACCGACGCCGGCGAGGCCGAGCCCCTGACGCACGACGCCCCGCACCACCGCCGTCGCGTCGGCGCCCACCGCCCGTCGGATGGCGATGTCGCGGGTGTGCTGGGTGACGGTGAAGCTCACAAGCCCGTACACGCCGATGAGAGCCAGGAAGAGCCCCAGGCCTCCACCCCACCCCAGCATCCCGGACGCCAGGCGCAGGTGGATGAACTGGAGGGAGAGCTGGCTGGCGTACGTCGTGGGTGGAATGACGGGGACCTCGCCGGGGGCCCGCTCCACCCCGGCCCGGAGAGCCGCCACCATCGCCTCGGCGCTGGCGCCCTTGAGGGTGACGGCCACCGTGGGCGCCTGGTCCTGGTAGAGGGACGTCCACACGTACGGCGTGGGCGGATCACCCACGTCCAGGTAGGTGCCGTCGGCCGTCACGCCCACCACCCTCAGGGTGAGGGGCTTCGCGTCCCTGGCCGCGGCTCCGGGGCTCCTGTCCGTGAGGGTGAAGGTGCGCCCGAGGACGTCCCCGTCCGGGAAGAAGCGACGGGCGAAGGTCTCGTTCACCACGGCCACCGGCGCATTGTCCGGGCCGTCCTCCTCCTCAATGGCGCGTCCACGGAGGAGGGGGATGCCCAGCATCCTCAGGTACCCTGGCGTCACCGCGTTGCGGAAGGCCTTCTCGCCATCCGGCGGCTCGCCGGCGGCGCCGGTGGATACCGACGCCCCTGCCCCCACCTGCAGGAGCGTCATCTCCACGCTTCGGGAGAGGGCAACCTCCGAGACTCCGGGCGCCCCGGCCAGCCGCGACTCGAGGTGGCGGTAGAACTGCACGGTCCCCGCCCTGTCCAGGCCGTCGGGGATCTTCTTCGTGGTCATGGCCACGCCGTCGGGATCCACACCCAGGTCCATGGTGGTGGCGTCGTGGAGCGACCGGAGGAAGAGGCTCGCCCCCACCACCAACACCAGGGAGGCGGCGAACTGGATGGCGACGAGGATGCTACCGGGCTTGAAGCGTCGACCCGGGCGACCCCAACTGGTCCGCCCTTCCTTCAGAGCGGGCACCAGCGTGGGGCGGGAAACCCGGAGCGCCGGGATGAGGCTGAAGACGAGGCTCGTCAGGAGGGCTACGCCGAAGGCGAAGGCATACGACCGGCCATCGGGTGTGAAATCCAGGTGGATGGGCACGTTGATGGGGAGGCTGAAGGACCGCATGGCCCTGGTGAGGAGCCCCGCGAAGGCGATCCCCACGGCGCCTGCCACCATCCCCAGGAGGATTCCCTCCGCCAGGAGCATGCGCACCACTCTGCGGCGGCTCGCCCCCAGGGAGAGGCGCACCGCGATTTCCCGGCTCCGGAGCACCGCCCGCACCAGGAAGAGGCTGGTGACATTGGCGCAGGCGATGAGGAGGATGAGCCCGGTGACCCCGTAGAAGAAGACGGAGATCCCCGCCAGCACGGCCTTGGCCCTGGGGTTCACCCGGGAGTCCCGCTCGGACAGCACGGTGAACTTCCGCGGCTGCTCGTGGTTGTCGGTCCACGCCTGGGGATGGTCCCGCCGGAGCCTTTCCGCCATCACGGTGGTCTCTTTCCGGAGGTCCTCGAGGCTCGCACCGTTCCGGAGGCGCCCCAGCACCAGGTACTCCCGGGCCTTCCTGGCGGTGATGTCGTCGGAGGTCCGGGCCGCTGCCTCGTCCAGGGGCACCCACACGTCGGGACGCACGGGCACACGGCGGCTCACCACGCCCTCCGGAGCCACCCCGACCACCGTCACCGGACGACCTCCCAGATGGATGGTCCGGCCCAGGATCCCCGGATCCCCGCCGAAGCTCCCCATCCACAGATCGTGGCTGAGGACCGCCACCGGAGCGCCGCCCTCCACCTGGCCCTCGTCGGGGGCGAATCCGCGTCCCTGGGCGGGCCGGATGCCCGTCACCGAGAAGTAGTTGGGCGTCACCGCCTGGGCGATGACCTGCACGGGCCTGTCCCCCTCGTCCAGGGACAGGAGCTTCACCGTGGCGGCCGCGGCGTCGGCCAGGGAGCCGGCGGTGCGCACGTCCTCGAAGTCCGGCAGCGAGTTCCAGCCCCACGCCGTGCCGTCGTCTTCGGTGGTGTAGATCGTCACCAGCCGCTGGGGGTCGCGTAGCCAACCCGCGCTCGGATACAGGACCCCGTTGATCACGGTGAAGACCGTGGTCACGGCGCCCAGGCCCAGGCCCAGGGAGAGCACCGTGACGAGCACCGTCATGGGTGCCTTCGACAGCTTCCTGACGGCGTAGGAGAAGTCCCGCAGAAGTCCCTGGATCCCCATCTCCCATCCTCCTCTTCCGCCGGACCCCCGGGTCCGGTCCGTGATCTTCGGTCTCCCCGACCGTCTCAGGCGCTCCCTCACCAGAGGCACGAGCGAGCGCGCCACCTGGCCCCGGTACCAGCTCCGCGCCCCCCGGGGCGACACTCGTGCCCGGGCCTCGAACTCCTCGTCCAGGTCCGCCAGCGCGTAGGGCCGGTGGTCCCGTGGAAGGGTCAGGGAGAGGAGCCTCCTCGTGAGGCGCGGGGGAACAGGGTGGTGCAAGGGCGTCACCGCCGGCCGTCCGCCGGAGCCTCCGCCCAGATGACCCCTTCCATCATCCTCTGGATCATGTCCGTCGAGTGGCGGGCGGCCTCCTCCCCCGCCGGAGTGAGGCGGCAGTACTTCCGCGGACGCCCCCGCTGACCCGGCTTCGGGTCCGACGCCTGCATGGCCACCAGCCCCTTCTCCTCCAGGCGGGACAGCGTGGCGTACAGCGCGCCGATGGACACCGGGCGACCGGTGCGCTCTTCGATCTCCCTGCGCATGGCCGCGCCGTAGGCCTCGTCGCCCAGGCGGGCCACCGCCAGCATCACATACAGCTCGAACTCGGGTAGGAACTTGCCGGTCATGGGGATGCCTCGCGGATGTTTTATCTACATTCGAAGGTAATCAACCCGGCGGCGGCCCGATAGCGCGACCGTTGCGTCCCTCACCCCGGGCGTCTACCGGGGGAACGAGCCAAGCCATTGCGGATCGTGTCGTTCGACGTCCCGTCTCCAGCCGCAGGGGGATTCGGGTGAGTCGATATGTCTGCCAGGAGGTGTGTCCCTTCACCCGAAAGTTCTCGGAGCCGTCCTCGGAGCCCGCGTGCTCTGCCAGGCCGGGGCTCGACGGGCCGCCGCTGGTGGAGCTCGCCGAGCGGCTGCCGGGGAAGTTGTCGTCGGCGGTGGCGGGCTGCCGCCCGATGGGGACGTAGGCTGGCGCGTTCCAGAGGTCGTCTACCCCGTCCTCCTCCAGGACGCGAGCGAAGGGGCCGTGGAGCGGCGGCGTAGGTCACGGCCGTTGGCGCGGCGCGGTCGCCGCCCCGGATGCGCACCGATCCTCCTTCTCCGCCGCTTCGCCCGCACCACCTCGATCTGGACTCTTCGAACCCGTTCGCCCCTGGTGCTGTCTATGGAGTTGAGGAACGCATCCCTGGGTGAGTTCGAGCAGACGATACTCCTGGTCATCCTCGGGGACGGGGACAGCGCGTTCGCGCTGGAGGTCCGTCGGGAGATCGAGGAGGAGACGGGACGACGCGTCTCCCGAGGTGCGTTCTGCACCACCCTGGAACGGCTGGAGCGAAAGGGGGCCGGTCACCTGGACCTGAGATCCAGCCGGCCAACGCGCGGAGGCGGGAAGCCCATCGCCTGTTCTCCGTGACACCGGCGGAAATGGAGATGCCTCGGAGCACGCAGCAGCATCTCGAGGCTCGTTGGGCACGCCTGGCCGGGGTTCTGGAGGAATCATGATCCGACGATTTGCCGACTTCCTCCAGGAGTGGCTCGAGCTGCGAGCGAAGTACCCGAAGCGCCGCTTCCGCTATTGGCTCCTCCGGGAAGCGATCAAGCTGGCCTCCCACTTCGGTCTCCTGCGGCCCGAAGCGCGAACGTCTCCGGGCTCGAGCGAGGGCTCCCCGGCATCCACGGGCGCGCGTACGCTGGGATCTCTGGCTCAGGATCTCCGCTTCGCGGTGCGCTCCCTCCGCCGCCGGCCCGCGTTCACGGCCGTGTCGGTCCTCACCCTCGGTCTCGGCATCGGTTCCGCCGCGGCCATGTTCAGCGTGGTGGACGGCGTCGTCCTGCGCAGCGTCCCGTTCCGGGAGCCGGGGCAGCTGGTGGACGTCTGGCTGACGGCGGAAGGCGCGCGTGGGGCTCCGGGTCTCGTGGGTCGCACGTGGGATCGGCTCCCCCTGTCCTTCACCGAGTTCCGCGCCTTGGAGGCCCAGAACACTGTGTTCGACGGCGTAGCCGTGCACAACGCCATCGAGACCACGCTCACCGGCGATGGGCCCGCCGAGCGCATCATCATCGGATACGGAAGCGCGTCGCTGCTCTCGGTCCTCGGCACCCGACCCATCCTGGGCCGGTGGTTCCTGCCCTCCGAAGAGGGCGACATCGACGGCGGCGCCGCGCCGGTCACGGTGCTCAGCTACAACACCTGGCGAACCCGGCTCGCGGCGGATCCTGGGGTGCTGGGACGCGAGATCGTCCTGGGGGGCACCTCCTACACCATCGTCGGCGTGCTGCCGAAGGACTTCCGGCTCCGCCACCTCGGCATGCACTGGCTCGGCGAAGACCGACGCGGTGAGCGGGACGTCTGGGTCCCCCTGGGCACCGCAGGGGGCCTCGGGAACGGCAACAACCTGGAGGCCATCGCGCGCCTGGGCCCCAGCGTGCCCCTCGAGGACGCGCGGGCGGAGGCCAGCGCCATCCTGCTCGCGACACGCAACAGCGGCGTGGTGCGCATCATACCCCGGTCAGAGGACGAGACGGCGGGGCTGGCGTCTCCCCTCTTCCTTCTCCTGGCCGCGACTGGCGTCCTCCTGCTCATCGGGTGCGCCAACATCGCCACGCTCGCCTTGGCCGAGCTCCACACCCGCACGCCGGAGCTGGCCACCCGCGGCGCGCTCGGGGCCGGCAGGGGCCGCATCGTGGGGCAGCTCATGGTCGAGAGTCTCGCCCTGAGCGCGCTCGGAACCGCTGCGGGCGTCCTCTTTGCCTTGGCAGGCACGAGAGCCCTCGTGGGGCTGGCTCCTCCACTCCCCAGGGTCGAGGCCGTGGGCATCGACCCGACGGCGCTGGGCTTCTCCATCGCGGCGGGCGTGCTGGCCGCCGTGCTCTCGGGGACGCTCCCGGCCCTGATGTCCGCGCGTGTTTCGGCGACGGGCATGACCGTGACGACGCGCACGGTCACGGGCAGGAGAGGTGGCTTCGAGCGATGGCTGGTCTCCGCGGAAGTGGCGCTGACCGTGGTCCTCCTGGTCGTGGGCGGACTCCTGGTCCGGAGTCTCGATCGACTCCTGGCGGTGGATCCCGGCTTCCCCGCCAAAGGCCTGGCCACGGCCAGCGTCTACCTCCCCGGGGAGCGCTACCCTACGGGTGACGACGTGCTCGCGGCGTACGATGAGATCCTCGGCCGTGTCCGGGCGATTCCCGGGGTGACGAAGGCATCCGCCATCACGCGGCTTCCGTTCCCGGGTCTCACCAACACCTCCACTCTGAGACTCCCCGCCACGGGAGACGAAGCGGAGCGGCACATCGGCGCCCAGCAACTGTTCGCGATGCCGGACTACCACGAGACCATGGGCATCCCGCTCCGGTCCGGGCGGTTCCTGCCCCCTGACGCCAGGTCAGGACAGCCTGTCGCCGTCGTCGTCACGGAGAACATCGCACGAAAGTACTGGCCGAGCGGCTCGCCCATCGGGCGCTCCTTCACGATGTGGGGAGCCACGGCCACCATCGTCGGCGTCAGCGGCGACGTGAAGCGGAATGCGCTGGGAGTGGAGCCGGACCCGGCGTTCTACGCTTCGCTCCGCCAGAGGCCGGCTCGGGAGGTGAGTCTCGTGGCTCGGACAGCCGGCGACGCCGGTGCTCTTGCCTCGAAGATGGCCGCGGTGGTGCGCGCCTACGACCGGGGGATCCCCGTCCGCCAGGTCACCACCCTGCCGGACCTCATCCGCGAGTCCGCCGCTCAGGAGCGGTACCGGACCCTCCTCATGGAAGTCTTCGGGATCATGGCCACGGTGCTCGCGGCGGTGGGGGTCTTCGGGATCACCGCTCGGGGCGTGACACGGAGGACGAGGGAGATGGGCGTGCGCTTCTCCCTCGGGGCCGAGGGGAGGGGCCTGATCGCGATGGTGGTCGGGGACGCCCTGCTCCCGGCGTTGGGCGGCGCCGCGGTCGGCCTGGTCCTCGCCACCTGGGCGGGCCGGCTCGTCGCGGGCTTCCTCTTCGGGGTGGACGCGTTCGACGCTCCCACCTACGGAGCCGCGGCCGCGTTCGTGATCGTGGTGTCACTCGTTGCGAGCTACCTACCGGCAAGGCGCGTCGCATCCCTGGATCCGGCGGAAGTGCTGCGAGCCGAATAGAGACGGCAACAAACCCGGCCGGCGTGCCGCTCCTGCTCCGCCACGAGCGCCTCGACGGAATCGGCGCGCCAGGCCCGGCGGGCCGGGATCGAGCTCGCTCCAGATGCCACCGACTGGGCGCGAGCCTCGAGCAGCTGCCGCATCGAGATCCTCCGGTGTCTCCTGAACGATCCAGGCCCAGCCATCGGTGCTCCGACCCTCGCCGGGACGGCCATCGTCCTCGAGGCCCGCCTCGGTCCGTCGGCGCGAGGCCTCCTGGAACGCTTCCTCGAGCAGGTGGGCATGCAGGAAATCCCCTTCGGTGAGCTCCACTGGAGGGAAGCTGTGGACGCATACCGCCGGTACAGGAAGGGCCGGCATCCCACCTCGCTGAACTTCGGGGATTGCATGACGTACGCCGTGGCGGCCCTGGCGGGGGAGCCTATCGTACTCCCCCCGGTCGGAGTTGGACGGACCCCGCTGGTGGAGCTCGCTGAGCGGCTGCCGGGGATGTCGGACGAGGAGCTCAGGGCCGCCTTCGCGGCCCCCGTCCCGAGCAGTGAGTGAGAGGCGCGGGAAACGCAGCTCTCCGACTCACTCCGCCCGCAGGACCGTCAGCGGATCCACACGGCTGGCTCGTCGCGCAGGTACGAGGCTCGCCAGGAGTCCGACGGCTACGAGGGCTGCACCTACGACGGCGAACGTCGTCGGATCGCGCGGGCTGACCCCGTAAAGGAGGCCGGAGAGGTGCATGCTCAGAGCGAGCGCGACCAGCCAACCCACGGCCGCTCCAACCAGAATCGGCAGGGCACTGCCCGCCACCACTCGCTGCCGCACATCCCGTGGACGGGAGCCGAGCGCCATGCGCACCCCGATCTCACGGGATCTCCGGCTCACCGTGAAGGAGACCACCCCATAGATCCCGATGACGGCGATGAGCCCGGCCAACATCCCGAAAAGGGTCAGGAGCTTCGCGCTGGTCCTTTGTAGGGTCACGGCCTGGGCGCGTGCCTGCGTCACCGACGCCATCGACACGATCGTCAGCGTCGGGTCCGCGCTCGTGACCGCTCGTCGCAGCTCAGCCGCCGTGGGGATCCCGGATGCGGCGCCTCGCACGTGCAGGAGCATGGTGCGCTCCGGGTGCTGGGACAGAGGCAGGAAGGCGAAAGGACGCTCACCGGCATTCCGCCACGTCCTGTAGTAGCGACCGTTGGAGACCACACCCACCACCTCGATGGGGATTCCCGGGCCATCCGGACTGTGGAAGTCCCGCATCCAGATGCGCTTCCCGACGGCGCTTCCTCCGGGCCAGATGCGGGACGCCAGAGCCTCGTTCACGACAGCCACCAGGAGCCCACCCGGAACGTCGGCGGCAGTAAAGGTGCGACCGGCAACCAGGCCGATCCCCATGGTGCCGAAGTAGCCCCCGCTCACGACGTTCATGGCGACGTTGAACCGCTCCCGGGAGCCTTCTTCCCCCTCCCGGAAGAAGTCGTTCGCCATGCTCCGCGAAGAGAACGGTGCGATGCTCGCCAATGCCGCCCCGCGCACCCCCGGTAGCGTCCGCACGCTCTCGACGACGCGGCTCCACTCCCCGGCGCTCGGCGCGCTCGGTGAATCGAACTCGGGAAAGCCAGGATCCACAAAACTCGTCGGGTGGACCTCGGCCACGCGTAGGTTCGTCGTGTCGAATCCGAGCGGAATGGCATACAGGTTCCAGAGCGTGCGCAGCGCAAGACCGGCACCGATCAACAGGACGAGCGAGACGGCGACCTGAAATGCGACCAGGCTCTGATGGAGCGGAAACCGGGCTCTCCCGCCCGACCAGGTTGGGGGCGATCCCGTGCCGCCCCGCGCCGCATCGGCGGTGGAGGCGCGCAGCGACGGGACCACTCCGCAAGCGAGGCCCACAGCGAAGGTCGTGAGCAGGGCGACGCCGAGGACCCTTCCATCCAGCCCCACATGTAGCCCCGGTAGGCCGGACGCCAGTCCAAGGGACGGGAGGACGCTCGTGCCCCAAGCGGCCAACAGGATCCCGCCTGCCCCGCCCACCGCAGCGAGCAGTAGCGCCTCGGTGAGCGTCTGGCGTGCAAGACGCGCACGGCCGGCCCCAAGGGCTGCGCGGACGGCCATCTCGTGCCGGCGCACCACAGCTCTGGCCAGCAGGAGGTTCGCCACGTTGGCGCACGCGAGCAGCAGCACCATCCCGACCACTACCGCCATCAGCGCGGTGAGCCGCGGCAGGTTACTGGTGCCCGGCGCGCCCGTGCGCGTGCCCCCCAGCGGCGCCATCGCGATGCTCCAGGCCCCGTCGATCTGCGGGTATTCCTCGGCCTCGCGTCGGCTGAGAACATCCAGCGCGCTCCGGACGCGGCCGAAGGTCATGCCCGGGCCTAGGCGGCCAATCACCCCGAACCACTGGGTGCTCCGGCTGCCCAGCAAGTCGAGTCCCTCTGCGCGCAGATAGGGAAGCACCACCTCGTGCATCATCACCGGCACCCATAGCTGCGGATCGGCGTGGATGTCGGGACTCGGTGTGGAGCGTGGGACCACGCCCACTACGGTGAACGGCCGGCCGTCCAGCGTGATCTGCCCGCCCACCAGAGACGGGTCGGCACTGAAGCGACTCGCCCAGAGCGCCTCGGAGAGGATCACCACCGGGCGGGCTCCGGGCGTCCGGTCCTCCTCGGGCAGGAACGTCCGTCCCAGGAGGGGTCGCACCCCCAGAACCGAGAAATAGCTCCCCGAGACGATCGCCCCTTCCACCTGCACGACGCCCGGTGCGTCCCCGAGCTGGACCTCCATGCCGGCGTAGACGGCTACCTGTCGCAGCCCGGCGCTCCGCTCCGCGTCGCGGATGTCCAGGAAGTCCGGATAAGAGAAGCTCCCCGGGTTCCTCGGGTCCTTGCTCGACACGTGGTAGATGCCCACCAGCCGTCCCGGATCCCGTACCGGAAGAGGCCGCAGGAGGAGTGCGTCCGCGAAGCTGAAGAGGACGGTCGTGGCGCCAATGGCCAGAGCCAGGGTAGGAACCGCCACGAGCGTCACGCCGGGCGTGCGTCGGAGTGCGCGTCCGGCGTGCCGGATGTCTCGCCAGACGTCTTCGATGAGCGGCAATCTGCGCCTCTCGCGTGCCTCTTCCCGGTAGCGCTCCGTGCCACCGAAGGCGACAAGAGCGCGGCGGCGCGCCTCCACTGGATCGTGGCCCTTCCGGATGTTCTTCTCGGTCTCCATCTCGATGTGGAAGCGGAACTCCTCGTCCATCCGGCGCTCTGCTTCGCCCCGGAAGAGCGTGTCACGAAGTCGTGCCGCCAGGCCCCGAAGCGCGCGCAACGCGACGCTCACGTCGCCTCCAGGATCCACCCGACCGCTCCCGCGTATCGCCGCCAATCCTCGGCCTCGTGCGTCAGGCCCTGCTGTCCCCTGGCGGTGAGGCTGTAGTACCTCGCCTTCCGGTTGTTTTCCGTGGTGCCCCAGCGACTGGTGACCCAGCCCCGGTGCTCCAAGCGCTGCAGCGCCGGGTAGAGCGAGCCCTGGTTCACGTCCAGCAGCCCCCGCGACAGCTCCTGGATGCGCTGGCTGATTCCCCATCCGTGCATGGGCTCGAGCGACAACGTCTTGAGGATCAGGAGATCCAGCGTTCCACGGAGAACGTCGCTGCCTGCGGGCTCGGCCATGAGGAGATTCCTGTAGAGTTCCTACAGGAACGATACGCCCACTCCTGTAGGAAGGCAACAGGGCGTGCAAGCTATTGCCGATACCGGATGACGGCGTGCGTGGGCAACCTTGCGGACAGGACTGTCGTCCCGCACCCTCTATCGGTGTTCCCTCTCCATCCAGCCACGGACGGAGCTTCTGGAGGAGCCGTCAGGATGATCTCAGACGATCTCCCGTCCGACGCATTTGTCGACGAGGAGTTGGCAGCCCTGATTCCATTCGCCAGGGCCGTGTGGGCGGCGCTTCCGCTCCCTTCCCGCACCGTCGGGTCACCTGACATGGATGCGCGCGCCTTCCTGGAAACGGCAGAGTCCCAGCTCTTCTCGACATGCCATTGGCTGAATGCCAAAGGCGGACGACCGGATGGCACACCGAAGCTCTCGGACAACAGCGTCCGGTCCAAGGAAGACCAGGAGCCCAGGACGCGCGATCCTCACGCGGACCTGATGCGGGAGTTGTTCTTCTGGCAGGAATTCCGGAACATGCTTGGCCGGTTCGGGATGGACCCGCCCGAAGCACCGCCGCCGACTGGCGCGGGGCTGGGTGCGATGGGCGCTCACGGGAGGGAACTGGAACGGGCCGTCCCCGGAATGCGGCAGGCCATGCTCGATGCCATCGACCTGCTTCCAGCAGCCGAGCAACGCAGCGCCATTCGCGCTGCGCTCAAGATCCGATAGGCCGTTCGGGCCCCTGCACTGGGGCAGCCCCACCCAGGCGCCTGAGGTAGCGAGCGGCACGCGATCGGCGAGCTTCGACCGACGTGCGTACACGCTTTGCGCGAAGACTGTGGGGCCGCGTCCCAGCGGCGTGACCGCATAGGCTGGCTGCGACCCTGCGGCCGATGAGGTCTTCGCCAGCCACCAGGGGACGCGGGGATGAGGTCCTACTCCGCACGAAGCGCCTGGAGCGGGTCGGCCTTGAGGGCACGACGGGCCGGAAGCCAGGTTGCCACCAGCGCGATCAGCGCCAGGCTCACTGCGCTCGCGCCTGCGACCAGTGGATCGAGGCGGTGCACGTCGTAGAAGAGGCTGCTGGCCAGCGGAACCAGGACCGTGGCCAGCAGCAGCCCGCCGACGATCCCGGAGACGACGGGGATGGTGACGCCCCTTCCCGCGCTGGCCAGGATCGAGCCCTGCTGAGCGCCCAACGCCAGGCGGACGCCGAACTCCCGGAAGCGCCGGGCGGTGGAGAACGCGACGACGCCGAAGACACCCACGGCCGCCAGGGTGAGGCCCAGGACCGAGAAGACGGCGAGGATGCGGGTATAGACGACGCTCTGCCACTGGTCCTCATAGAGCACAGCCGACATGCTGCGTAGGTCGTAGACCACGGCGTTGGGTGACACCTGACGCACGACTGCACGCAACTCGTCCACCAGAGAGCCGGGGTTCCCGCCGGTGCGCACCGTGAAGAACTCCCGCCAGTACGGCTCCTGTCGGAACGGCTCGTAGATCCCCAGCTCCACGGGTCGTGCCCGACCGAAGTGACGGACGTCGCCTACCACGCCCACCACCTCCATCCACGGCCAGCGCGTGTCGCCGGCCGCGCCGTACTTGATGCGCTTGCCCAGAGGGCTTCCGTCAGGCCAGTAGCGCCGGGCGAAAGACTCGTTCACCACGACCACGGGAGGCTCTCCAGGCGCGCCGTCGGTGGTCGTGAAGGCCCGCCCCGCCAGCAGCGGAATCCGCATGACGCCGAAGTAGCCGGGCTGGGCCGCCTTGCTGATGATCCACGGCTCGTGTCCTGGCTGCGGCGGTTCCGTGTGCTCCACGTACACGGACGTGCCGGCGGCCATGCCCCCGACGGGGAGGTTCGACACCAGTGCGGAACCCGTCACCCCCGGGAGCGCCGCCACCCGGTTCTGGATACGGTCGAACAGGAGGCGCTGCCCCTCCGGGTTCTCCCGCTCCCCGGCGGGGAGGGCGATCCTCATGGTCAAGACGTCCGACGGGTCGAAGCCCAGCGAGACCCTGTTGAGCCGCACGGCGCTGGACAGGGCCGTCCCGGCGCCGATGAGGACGATCAGGGCGATGCCGATCTGGCCGCCGATGAGAACCGAACGCAGGAGCCTCCCCCGGGAGCCCGGCGGTTGGAGGTGTCCCGCACCGAGGTTGGGAAGCAGGTTCTGCCGCAGGGTGTCCAACGCCGGCACGAGGCCTACCACGACTCCGGTGCCCAACGTGCCGACCACGATGGCCGCCATGAGGGGCCCACCGATCGTGAAGTCCAGGTAACCCGGAGGGGGAACCGGAAGGGCGAGGAGGTACAGGTTCCGCCCCAGGACTCCCAGTCCCACGCCCAGCGCCCCACCGAGGATGGCCAGGATGACGCCCTCGGCGACCAGCTGGCGCAGCAGGTTCTGCCGCCCCGCGCCCAGTGCACTGCGGAGCACCATCTCGCGGTTACGGATCGTGGACTGCGCGAGGAGCAGGTGTGCGACGTTGCCCAACGCCAGCAGGAAGATGAGGGAGCACACCAGGAGAAAGCCCGAGACCGGGCCCTTCCATCCCCAGAGGAGGTCGTCGGCGAACGGGCGCACGGCGATCTCCCGCTGCGCATGCCCCCTGGGGTCGGCCTTCTGCAGGACGCGGGCGATGGTCCGCATCTCCGCGCGCGCCAGGTCGAAGCTCGAGCCCGGTGCCAGTCGGCCGAGAACGGACCCGACTTGTCCACTGGAGGTCCCCGCTGCATAGCCGCGTCGCATGGGTCGCCAGAAGCGGGCGCCGGCGGGATAGTCGAAGCCGGCGGGCATCACGCCCGTCACGGTATACGCTTCCCCGTCCATGACGATGGTCCTTCCCAGCACCGCCGGATCCGAAGCGAAGCGCGCCTGCCAAAGGGCGTGGGAGAGCACGACGGTGGCCGGTGCACCCGGGTTGTCTTCATGAGCGTTGGGGCCTCGGCCCAGAACCGGCTGAGTGCCCAGGACCCGGAAGAAGTCGTAGGTGACGGCGCATCCGTCCACGCGCTCCGGTCCCTCGGGGCCGGGAAGGGTGGCCGTGGTGGAGCCATACGCCGCCAGCGCCGAGAACGCGTGGGTCTGCTCCCGCCACGCCACGAAGTCCGCGTACGACGGGGACGCTCGCGTGAAGCCAGGGGCGGTGTTGTAGAGCACCGCCAGCCGGTCGACGTCATGGAAGGGAAGCGGCCGGATCAGGACTCCATAGAAGAAGGACGAGGCCGCAGTGACGCCGCCCACGCCCAGCGCGAAGCACAGAACGATGGCGAAGGAACCGGCGGGGCGGCGGCGCAGCGAGCGCCAGGCCTGCCGCAGGTCGTCGACGGCCGGATGCCCACGGGCCGCCCTGCGCCGACGCCACTCGTGCGCGTAGGCCAGGGGCACGGCCCGGACCGTGTCCAACAGGAGCCAGAGCCAGAGGACCGCGAGCCTCGAGCCGCGTATGCCCCGCCGTCTGGCCCACATCAACCCCAGAATCTCCTCGCCGTGGTGGCGGCGGACGGCTGCAGGATAGATGCGCAACAGCGCCCGGAAGAAGAGCTCGCTCACGATCCGGATCCGGACGGGAGGATTCCTTTGGCGCGCACAGCCCCGAGGAGGGCGTCCAGGCTTGCCGCCTCGGAAGCGATCCGCCTCCTGCCCCGGGACGTAATGCGGTAATACCGTCTCCGTGGATCGTCCGCGTCGGGTTCTGGGCGATCGGGGGACTCCTCGATGAGGCCTGTGTCCAGCAGACGGTGCAGCGTGGTGTACAGCGTGCCCGGACCGAGCCCCAGGCTGCCGCCGGTGCTGCGCGCGACATCCTCGGCAATACCCAGCCCGTGCAGCGGCCCATCGGCGAGGGCCAGTAGGATAAGGAAGCTGGCGCTTGTGGGGGGCCTCGAATCCCCTGATCCGTGCCCAGGCATCGCATCTCCCCTAGTGGGACGGTTGACAGAATCTATCGTATTGTAAGATATCTGACAATGCGATATACGCCGCGTCGGCCTAGAGGTCAGTGGCCTCTTCGGGCGAGCCGTGCGTTGACCGTACGCTGGGTCATGCTTACAATGCAAGCATGACCCAGCCACAGCTCCTTGGGACCTTCGAGCAACTCGTGCTCTCCGCCATCCTTCAGGTCGGGGACGAGGCCTATCCTCCCCCCGTCCTCGCCTGCATTGAAGAGAGCACCGGCCGCTCGGTCAATCGCGGATCGCTCTACGTCGCTCTGGATCGGCTGGAGAGGAAGGGCCTCCTGCGGTCCCGTCCCGATGACGAAGACGGCCGCGAAGGCCGCCCGCGGCGATACCTCGAGGTGACGCCCGAGGGCTTGGCCGCGCTGCGGGACGTGCGCGCTTCGCTCCTGGCTTCCTGGCGCGGCCTGGAATCGCGCCTGGCAGATGAGCCATGAGCCGGTCCGCGCGCCCGCCGGGGATCGCGGCGGCTCTCCTGTCCGTCGTGGCGCCCAAGGGCTGGGCCGGGGCGTCCATGGCCGCGGACCTGGAGGAGGAGTACCACGAGCGGTGCCGCCGATCGCCCCTGAAGGCGCGCGCCTGGTATTGGAGGGCGGTCGCCCAGGTTTCCGTGGCGTACGGGTGGGAGCGCCTCCACGGGCGAGGTTCGGAGGCCGACGTGGCCCGTGATCTCCGAGGAGCCACGGGATCGACCCCCGGAAGATCCTTCCTGCAGGACCTGCGCTACGCCCTTCGCGGCTTCCGGCACACTCCCGGCTTCACGCTGGTGGCGACGCTCACCCTTGCCCTCGGCATCGGCGCGGCGACCTCGGTGTTCAGCGTAGCGGACGCGGTGCTCCTCCACCCGCTCCCCTTTCCCCACGCGGGGCGACTGGTGCAGGTGTGGGTAACCCGCCCGGCGCGCGGCGACTACAGGGAGGTGGCCTCGGGACCGACCTACCTCGACTGGGCACACGACGCCCACTCGTTCTCCGGGCTCGCCGCGTACCGCAGGATCGACTTCAACATCACCGGGGGCGAGCGCCCCGAGCGCGTGGTGGGCCTGTCCATCACGCCGAACTTCTTCCGGGTCCTCGGTGTGTCCGCGGCCCTGGGCCGCCTGCCCGCTCCTGGCGACGCGGATCGGGGCACGGCGTCGGTGGTCCTGTCCGACGCGCTTTGGCGGTCCAGCTTCGGCGCCGACCCCGGGGTGCTCGGGCGTACACTGATCCTCAACGGGAAGCCTCGCACGGTAGTGGCCGTGCTGAGGCCGGGCATAGACTTCCCCGAAGGCACCCGCCTGTACGCTCCCTCTCCGTACCGCGTGCCCATGGCGCCGCTGGAGGACACGGACCTGAGCACCGACCGCGGCTCGGGATACCTGTCGATGGTGGGGCGCCTGGCAGACGGCGTGTCCGTGGAGGCGGCCGAGGCCGAGATGACGGCGTTGGCCCAGGCGGAAGCCCGTGCGTATCCGGATACGAACGCGAAGAAGGGCGCTCGCGTCGTATCCCTCCTCGACGACATGGTCGGCGACCTCCGTCCGACCTTCTTCGTGATCCTTGGGGCTGTGGGTCTCTTGATGCTCATCTCCTGCGCCAACGTGGCGAACCTCCTCACCGTGCGGGCCGCACGTCGGCGGAGGGAGCTCGCGGTCCGGGTCTCCATCGGAGCGAGCTTGGGTCGCGTGCGCCGACAGCTCATGACCGAGAGCGTCGTTCTGGCCTTCCTCGGGGGCGTTCCCGGGTTCCTGCTGTCTCTGGCCGGCACGCGCGCCCTGGTTCACCTGGCTCCAGCGGGCATCCCGCGCCTGGCCTCCGTCGGCGTGGATCCGCGGGTGCTGGGCTTCGCGCTGCTGGCGACGCTGGTCACCGGCCTCCTGTTCGGTCTCGCACCCATGGTAGGGCTGAAGGAGACCGCGACGGCGGGTGTCCTCCGGACCACCAACACCGGTGGTGGCCGTGCGGCGCTCCTGCGCGACGGTGTGGTGGTGGTGGAAGTCGCGCTGTCTCTTCTGCTGGTGGTGGGGGCGGGGTTGATGCTGCGTACCTTCCGGGCCCTCGATGCCGCGAACCCCGGCCTGGACCCCCGCGGCGTGCTGGTGGCGCACGTCACCCTCTCGAACGCGAAGTACAAGGACGATGCGGCGATGATCTCGTTCTACGACGAGGCCCTCCAGCGCATCCGTGCGATTCCCGGCGTCCGGAGTGCCGGCACGGTGCTGACGCTTCCCATGCACTGGGCCGTACGCGGGACGTTCGGCTTCTCCATCCAGGGACGCGCACCGGAGGCCGGCGACGACTTCCTTGCCGGGTACCAGGTGGTGAGCCCGGGCTACTTCGCCACCCTCCGCATCCCGGTGCTCCGGGGGCGGGCCATCGAAGCCTCTGACCGGCAGGACGCGCCGTTGGTGGCCGTGGTGAACGAGGCCATGGCGCGGCGCTACTGGCCCACTGGCGGCGTGCTGGGTGCGCGGATCACCATGTGGGGCGACCCTGCGGATTCCGCCACGCAGTGGGCGACCGTGGTGGGCGTCGTGGGGAACACGGCGATGGACGGCCTCGACAAGCCTCCTCAGCCGCAGATGTACATCCCCATGGCCCAGGGGCCCATGAATGCATCCACGTTCGTGCTGCGCACGGATGACGACCCCTACGCGCTGGCGCCGGCTCTCCGCCACGCCGTCGCCGAGGTCGATCCCGACCTGCCGCTCTACGGCCTACGAAGCATGCGGGACATTGTGGCCGACTCCCTGGCGCAGCGTCGGTTCCGCATGCTGATCCTCAGCCTGTTCGCGGGTACGGCCCTTCTCCTCGCGGCCGTCGGCCTGTACGGAGTCATCAGCTTCTCCGTGGCGCAGCGCACTCGCGAGATCGGGATCCGCATCACGCTGGGCGCCGCGCGGGAGTCGGTCGTGGGCCGGGTTGTGGCGCGAAGCTTCGGACGTGTGGGCCTGGGGATCACTCTCGGACTCCTGGCCAGCCTCGCTTCTCGACGCCTCATCGCCAGCCAGGTCTTCGGCGTGAGCGCCACCGATCCCGTCACGTACGCCGCGGCAGCCCTGCTCTTCGCAGTCGTGGCCGTCGCAGCGAGTGCGATTCCCGCCGCGCGCGCGGCCGGGGTGGACCCCGTCATTGCCGTGCGTACGGAGTGAGGCGGCCAGGGATGAAGACGAACGTCGGGCGTCGCGCCTTCGGTCAGCATTCCTCCCGGGCCGCCACTGACCCGGCCATTCCGGGCAGGATCACTCCACGCGCAGCGCTTCGATGGGATCCGTACGGGCGGACCTCAGGGCCGGGGGCACCGAGGCCAGCCCGCTCACCGCGAGGAGCACGCCGACGACGACGACGAGGACCAGCGGGTCTCTCGCGTCCGTGTGGAAGAGCAGCTGCTGCACGTAGGGCGCGGCGAGCAGGCATATGGCCAGACCGATGAGGGTGCCGAGAGCGGCGAGGGCCGCGCCCCGGGAGAGGGTCTCCCGAAGCAGCCGACCGCCGCTGGCTCCCAGCGCCGACCGGATGCCGATGTCGCGCCTGCGCTGTGCAACCTCGAAAGCGAGAAGGCTGTAGAGACCGACGACCGCCACCAGGAGCGCCAGCCCTCCGAACGCCGTGAAGAGGGACGCTCCCAGAGTCCAGGAGCGCAGCTGCGGAGCGAGGATCTCCCCGAGGCTCTGCACCTGGGCGTAGCGCACGGCGGGCGAAAATGACCGCAGGACCGGCGCCACGGCGGCCGCGACCACCTGGGGGTCACGGTCGGTCCGCACGTAGAGTCCTTCCGCCGCATAGCCGGTCTGGGACAGCGGCAGATAGTACGCCAGAGCACCCGTATCATCGAGGTCGCCTGTCGACGCGTTCTCGACCACGCCCACCACGGTCGTGCACTCGGTCTGGTGGTCGAAGTAGAGGCACTGACCCAATGCCTGCTTCGTCGGCCACAGCGTGCGTGCCATGTTCTCGTTGACGAGGGCGACCTTGGGCACGCTCGCGCCGTCGGAGTCGAGGATGGCTCGTCCGCGGAGGACCCGGAGACCGATCGTTCGGAAGTAGCCGGGTGTCACGCTGTAGTAGAACGGCCCGGTGCCGGGCGAGACGGGTAGGGAGTCGACACCGGGTAACGTCAGGTGAGCGATCATCTCCGACTGGAATGGAACGTCGGTAGCCGCCGCACCCGTCACGCCGGGAACGCTGCGGACCCGCTCAATGGCCTCGGCGTAGAGACGGTTCACCTCCGCAGCGTCTCGAGTCACGCTCAAGGCGGGATCGTTGAACTCGAGACTCGCGAGCACCAGGCGGTTCGTGTCGAGGCCGAGGTCTGCGTTCGCGGCCCTGTGGAGGCTCCGGACGAAGAGCCCGGCGCCCACGAGGAGCACGACGGAGAGCGCCGCCTGCATCACGGTGAGCCCGCGCCGCACGGGGGACCCACCTGCCGAGCTTCCACGGCCGCCCTCGAGGAGGTCCCGATTCAGGTTCCCCCGGGCGCTCCGGACGGCTGGACCCAGCCCGGCCAGCAACCCGGCCCCCACCGAGAGGGCAGCGGTGACCGCCAGAACCCGGCCGTCCAGGCCGGATCCCTGCCACAACACGTCCGGGATGAGAAGCGTGCGGATGAGGCTTCCACCCCAGCGAGCCACGGCCAGGGCGACCACGCCTCCCAGTCCAGCGAGGAGGACCGCCTCGATGGACAGCTCCGCGACGAGACGCGAGCGCGTCACCCCTAGCGAAAGGCGTACCGCGACCTCACGGCGCCGGCGTGCCCCTTGGGCGAGGAACAGGTTGGCGACATTCGCGCACGCGATGAGCAGCACCGCGAGGGCGACTCCCGCGAGCCACAGCGCGACCTTCGATGTGGCGCTGGCCCGCGGCCCTCGTGCCGCCAGAAGCGGTGCGGTGAATACCCGTGTGTTGGCGTCATACTGGCCGCGCCGAACCTGGTCCGTCCTCGCGTTCACAATGAGGGCGGTGGCGGCCGCGGAGCCCGCCACGGCCGAGGCCTCGTCGGAAACCCGGACAACCGCCTGCAGCCAGTAGTAGCCCCGGGAGGTGAGGAATCGGTCGCTGCTGTCCATGGCGTGGCGCGCCACGACGGCGGGAAGCCAAACGTCCACCGGGGTCAGGTCCACACCGGTGAAACCGCGGGGCATGATGCCGATGACGGTGTACGCGTTGCCCGCGATCTCCAACGTGCGTCCGAGGACATCGGGGTCTCCCCCGAAGCGGCGTCTCCAGAACTCGTTGCCCAACACCACGGTGGATGCATCCCCTATGGCATCCTCCTTCGTGGTGTAGACGCGGCCGAGCTGAGCGTGGGCACCGAGCGTCGTGAAGAAATCCGCCGTCGCCAGGACCGCCCTCACTTCCGTTGCGCCTTCGCCCGAGCCCAATGTGAGTCGACGGGTACTGGTGAACGCGCCGACGGAGAGGAACTGGGGCACCGTGCGGAGGTCCACGACGTCCGAGTACGTCAGCGCTGGAATGGTGCCCTGACGACCGAGCCACATCCCCCTCCACAGGATCCGCCTC
>Ga0316583_10000072_pt1 | contig 21023 bp, 13 predicted proteins | sample J_170502JBrBrA_D_FD_204513 | JGI IMG/M metagenome (GOLD analysis project Ga0316583, IMG submission 204513) | Rhizosphere microbial communities from salt marsh grasses in Alabama, United States - J_170502JBrBrA | ecosystem: Host-associated > Plants > Roots > Rhizosphere | place: USA: Alabama... | reverse complement strand
TCTCCAAAGCTTCTTCGGCCGTAAGCTTACCGCTGCCCAGGTCCGAAAGGATCTGCTGCCGGTCTTCACTGGTAATACTCTTTTCATCCCCTAACCCAACCTCGTAGCCCATGGCTTCGATAACGCCTGAAAGCCGGGCGCGTACGGCGGGGTATGACATATTGAGCTCTTTTTCAACCCATTTAATCTTTCCTTCGCAGCGAATGAATGTTTCCACAAACTCCAACTGCTCAGGCGTTAAGGTGTAAAGACGGCCCAGGGTAAAGTGCCCTTCAATGCTGGTGTCACAATTCCGGCAGTGCAGGCTGGTAACATGCAACGTATCCTGACAAATTGGACATTGACCAATAACCGGCCTCATAGATAACTGCTCCTATCCATAATACAAACAATGTCGTCCGACGAAAAATATAATAATCAATTCTATTAGATTTGTCAATATAGATATTAATATTATTACTATTTCAATTAATTTTATTGATTTTATGATGGTTGCGAGGCATCCGGCCGGTGAAAACAAGAATTTTGCCGGTTGATTCTTTTGTCAAGAGGATAGCGCCTATGGTGTGGAAGGTTTTGCCTGGCGCGTCCAGGTCTCACGTATTTCCAAGTAAGCGACATAGGTGAATCCTAGAAGGCTGGTCAGGAGCAGGATCACGGAACCAAACTGCCCGTGAACGGCGGCCAGGGCCAGGCTCAGGGCGACATAGGCGGCCAATAAGAGTTCCATCCATAAAGAGCCGTCATCCGGCAAACGATAAAAACGCTGCCAGTGATCAGCGGAAGCCTGGATGCTATATCCTTTGGGCGTGCGCTTAAACGGGTGGTGCTTATTGCCTTGAAAAGCTTCGAGTACGGCCTTGGCGCTGCTTGGAGCCATGCCGATAGCAATGATAAGCAGCGTCGGAAAGTATAGAATTCTCTTTCCCCAGTCGGGATAGGTTTCCTTCTGGGCGACGATGAAAAGCAGCGGCTGCCCGATACCCACGAAGGTAAATAAAACCATGAAAGGCGGCAAACTGACATCGAGCAAGATCATCGGCAGCTGCAAGATAAGCAGCAGCAGCAAGAGGATGTGGGTGCCGTATGCAGACATTGTGAGGAGGGCGTAGAGACGGCCGGTAAGCGTGTGGTTGGCATCACGCATGATATCCTGGCCATATTTTTGCAGGCATTGAATTGAGCCTTTGGCCCAGCGCGCCTGCTGGTTTTTGTAGGCGCGAATCCCGCCCGGCAGCTCTGCCGGGGCCACGACATCACCCAGGTAACGAAACTCCCATCCTTTCAACGTCGCACGCGTGCTAAGACAGAGGTCCTCACAGACAGTATCCGCTCGCCATCCGCCGGCGTCGTCGACACAGGTCTGTCGCCAGATGCCGGCCGATCCATTAAATTTAGGGAACATGTTCGCCCGGTTGCGCACGTTCTGTTCCATGACGAAATGTTTATCCAGGGCAATGGATTGGGCGGCGGTAAGAGCTGATTCAGAGTCGTTCAAATGCCCCCACCTGGCCTGGACCATCCCCAGGAGGGGATTGTCGACAAAATAGGGAACGGTATCCATTAAAAAATCAGGCATAGGCAGGAAGTCGGCATCAAAAATGGCGATGTATTCGCCTCTGGCGTTGGCGAGCGCCGCGGCCAACGCCCCCGCTTTATAGCCGGACCTGTCCGACCGTCGAACATGTTCGATGGCTATTCCCTCTGCCTGATATTGGGCTATCCGAGCTGCCGCTATAGCGGTTGTCTCATCGTCTGAATCATCAATGACCTGGATTTGCAAGCGATCTCGGGGGTAGTTGATTCGAACGGCCGAATCAATTAAACGCTCGATCACAAACCGTTCATTATATATAGGAAGCTGAATGGTCACTTCCGGCAAAACGGCCGAATCGACCAGGGGCGCTATGTCCTTCTGATTTTTATATCGCCAAAAGAGAATGAAAGTCAGGAAGCCCAGGAAGCCGTAGATCGAAAGAACGCCCACAATGGCGATATAAATGACAACAAGCAGATTGGCCATCATTCCTCGCCGGCGGCTGATTGGACGATGGTCTTAAACCGCTTATTGAAAGTGCCGCGGGGCAGCATAATTTTGCGATCGCAGCCCAGACAGACAAGACCCACATCGGTGCCCAGGCGAACAACCTTCCAGTCATACGAACCGCAGGGATGCTTTTTTCGTAAACGAACAATATCCCCTAGATGAATTTCCACATACATGACCCAGCGATTATAACAAAAGCCCTATCCATACACATGGGCATAAAGCAAAAACTCAGGTATGTTATGATGGTCAGGATTACATTGGCGTGCGTCCGACATCTGACAATAAAGAAGCCGGCTGATTCAGTAATAATGAGGTGGCTATGTCCAATCAGAAACCCCAAAATGATCCGCTACAGGATTCCGAACTCCCGGTTCTAAACGCCCAAGAGCGCGAGGAGCTGTTAAAACTGGCCAGGCAGGCGATCATCGGAAGCGTAAGCAAAGGAAGCAGCAGTTTTAAAGACAACAGCGACCAGAAGCTTGATGATAAAGCGGCCGTATTTGTTACCCTTTGGCAGCCCGGACCGGCCAATTCCAACGCGGAGGAAAACAAGCGTTTACGTGGCTGCATCGGCCGTTTACAGCCCGATCTCCCTCTCAAGGAAGCGGTCAAATATGCGGCAGTCAGCGCGGCAACCCGCGATCCACGCTTTGTCCCCGTCCGGTCCACTGAAATAGAGGACTTGACCATCGAGATCGCCATCCTTTCCCCGCTTGAGGAAGTAAAAAACCTGGATGAGATCGTTATCGGCCGTGACGGCCTTGTGATTGAGGCCATGGGCCGCCGAGGTCTTCTACTACCGAAAGTGGCGACACGCTTAAATTGGGACAGGGAGGAATTCCTGCGCAACGTTTGCCTCAAAGCAGGGCTGCCTGAAAACACCTGGCCGGGACACGGTAAGCTTTATAAATTCTCAACCCTGGTCTTTAATGATTAACGATCGCGCGTTGGGCGTTAAAAAACGCATCTACGAAGGTTCAGCATCGTGACCAATCAAAGACCGGTCGTTCTTGTTCATGGTATGTTCGGTTTTGGCGGGCAGGAACTGGGGGAGTTTAACTATTGGGGCAGCGCCTTGCAGGTACAATCACCACTGCCGCTTATCGAAGCGAGTGTGGGGCCGATCAGTTCAGCACACGACCGCGCCTGCGAGCTGGCCGCTCAACTCAAGGGCGGACAGGTTGATTATGGAGAAGTACATGCTGATGCGCAGGGCCACGCGCGTTTTGGGCGAACCTACGAACGGCCGCTTTGGCCGGACTGGAGCGCAAAAAAGCCGCTGCACATGGTCGGACACAGCCTGGGCGCAACCACCATTCGCGCGCTGCATGATTTGCTCGCCGGCGATTATTGGGGATGGGGAAGTTCAAATCAATGGATCGCTTCCGTTTCATCGATTTCCGGACCCTTGAATGGCACCACAGCCATCATCTATTTCGGCGCAGATCCGCAAACAGGATTGCTGCGCCGCAAGTCCGGGATTTCAGCGGTCTTGCAGCTGATCGATCTCTACACTGGGCTGGGGGACAAAATCTTAGACAGTGTTTATGATTTCGATCTCGACCATTGGGGATACGAACGGCGGGCAGACGAGGACTTAATCAGTTATCTACGACGAGTTGGGGGGTCCAACTTTTATTGGGGGCCGGATAATGCCTTCCACAGCGTCTCCTTACAGTGCGCTTACCGCGATAATGCCCGCTGGACAACGTTCCCTCAAGCCTACTATTTTGCCTATGTCACCGACCATACCTTTCACTTAAGGCCAGGAGGCGCTTACTACTCTTCCCCCTTGATGAACGCCGCCTTACAACCGGTAGCCTGGAATATGGGACGAATGACCTTCAACAAGTCACCCATACCGGATAAGAATTTCAAAAGCTCAGATTGGTGGCCAAACGATGGCCTGGTGCCTACTTATTCACAGACCCATCCGCGATACGGCCGTTCGCATCCATCCGGCGGGGTCATCACCGCCAAGACCGCCGGCTCCGAATTTTCGCCCGGCCAATGGTACACCCAATGGGAGCGGGGGTTAGACCACGCGGCGATCTGCATAGCGCCGCGCTTCTGGCAGCGTGGAAGGCAGCAAAAGTTTTACGAAAATCTTTACCAACGGCTTGCCGCGCTCAAGGTTTAAAGAACCTAAATAGGCTTTTTATCCTTGAGTCATCAAGCGCTGAAAAACTTCAAGGGCCAAAACTCAATTAAATCATACTATACGCCGTTAAATTTACATTCTCGCGCCGTAAATTCCTACAATTTCTGCCCCGCATAGGCATATTGCACAACAATAACCCATAAATTTAACTAATAAGTGACATATGTCACCTATACAAGGGTTACTTGTCACTTGACGCTTGTGGGAAAAAAGCAATCATTTGGATAGGAACACTAGACTTTGTGGAATTAAAGGAGACCCTTTATGGAAACCACCACTTTTACCCTCAATATGATGTACGGCGACCATCATGTGATCGAAGTACGCAAATTATTATCAGCAGTCCCCGGTATCGAGGAGATTTATGCTAGCAGCTGCTTCCATATTTTGGAGGTCACCTATGATGAAAACAAGGTTGATGCCGGCAAGATCACGGAACTACTCGAGAACGCCGGTTATTTTGGTGAAATGGCCTTTCCGGTTGAGGCGGGGACGGGTTCAACAGCCCCCAATGGAGATAAGGCATTTTACCGCCACACGGCCGTATTGGAACAGGTAGGGAAAACGGTCAGTTTCGCCCAGAAAGCGCCCTACGAGGGGCGTCCCTTGTGGCCGTGTCCAGGTGTCGGTGCAATTCATCACGAGGAATAGTTAGAAATCATCATTTCTAGAGGAGATCCCCTATGGCTAAAAAACCAAGAACCCCAGAAGAACGCACAATTGATCCCGCCGCGCAGGCTATGTTGATTCGTGCCGACGAATTAAAAATAGGTACCGCCTTCAGCCGCGCGGACAATATGGCGCCCTGCAATATCGGCTCCGCCGGAATGTGCTGCAGAATTTGCGGCATGGGACCCTGCCGGCTGACCAAAGAGGGGGATACAGGTGTTTGCGGCGCAACTATTGACACCATCCAGGCCCGCAACTTCATCCGCGCCATCGCAGCAGGTGCAGCCGCGCACTCCGATCATGGGCGAGATATGGCCTTCACTTTGAAAGCGGTTGCTAATGGTGAAACCGAAGGTTACCGCATTCGCGATGTAGCCAAGCTGCGCATTGTTTCTCAGCGTTACGGCATAGAGATTGAGGGGCGCGCACCGGAAGAAATCGCCAATGATCTGGCCGATTTATATATCGCCCAATTCGGCCAGCAAAAAGGCGAGTTGGTTGTCACAAAAAATGCGCCGGAAAAACGGCTCAAGTTGTGGCGTGAACATAACGTCGTACCTCGTGGGGTTGATCGGGAGGTTGTCGAATCGCTCCACCGCACCCATATCGGGGATGATCAGGACCCTGAACATATCCTTAGCCATGCGGTACGCACAGCTATTTCAGATGGTTGGGGCGGCAGCATGATCGCCACCGATATTTCAGACATCCTCTTCGGCACCCCCGCCCCCATTTTAGGTGAGGCCAATCTCGGTGTTCTTAGAGATGATATGGTCAACGTGGTCGTTCACGGTCACGAACCGACTTTGAGCCAGATGATCGTCGCCGCCTCACAAGATCCGGAAATCATCGCTTATGCCCGAGAAGCGGGCAGCGAAGGGGTCAACCTGACTGGGATTTGCTGTACGGCAAACGAGATCCTGATGCGCCAGGGCATTCCTGCCGCGGGCAACTTCCTGCACCAGGAACTGGCCATCCTCACCGGCTCCGTGGAAGCGATGGTCGTTGACGTGCAGTGCGTGATGCAGGCGCTCGTCGGCCTGGCCGAAAACTTCCACACGAAAATCATCACCACCTCGCCGAAGGTGAAGATCAAGGGCGCAACGCACATTGAATTCGATGAGCATCGCGCGCTTACAATCGCCAAAGAAATCCTCAAAGTCGCCATTGATAATTATAAAAATCGCGGCGATACCAAGATTCCACAGATAAAAGAAAAGCTGATCCCTGGGTTCTCACACGAATATATCAACTACATGCTCGGCGGCAGTTACCGTGGGTCATTCCGGCCTTTAAATGATGCTATTCGCGACGGCCGTATTCGCGGCGTGGCGGCAATCGTCGGCTGTAACAATCCGCGCAGCCCGCAGGATTACCTGCATGTGAAGGTGACACGCGATCTGCTTAAGGAAGACGTTCTCGTTGTCGAGACAGGATGCGGCGCTATCGCCGCTGCGAAATTAGGCTTGCTTCTCGGCGAAGCGGGACTCGATCAGGTCGGACCCGGTCTGCGCGAAGTTTGCGAGACAATCGGTATTCCTCCGGTCTTGCACATGGGCTCCTGTGTGGATAACACGCGTATTCTGACCGTGCTGACGCAAATGGTGGAAGAAGGCGGGCTGGGTGATGACATCGACCAGATCCCGGCTGTCGGCCTCGCTCCGGAATGGATGAGCGAAAAAGCGCTGTCCATCGGCACCTACTGCGTCGCCTCCGGCGTCTACGTTTTGTTTGGTGGATCCTCGCCGGTTGAAGGTATGCCCGACAGAGTAAGCGGCAGTGACGCCGTTTCCCGGTTCATCAGCGAAGGTTGGGAAGAACTCTACGGCGGCAAGATGGAATTCGTCAGCGATCCTGATGAAATGGTACGGCGAACGCTGGAACACATTGATAAGAAACGAGAAGCTCTGGGACTGCGCGATTACCGGCCTGAAAAATTCGGTGCGAGCGGCGATATTCGAATCCTGGAGATGGAAGAGCTACCCATCATGCAGCAGCGCGAAATGCTTTATGGCGTTCCTGCCGATGCTGCGGTCGCATAAGGAGGTATAGATGTCTCGATACATCGCAACAAGAGCAATCCAGGGCGCGAATGCCCTGGTTCACGAAGCAACATTAATGCTGGACAAAGCCATCGCCGAGAAAGGAGCGGATACACCGGTAGCATTTCCAAACACGGCCTACTATCTGCCTCTAATCTATGGGATGACGGGGAAAAAAGTTGAAGACCTGGGAGGATTAAAGCATGCGCTGAAACAGGCGACGGAACTGCTCCACCCCCTGCCCTCGAAAAACTATTGGACCCCCTATCTGGGTGAAACACTGGACAGCGGCATGGCTACTTTAATCGCCGCGGAGGCGATTGAAGCCATTCGCTTTGTGTATGACCTGCAGCCGGAACGGTTTTCCGGCTTTGAGCTGGCCGGTGGAACGAATTATTCCAGCAATGGAAATGGCCTGGTTGGCCACTTGAATGGGCCGATTGATGACATTCAGCTACGCTCCTGGGGTATTCAGTTGGTTGACGGCCGTATGCCCGGATTCGCAGCCATTGTCGGCTGTGCCAAGTCAAATGATGTTGCGGTGAAGATCATTCGCGAACTTCAGCAGCGCAATATTCTGACTTTCCTTTCCGGTAATGTAAACGGCCGATCGATCATCCATCAACTAAATGAAGAAGGCATTGAACTGGGTTATGATACCTATACCGTCCCCTTCGGAACGGACACCTTGAGCGCGATCTATGCCCTTGGCTTTGCCACGCGCTCGGCGCTTACTTTTGGCGGTCTTAAGCCAGGCCAGGCCCGCGACATTTTACTCTACAACAAAGAACGTGTATTCGCCTTTGTCTTAGCCCTCGGCGAGGTCGATGATCTCAAGTATGCGGCCGCGGCTGGGGCGATCAACTTTGGTTTCCCGGTTATCGCCGACACGGTCATCCCCGAAATTCTACCAACCGGCATCACGACCTACGAACATGTCGTCAGCATGCCCTTCAATGAGATTGAAGGCGCGGATGACATGGAGCGCGCCGAACGTCTGGTGAAAAAGTGCATCGAGATTCGCGGGTTGAAGATTAAACTGGCCGAAGTGCCGGTTCCGGTTCCGTACGGGTCCGCATTTGAAGGCGAAGTCGTGCGCAAGAATGACATGCGCGTCGAATTCGGCGGCAAATATGCACGCTGTTTCGAATTTCTGACCATGGCCCAGATGGATGAAATAACGGATGGCAAAATCGATATCGTCGGGCCGGGATTTGATGATGTCGATGAGAAAGGCGCTATGGACCTGGGAATCGTCGTTCATGTCGCCGGCCGGGAAATGCAGTCCGACTTCGAGCCCGTACTCGAACGGCAGATTCACTATTTCATCAACGGTGCGTCCGGCATTCAGCACATCGGACAGCGCGATATCACCTGGATTCGCATTTCGAAATCGGCAGCCGACAAAGGATTCACCCTAGAACATTTCGGCAAGATTTTACACGCGCGCTTCCACGCGGACTTCGGCGCGATCGTCGACAAAGTTCAGGTCACGCTTTACACCGATCCTGAACTACTGCCTGACATGCTTGAGCAAGCCAGGGATGCTTATAACTTCCGTAACCAGCGCCTGGCAGACCTGACCGATACGGCCGTGAAGGAATTCTACTCCTGCACGCTTTGCCAGAGCTTCGCGCCGGATCATGTTTGCATCGTCAGCCCCGAGCGTCTCGGACTTTGCGGCGCTTACAACTGGCTGGACTGTAAAGCCTCGTTCAGCATCAATCCAACCGGCCCGAACCAACCCATCCCCTTAGGCAAGCTTCTAAACGAGGAAACGGGCTATTGGGAAGGGACGCTGAATTATGCCCGGAAAGGATCACATGGCACCGTCGAAGAAATCTCCATGTATTCGATCATGGAAAACCCGATGACAGCCTGCGGCTGCTTCGAGTGTATCGTTATGTACATCCCCGAAGTTGAAGGGGTGATGATCGTCAGCCGTGAAGACACCAATATGACCCCGGCGGGCATGAAATTCAGCACTCTGGCCGGTGTGGCCGGCGGTGGTATGCAGACTCCGGGCGTTATGGGTGTCGGCAAATATTACCTCATCAGTCCCAAGTTCATATCGGCCGATGGCGGTTTCAAACGCGTCGTCTGGATGAGCAAGGTCCTGAAAGATTCGATGGCCGACGAGTTCCGTTTCGTCGCCGAGCGCGAAGGTATTCCCGATCTCATCGATCGCATTGCCGACGGCTCGCATATTGAAACAGTCGAACAATTACAAGAGTGGGTTCAAAAGGTAAACCATCCGGTGCTGGAGATGGGGACAATGGCCCGTGAACCGGAACCGGTTCGCGAACGAGCGGCTGCCGGTGGTGAAGATATCATCGCCCAGGCCGAAGCCGTTATTGAAGAAGCGATGGCCAAACAGAGTGAACCACTGCCGGAGGAGCCTGCCGAAAAACCTGAAGAAGAGATCGTGGTTGAAGCGCAGGTTGAAGTTGAAACGACGCAAGAAGTTGAAATACAGGAACCAACGGCGCCTGAGGAAGAGATACAAGCAGCGCCTGAACCGGTCGAGAGTACGGCCGTTCCCGAACCTCCAAAATTAGAAACGCCACCGCTAGAAACGATGCAAGGCGCTTTGAGTCAGGATCAACTCTTGAGACAGGCTCAAGAATCAGCCATGCGCCAGAGCCAAGCCTTGCAGCAGGCAGCAGCCGAAGCGATGCACCAGGCAGCGCTCCTCAGCCAGGCTCGCGAAGCCGCGGCACGGCCGTCGACTCCCGCCGAGGCTGTCGACGTCCTGCGCGGCGCGTTGGAAGCGGCATTGGGTGCGCTTGGCGGCGTACCGGCGAGTATTCCAGCCAGGCCGGTTGAAACCGCAGCTCCAGCTCCGGCTGTCGAGCCGGTTAAACCTGCTGAACTTGTAAAACCAATTGAAGCAGTTGAAAAAGTCGAGGCCGTTCAAGCAGTTGAACCACCCGTTGTAGAAAAGAAAACGGTCCCGAAAGAAGCCGCTCCCTTACCTGTTAAAGAGAAGGCCGCCCCTTCGCCGGACAAGACCTGGCTTGCGGCAGGCACGAAGACACCGTTGGCCAAAGAAAAATGGTCCGGCCAGGTGCGGGAGATTACTTTAGGGGCAACGGAAGCTGAAGGTGGAACGAGAAGCAAATCGATCACCATCGGCGGAGAGACGGCAATGCCTTTCATGGGATTTGAAGGCCAGATGCCTCATCGTCCCGTGGTCGCCTTTGAGATAAAGGATCAAAAACCGGCAGATTGGTCTGAACTGCTTTCCGAGGCCTGGGGAGAGGCGATGGATGACCCCGCCAAATGGGCTAAAGCAGCCGAAGAAGCGGGAGCTGATTTATTGCAGTTAACCTTGAGCCTGGAAACCACGCCGGAGAAGGCTGTAGAGGATGTACGTTCTGTCTTACAAGCAACCGGCTTACCCCTGATCGTCTTCGGCCCGGGGCAGGCGGATAAAGATAACGAGCTGCTGGTGCCCATCGCTGAAACTTTCAAAGGTGAAAAGCTGGTCATGGGTGTGTGTGAGGACAAGAATTACCGCACAATCGTTGCCGCGGCCATGGCCAACGATCACCTGGTCACAGCCCGAACAGCTATGGATGTTAATCTGGCCAAACAGCTCAACATCCTGATCAGCGATATGGGACTGCCGTTGAACCGCATTATCATGGACCCGACAACAGGCGCCCTCGGCTACGGCTTTGAATATGGTTATTCGGTGATGGAGCGCCTGCGCCTGGCTGCCCTGCAAGGAGACGGCATGACGCAGCTGCCCATGATCGTCACTCCTGGAGAGGAATGCTGGAAGACCAAAGAATCGAAGGTCGGAACAGGCGTCCCCGAGGAATGGGGCCAATGGCGCGAAAGAGGCATCACCTGGGAAACGCTCACGGCGACAATGCTCATTGAAACAGGAGCAAATATCGTCGTTTTGAGACACCCGGAAAGTGCAAAGCGTGTCCACAAGGCAATTGAAGATTTGGCGGCATAGGCATGCATCAAGCCTCCAAGGTCTGTTTACTCTTACGATTGAGTTGAAGACCTTGGGGGTTTAGGATTTAACAAAAAACAAAGGAAGTCTATTATGGCTCTATCAGGCATTCAAATATACAAGAAACTTCCGCAGACAAATTGTAAAGATTGCGGATTTCCAACCTGTCTGGCATTCGCGATGAAGCTGGCAGCGAAGCAGGTCGAACTCTCATTGTGTCCGCATGTCAGCGAAGAATCCGCGGCTGAACTATCGGAAGCCGCAGCGCCGCCGGTACGGCCAATCACCCTGAGCTCCAACGGCTATGAATTTAAAGCCGGGAATGAGGTCGTTCTTTTCCGCCATGAGAAGAAGTTCTTCAGCCCTGCGGGCTTGTTCTTGCGAGTTTATGACAGCGAAACAGCCGATGTGATCAAAGAGAAAGTAAAGGCTGTGGCCGATTACAAGGTCGATTACGTGGGTATTGAGTTAAGTTGGGATGGCATCGCCATTCAGGAAGATGGGGGAGATTACGCAGCGGCGGTAACGGCCGTTCGTGAAGTAACCCATCTCCCTCTCATCCTCATCGCAGGCCCTGAAAAACTGGAAAAAGTCATCCCCGAGCTGGATGACGGCAAACTGCTGATCGCCTTCGCCGATGGGGATAACTGGCAGCAGATGGCCAAATTAGCCAAAGAGCATGGTACGGCTCTTGCGGTTCAGGCGGATACCATCGATGAGATGGTTGCGCTCACGGAAAAGATTAATAAGGAAGGCGTGATCGATATCGTGCTGTCGCCTTCACAGCGCAGTTTACACGGCATGCTCACCGCCAACACGACCGCCAGACGTATGGCGCTTAAGCAAACTTTCCGCTCCCTGGGATACCCGGTATTGAATTTCCCCGGCGACGCGGCCAACCCGGAGATGGAGACGATCCTCGCCGCGCAGGCTATCGGCAAATATGGCAGCTTCATCGTCCTCGATCATTTCCAACCGGAGACCGCCTACCCGCTGCTTGTCCTGCGCCAAAACATCTATACCGACCCGCAAAAGCCAATCCAGGTTCAGCCCGGGCTGTACGAGATTAATAATCCCGGACCGAGTGATCCGGTGTTGACAACTACCAATTTTTCAATCACCTACTTCAGTGTAGCCAACGAAATCGAAAGCGCCGGCCTGCCGGCCTGGCTGCTGGTATGTGATGCCGAAGGGATGAGCGTCCTCACCGCCTGGGCGGCCGGAAAATTCGACTCCGAGCGCATTGCCAAGGATGTCAAGCGCTTCGAAGTTGGGGACAAGGTGAATGAGAAGAAACTGATCCTCCCTGGGCATGTTGCCGTTCTTTCCGGCGAGACCGAAGAAGAATTACCTGGTTGGGATATCCGCGTCGGACCGCGAGAAGCGGTTGACATTCCGGCATTTTTAAAGCAAGCATTGGCTTGAGAAGAATAAGGTTTATGTGACGGATACTTTATGGCTGAACACAAAGTCACATTCAATAACGAAGAAGCCGTATCGGTACCCACGGGCACAACGCTGATTGATGCCGCAGTCCTGGCCGGGATCAATATCGGCCAACCCTGCGGCAGCCAGGGTCGCTGTGGTCGCTGCGCGGTTCAAGTCGTTGGCGGCGATGTCCGGCGCCGAAGCACGCTGCGGCTCACGGCCGAAGACGTCGCCAATGGGTACGCCCTAGCCTGCCAATCAGTTATCGAAGGGGATGCCCAAATCATCGTGCCTGACCAGGATACCCTGGAAAGGCACTTGACCAGCGATCGCCTTGTTGCCGAGGTTGTCGTCCCAGAGGGGTATGATTATCAGAAGGACCAATCGCTGCGGCGGGTAAAGCTCACGCTGGAAGCGCCGACTATGGACGAACAGCGTGATGATTGGAGCAGACTAGAAAACGCGATCAGAAAAGAAACGGCCGTTGATGAAGTCAAGGTTACCCTGCCGATCCTGCAGCGCATTGGGGACATATTAAGAGAGGAAGACTGGCAGGTCACTGCCTATCTATTCCTGGATGAATCCGGCCAGACGGGCTCCTTGATCGATCTGAAACCCGGACATATTGCTGACGAAACGCCTCTGTGGGGGGTCAGCATCGACATCGGTACGACAACGGTTTCAGTTTGGCTGGTGGACCTGATCAGCGGGCAGGTTGTGGCCCAATCGGCCGAATACAACCGCCAGATCCGGCGCGGCGAAGATGTCATTTCGCGGGTTATATACGCCGGGAAGAAAAATGGCCAGCAGGAACTGCGTGAACTTGTGCTGACAAGTATCAATACGCTCATCAACCGCGCCTGCGAGAAAGCATCCCGCAATCGCAACACCGAACAGGCTACAAACGGCTGCTGCCCGCAAAGCTGTGCAACGGGCAACATCATGAAAGCGAGCATCGTGGGCAACAGCATCATGATGCACCTCCTGTTAGGAATTCCTGCGGAAAGCATTCGCCAAAGCCCGTTCGTCACCACCATCAACCATTTGCCTGTATTCACGGCCCGGGAAGTTAGGTTAGACATCTACAAAGACGCCCCGGTCATTTGCCTGCCCGGCGTAGCCAGCTATGTCGGCGCGGATATTACGGCAGGTGTGCTCTCTTCCGGATTGGAAAAAATGGAAGATATCACGCTCTTCATGGATATCGGCACCAATGGCGAGATCGTGTTGGGCGACCGCGACTGGCTTGTCACCTGCGCCTGCTCCGCGGGGCCGGCGTTTGAAGGGGCGGGCGTTAAGGACGGCATGCGCGCCACTAGAGGCGCTATTGAAGAAGTATGGATTGACAACCACACCTTTGAGCCCACATTACGTATCATTGGCGATGAGAAGGCGCGCGGCATCTGCGGCAGCGGTTTGATTTCCCTCATCGCCGAAATGTTTCTGACCGGCGTGATCGATAAGGGAGGTTTCTTTAACAGTGACCTGCCTACGGAACGTATCCGGCGCGTGGAGAGCGGTTGGGAATATGTATTAGCCTGGGCCGACGAAACCTGGCATGGAAAAGACATCACCATCACCCGGGTCGATGTCGACAACCTCATTCGCGCTAAGGCGGCCATCTACGCAGGAATTAACGTACTGGCCGACAGCGTTGGCGTACCCATGGAAGCGGTGACAAACGTATTGATTGGTGGTTCGTTCGGCAAATACATCAATATTGAAAAGGCCATCCAAATTGGCTTGCTGCCGGACATGCCCTGGGAAAGTTTCCAATTTCTGGGTAATACGGCCGTTTTAGGGGCTTATCACGCCCTGCTCAAACAGAACAGCCAAAAACTCATCGACGAAATTGCCGGCCGCATGACTTATATAGAACTGTCAGCAGACAATACCTTCTACGAAGCGTTCACATCAGCACTTTTCTTACCGCACACCGATTCAAATCGTTTTCCGTCGGTTGCACAAATTTTAGACAATTCAGAACAAGTTGTTTTGTAGGAAGCTGTAAATCACAAAATAATGTTGGTTGTTTAACAAAACAATCACAGAAGGGGATAGCAAATGTATATCATAGGTGAAAATATCCATATCATTTCGCAAAAAGTAAAAGATGGACTGCGTGACAGAGACGCTAAATTTTTTCAAGAGCTGGCCGTTCGCCAGGTCGAGGAAGGCGCTGATGTACTCGATCTAAACCTTGGGCCTCGTAAGAAGGATTGGGAAGAAGTTTTTCCGTGGATGGTCAAAACAGTTGAGGCTGTGGTTGATGTACCGCTGTGCTTCGACAGCACCAATATATTGGGAATCGAAGCTGGTTTGAAAAGCGTGACCAAAGCCCAGCCGATCATCAATTCAACCTCCGCAGAACCGGAAAGGTTGGAAAAGGTTCCTCTAGTGGCCAAGCAATACAATGCGCGCCTGATTGCTCTGACCATGGGCAAAAGCGGCATTCCAGTTGGGGCTGACGAGCGGGTCAGCATCGCCCTGGAGACGCTGATCCCACGGGCTTTAGAAATCGACTTTCCCATTGCCGATTTGATCATCGATCCTCTGGTTCTGACTGTTTCAGGCTGCCAGGAATATTGCCCCGAGCTAATTGAAGCTGTGCGCATGCTGCAGTTTGCCTGGGATCCGCCCCCGCCTGTTTCCGTTGGGCTGTCAAACGTCTCCAATGCCGTACCAAAGGAAAACCGGCCGTTGATCAATCGCGTTTACTGTGCCATGCTGATGGGCGCCGGTTTACAAATGATGATCGCCGACCCATTCGATGACAAACTGAAAGAAGTGGTGCGCGTCATCGAAGAGCGCGATGGGTCTACGCCGCTCAACCAGCTTTACTTGAATATCCACGATCGCGTTGCCAACATGGAAGAACCCGATATCAGTGATGTGGATATGTCCGATCCGGAACAGGCTGATATCTGGCGTACGGTACAAATCTTAGAGAACAAGGTCATTTACGCTGATTCCTACCTGGAACACGGCGTAGCAGCGTAATAAGTCAAAATAATAATGCCGGATGCTGCCCCAATTAAGCCGGCGGCATTCGGCATAGTGAGCGCGCTCACGGAGACTTTATGTCTAGAATTCGCCCAAAAGCCACAGCAGCTATGGTCGTCGGCGGCGGCATCGCCGGGATGCGGGCGGCCTTAGACCTTGCCGATGCCGGGATTAAGGTTTATCTGGTCGAACATACACCCTGCCTGGGTGGACGGGTGGCGCAGTTAGGTTTCATGTTTCCGCAGCATGACTGCGTGCTTTGCCGGGGCACTTCCGATCATGGGTATGGATGTACACGGCCGTCGATTTCGCCCGCTTATTTAAGTCACAACCAGCACCCCAATATTGAGATTTTAACCAGCACACATGTTGTGGATGTAGAAGGCGAAGCGGGTGACTTCAGCGTTCTTGTGCGGCAGGAACCGCGCTACGTCGATCCGGCGTTATGCATTAACTGCGACTACTGCGCCCAAGTTTGCCTGGTCGAACTACCGGACGCTTTCCAGTACGGTCTTGCCAAACGCAAGGCAGCCTTTAAAACGGCCGCGCGCGCGGTTCCGGACGCCTATATCATCGATCGCGGCCCTTACTGTGACGAGTGCGGTAAGTGCGTGGAAGTTTGCCCGACAAATGCCATCAATCTGGACGAGCAGCCGCGTTTCGAAACGCTGCAAGTCGGCGCGATAATCCTGGCCCTCGGCTTTCAGACTTTCGATCCCAGTCCGATGGAAGAGCTCGGTTACGGCCGTTTTCCCAATGTGGTTGACGCCATGCATTACGAGCGTATCGCCAGCCGGTCGGGTCCCACGGAAGGGATCATCGTACGGCCGTCCGACGGCAAGGAACCACGCTCCATCGCCTGGCTGCAGTGTATCGGGTCACGCGACCAACAAAACAGCTACTGCTCCTCAATCTGCTGCATGTATGCCACCAAGGAGGCGGTGCTGGCCAAGCAGCGGCTGGGTGCAGAGACGGACTGTACCGTCTTCATCATGGACGAGCGTGCCTTCAATAAGGAATACAGTACCTATTTTGCGAAAGCGCGCGACAGTCATGGCATTCACTACGTTCGCAGCCGCATTTCGGGCATCTATGAAGATCCGGCCACGGACGATTTGATTTTGCGCTATGCCAATGCCGACGGCCGTCTCAACAAGCAGAAGGTGGAAATGGTTGTGTTGGCCACCGGCCTGCAGCCCCCTGATTCCGCCCGCCATTTCCAGGACGTACTTGGCTTAGGCCTCAACGAATATGGTTTTTGTGAAACCAACAAGTTTTCTCCGCTCGAAACCAGCCAACCCGGCGTATTTGTTTGCGGCGCTTTTGCATCACCAAAAGAAATTTCTGAGACTATCCTTGATGCCAGCGGCGCGGCGGCGGAAGTCATGCGGCTGCTGAACCCGCAGCTCAACGACCATAACTTTTCCAGGGAGTACCCATTTTTATCGCGCAGCGATCTACCTCCTGAACGTGATGTGAGCCACGAAACGCCCAAAGTTGGCGTCTTCATTTGCAGCTGCGGCGAAACGATGAGTGAGGTGCTTAACCTCATTGACCTGGTGCAGGACGCCGAGAATTGGCCGGATGTGAGCCATGCCGAGTTGATTGATATAGCCTGCATGCCCGACCGCCTGACGCATATCCAGAACCGCATCCACGCCGAAGGCTTGAACCGCGTCGTCATCGGCGCATGCAGCAACCGCACCCACGATGCGCTCTTCCAGAGCACTGTCCGCCAGGCGGGACTCAATCCCTACCTGATGGAACTGGTCAACCTGCGCGACCAGTGCAGCAAGGTCCACTTTCACCAACCGGCTCTGGCAAATCGGAAAGCGCATGAGCTGATGAGGTTGGCCGTGGGGCGCGTAAGCGCGGCCAAACCTGTTCATAAGGTGGCTTATACAACCTCTGGGAGCGCGCTCATTATTGGTGGTGGCCTGGCCGGCATGACGGCAGCTTTGACAATTGCCGACAGCGGCTACCCCGTACACCTGGTAGAACGCAGGGACATTTTAGGCGGCCATTTGCAAGACCTCTATTACGTGGCTGAAGGTGAGAACCCGCAGAAACTTGCCCGTGACCTCATCAATCGTGTGCGCAATCACGAGCTCATCAAAGTACATACCAACACCGAAGTTATTGCTCATGGCGGGCATGTCGGCCATTTTTGGGCTGATCTTCAAACACGCCGCGCCAACGGCTTAATCGAGACAGAGCACATTGAGAATGGGGTTACCATTGTCGCTACGGGCGCTAAAGAAGTCCGCGATCATAAATGGCTGGCTTTGCCGGGCGTGATCACGATGGAAGACCTGGAAGAAAAGGTGATTCATCATCCGCAGGAAATCGCCGCGCTAAAAGACGTAGTCATGATTCAATGTGTGCAGCCGGCAGGCATGGCTGAATATTGTTCGCGGGTCTGCTGCACCAATACGATGAAGAACGCCATCCGCTTGAAGCTGTTTAATCCAGGCTGCAATGTAACTGTTCTTTATAAGAATATTGTGACCTATGGTTTCCGTGAAAAGTATTACACGGAAGCGCGGCAGCTTGGTGTGAATTTTGTGCGCTATACGAATGAGCATCCTCCGCAAATCATCGGGCAAGCAGACGGCAGCCTGCAGGTGCGCGTGCTTGATCTAAGCCTGGATCGCCCCCTCACCCTAAAAGCCGATGTCGTGCCCTTGAGCATGCCAATCGCACCCTCCGAGGGAACCAGGGCTCTGGCCGATATGATGCGCCTTCCTCTCTCGACAGAAGGGTTCTTCTCTGAGGCGCAAATGAAGCTGCGGCCGATGGATTTTACTCAGGAGGGTATTTTCCTGGCTGGTATGGCCCACTATCCGAAATTTATCGAAGAAACGATTAGCCATGCTCTCGCCGCTTCAGCACGGGCGTTAACTTTGCTCTCTCAAGGTACAACGCATCTAGGCGGCATTATTGCCGAAGTCGATCCGGATAAATGCGTGGGCTGTCTGACCTGCGTGCGCACCTGCCCTTACTCTGTCCCCAAGGTAGTCGCGCTGCCTGACAGGCATGGCGTCGGTCAATTAGGCGGCGCCGCTTATATCGACCCCGCCCAATGCCAGGGTTGCGGGACATGTACGGCCGATTGTCCGGCGAATGCGATCCAGCTAATCAATTTCACAGACGAACAGATGATGTTACAGAAAATCAACGGATTAGGCAGCTGGTTAGCGAAGCCTGGCAAAAGTTACAGGTTAAATGTGGCTCAACATGGAAATTAAGAACGAGTTCGAACCGGAAATCACCGCCTTTTACTGCACCTACTGCGGGTATATGGCCGCCGACAGCGCGGGAGCAATGAATCTACCCTATCCGGCGAATGTCAAATTCATACGACTGCCATGTACCGGAAAAATCGACGTCCGTTATATCCTGGAAGCCTTTGAACAGGGAGCCGATTCCGTCTACATCGTTGCCTGCCCGATAGGTAACTGCCACCATGTAAGCGGCAATGAGCGCGGCGTCGCGCGGTTAAAGTATGCGCAAAAAATATTAGAGGATATTGGTTTTGAAAAAGAACGGTTAGGCATCTTCTTCATGTCCGGCAGCCAGGCGCAAACTTTTGCTGCAGCGGCCCAAACAATGACTGAACGCACCAGGAACCTGGGTCCTAACCCGCTGAGAGAACCCTCATTGAATGGAGGGACAACCGATTAAAAATAATTTGCCATGTCAGAAATTTATATTCGCAAAGGCAAAGAGGTTTTAGAATGATTGTAGCAGAGCAAAAGTCATTGGATGAAATCAAGGGGCTCGTCGGCGATGCCGAGAATGTGCTCGTAGTCGGCTGCGGGACATGCGTCACCGTGTGTTTTGCCGGGGGCGAGAAAGAGGCGGATATTATCGCCTCCTCCCTGCGCATGAGCAGTAAGCTTGAAGGGCATCCCCAAAATGTTCGCAGCGTGACCGTGCAGCGCCAGTGCGAGTGGGAATATCTGGACCAGATTGAAACTGAGATAAACGAGGCTGATCTCGTTCTCTCTCTGGGGTGCGGAATCGGCGTCCAGGCGATCGCCGAACATTATCCTGAATCCTGGGTAGTTCCCGGGCTTAACACGACTTTCCTGGGAATACCTGAAGAACAAGGGGTTTGGGCGGAACGCTGCGCAGCCTGTGGAGATTGCATTCTGGGGCTAACAGGGGGCATTTGTCCTATCGCACGCTGCTCAAAATCATTACTCAACGGCCCCTGCGGTGGGTCTGAACAGGGGCACTGTGAGATTAACCCCGATGTGCCCTGTGCCTGGCAGCTTATCTACGATCGGCTGAACGAGAAAGGCAAACTCCATGTTTTGCTTGATCTACAACCGCCGAAAGATTGGAGTAGTTCTCGCGACGGCGGCCCACGAAAAATCGTACGGCCCGATTTGCGCCTGCTGGAAGAGGAGGATTAAACCATGGCCTTGGATTTGCACAGTAACGGTTATTTAGCCGGATCGACCTTAGAACGCGTACTACGCGCCGGCCATTTTGCAGTAACGGGTGAATTAGGACCTCCTCAAAGCAGCGATGCCCAGGCAATTCGCGACAAGGCGGCCCAGCTGCGCGGCTACTGCGACGCCATCAATATCACCGATAACCAGACGGCAATTGTGCGCATGTCCAGCATCGGCGCGGGAACTATCGTGGTCCAGGAAGGCATGGAACCGATTATTCAAATGACCTGCCGTGACCGAAATCGCCTGGCCATTCAAAGCGACCTGATGGGCGCTTACGCCTTAGGCATCCGCAATCTTTTGTGCCTGACGGGCGACCACCAGCGTTTCGGCAACCATCCGGGGGCAAAGAACGTGTTCGACATCGACTCTTTGCAAATGGTGCGCATGGTCAGTGAGATGCGTGACGACTGCATATTCCAATGTGGCGATAAATTTAAAGGGCCGGAACCGCGCTTCTTCATCGGCGCAGCGGCCGCTCCTTTCGCCGATCCGGTTGATTTTCGGCCGTATCGCCTGGCCAAGAAAGTAAAAGCGGGCGCAAATTTCATCCAAACCCAGCTTGTCTATGATATTCCGGCGTTTAAGGAATACATGGAAAAGATTCGCAATCTTGGCCTGCACGAACAGACCTATCTCCTAGCCGGCGTCGGCCCGCTCAAGAGCCCCGGCATGGCCCGCTACATGAAAAACAATGTCCCCGGCATTCTCGTTCCGGATGAGATAATCGATCGTATGACAGCGGCCGGAAAGGAATGGGCCGGTAAGAGTAAAGATGAATTAACACCCGAAGACAAACGGGCTCGGGCAAAAGCCTGGAAAGAAGAAGGGATCCAAATCTGCATCGATCTTGTGCAGGAAATGCGTGAAATTGAAGGCGTGTCCGGCGTGCATATTATGGCTATTGAGTGGGAAGAGGCGGTCAAGCCTATTGTCGAAGGGGCGGATCTCTATCCAAGGCCGCAGGTAGAACAGTTAGCAGTGACCGGTGAACAATGAATAATAAGCGGTGACCAGTAATATGGAAGAAAAACAAGCAGCCAATGAGCCGATGAGGATCACGACTGACCTGGCGCAGCGAATCCAGGAAGAACTCGGCGAGAATGTTTATCTCTGCTACCAGTGCGTCAAGTGCACAAATGGATGTCCGGTAAGCGAGTTCTTCGATTGGCAGCCCAACCAGATCATGCGCGCCGTGCAGTTGGGGCAAGAAAATATCGCCCTGGAATCACAGACG
>Ga0316583_10000071_pt1 | contig 21052 bp, 15 predicted proteins | sample J_170502JBrBrA_D_FD_204513 | JGI IMG/M metagenome (GOLD analysis project Ga0316583, IMG submission 204513) | Rhizosphere microbial communities from salt marsh grasses in Alabama, United States - J_170502JBrBrA | ecosystem: Host-associated > Plants > Roots > Rhizosphere | place: USA: Alabama... | reverse complement strand
GCAGACCATCGATCAACATGCGCGCAGATTCGAAATCGCAAACCTCCCGGATTCGGCGGTGGCTTCTCTGGACTCGGCAAACCAAAGGGCCGGACTTTGCCGAAAGGTCGAAACCTGCGGCGACATTTTGAAAGCTGAAGACTTTCAGAACGCCGAAAATCAGAAGAAGCTGCGTAACAGCGTTTCGGTGCCTGCCGATTATATTCCCCTTCGCAGGGTTTTGGGTCTCTACCCGCTAACCCGCTGGTTTGTTTCTCACCGCGTTTCTGTTTGGCACGACGAGGTTCATAAAACTTTTTCAACAAAGCCGCCTGACAACTGGACGACCATCCGATACGTTCCAGCTGAACCGATTCATCTGTTCAAATCCTCACCCGTCGTTCAGCCGAAAAAACGAGATACACTGGGCATTCCCCAATATTCTCCCAAGGAGCTGGAGACGCTTTTCAGGACATGGGCCCCTGTCTGGGAAATCCAATTCAAAGGCGACTATGATCGAATCGGGACCCCTGTTTGGAACGGCAAAGGTCTTCTCAAGGTCGATACCAGCCGGCCGGTGACGTACACATTGCTTTCCTTCACCCGTTTCGGAAAAGACATCCTCACACAACTGAACTACATTATCTGGTTTCCCTCCCGCCCCAAAGAAGGCGCTTTGGACATTTACGGCGGACCCATCGACGGGTTGAATTATCGCGTAACGCTGGACAATAACGGCCAGGCGATTCTTTATGAGACGATCCACAACTGCGGATGCTATTACAAGGCTTACCCGACCCACCGGCTGAAAGTACGCAACAAGATCGACTATGCGGAACCGCCTTTGATACTCAAGGCGCCGGATATAATCCCATCACAAAACGGGATAACGGTGGCCATGGAAACACGGACCCATTACGTTCAGCACCTTTACCCCACAACGCGCGGATTTCAGGCGGCAAAGGGCGTTTATTCGTTTGCGGACTATAACCGGCTCAGGAGTCTTTCCTATTCCAACGATCATCAAAAGAGCATGTTCGACCAGAGCAGCATTGTCCCTGAGAGCGAAAGGCTGGAACGGTTTATCCTCTGGATGACGGGGGTTTATTCTCCGGGAGCCATGCGCCAGTGGGGCCGCCATGCCGTTGCCTTCGTGGGAGAACGCGATTTCGACGATCCGTTTTATATGGACAAGATGTTCAAACCACTAAGCAAATGAGGAATCAGGAAGTCAACTACCAAAAGGGAATAGTGGAATAATGGAATGTTGGAATAATGGGTTTGATGGTATTCTATCGTTTTTGAAAAAGACTTTTCCGGCAGGAGTTACGAAACTTTAATCATGACCATGACCACAACAACAGGATTCACCGCGGGATTTTTCAAAGGCTTCCCGCCCCTCCCGGAATGAAAATACGGCGATCAGGACCGCCCCGATGGAATCGATGCCGCCGATGCCGGTCAATTCAAACCCGACACTGGCCAACAGCAGGATTAAGGAGAGATAGAGGCAGGCTTTGGTACAGTTGGCATCTTCCAAGATCGCCTCGGAACTCAGTTGCCGTCCCACCTTAACCTTGAAGTGGATCAACACCCACATCGTGAAAATGGATATCAGCGCAATAACGATTCCCCAGAAAGTGGTTTCCGGGCGATGCCCCCGGTATATGTTGATGCCGGCGGTGACGATCAAACCGGCGGCCAATATATAAAAAGAAATGCCCGTGATTCGAAGTGCGGTTTTTTCAAAGGGCCCCGGGTGGGCGTCCGAGTTGTGACGAATTCGCCGGACCATATACCATATTCCGATACCGGACAACACCTCGACAAAAGAATCGATCCCAAAACCCAACAAAGAAAGCGTTTGATCCTCAGCGCCGAAAAATACCGATACCAAACCCTCCACGAGGTTATAAAACACCGTGATCTGGGCGAGCAAAGATGCGCGTTTGTATAGATTTTGTTTGACCGGATCGACTTCGGATAAAGCGGCGTCAGAAATTTCCATTCGATGTTGCCTTTATTTTCTTTTGGCCTTCATAAGTGGTTTCATGGCCCAACAAAGTATGAAATTTCCTTGGATTCTTTGGATTCAGCGGACGCATTGACGGCGGTGACCACAAAATAATATGTTTTCCCCTTTTTCAATCCGGTTATTTTGTAAGGACTTTTTACGTGGGAAATTTTGGTTCCGTTTTTCTTTGTAACACCCGGCTTATCACTCCAATAAATATTATAGGACGTTGCATTGGGGACATTTTTCCACGACAAGATGGCATCCCGTGTATCATTGGCAGCGGCTTTGACTTTTTGCTTTGGCTTAGAACCCTTGGTATTCTTCGCCGACCGGCTGATGATATCACCGAACTGAACCGTCCCCTTTGCATTGCCCGCGGTATAGGATTTTTCCCTCGATTTCCAGATCCGCCCCGAGGCATCCTCTGCGGTAACCATAAAATAATAGGTGGCGCCTGGCTCAATGCGGGTGATGGTAAAGGGACTCCTCACATGGGAAATTTTATAGCTGTTATAAACAGCGACGCCGGGGGACTTTGAGGTATAAACATTGTAAACAACCGAGCTGTCGACATCCTTCCACATCAACGTTACTTCGCCGCTGACAAGGACGCTGGCCGGAGGGACATTTTTACCCCCGCCGCATCCGGCCAGGGAGATGATCATCCAAACCGGCAATGGATAAAAAATAAGAAAAAATAAGGTTCCTTTAAATTTTCGCAGATCTTTAAACATAATGTTTCAACCTCGACAGACCTGGTCGATTGCCGGCTTCATCATCGCCAAAACCTTGCTGAACGAACCCCAAAAATCCGAAATTCTGACTTTCGGTGAATCCCCTGAAATTCTGAGCCGGGCCGAAAGCAACGGCAAAGAGTTGGACTACTAGAAATTATTAGGAGACCGTCAACAGCTGTAGTACATCCATCGTGTTACTCACCAGATCGACAAAAAAGAGTCTGTTTCTCAAAACATCTCCTTTGCCGAGAAGGACTTTAATTACTTCCGAGCACTCGACGGAAGCCAGGAGCGTTACCGCCTGGGGTAGGCATCCCAGCGACGTTTCAACCCCCTTCAGCGGACGCCGGTCCGACTCGCCGTAAATCAGTTCCAGCCCGGAGTCTTCCGGAAATATCGTCGTCACATGCCCGGAAACTCCGGCAACCGCGGCGGATACGAGCGGAGAGCCGATTTGCTTGGCCGCATGTTCCAGAGAAAACCGTGACGGCACGTTGTCCAGACAGTCGACCGCCACGTCTGAATTTTCTATCAGTGAAAGAGCATTTGAATCGTTGAGGTTTTCATTATATTGCTCAACGACGATGGACGGGTTGATCTGTCTCACCTTTTGGGCAGCGGCCGCTGCCTTGGATGTGGCGATCAGGTCAGGCGTACTTAAAAACTGTCGGTTCAGGTTGCTGTCCTCAAAAATGTCGCCGTCGATCAGCCGGAGGGTTCCGATACCGACACGGGTCAAAATTTCAGTGACCGCGCCTCCCAGGCCGCCGAGACCGAAAATGCCGACACGGGATCTCAAAAGGATGATCTGTTCATCCAATGAGAATGTTTTCATGTTCCGAACATAGCGTTCCGGAGTAGTGCCCGCTTTCAGCGCCGCGATTTCGACGTCCCGCCCGGGCACACCGAATGCTGTTGAAAGACGAACGGTGTCTTCAACCGATATACGTCGATAGGAGGTACCGTCCGGCAATCGTCCGGACGTTGCAAGTGCTGCGATCCTGTTTTGCAAATCGTTCATTTTTTATTGAGATCTATCCTCCACCCACTGGCGGAAAAATCCCGACCCGTTCCCCGCCGTTCAGGGCCGATGCAATATCTCCCTTAACGCCGTCGATAAATATCAGCTTTACTTCGGTTAGAGGAACGCCGAGCTGATCAATGAGATCGCGGACAGTTGTTCCCGGGCGAACGGGATAGCTGTCCGCTGTGTCCGGCGTGTACCTGTTCAATGTGGCAAACAGCCTGATTGAAATATATTTCTGCATCGTCTATACGGCCTCGAGTTTTAAATCTACCTGCGTTTGCTCCCAATCCATGTTTGCAATCTGGTTCGTGTTCATCCGCACCCCGTCCACTTCGCCGGATCGGATCCCGGAAATAATTTTATCCGACGCGCTTCGAAAGAAATCCCTCAGATATCTTCCGCTGATTAAGACGCCTTTTTCCAGAAACGACTGCCCGATGTCCGCCGCTACCAGATTGAAAAGCTTCAGGCAGATGGTACCGTCTTTGGTGCTTTCCCCGCATGTTCCGTTTTGATGGGTGATCTGGTTTCGCATGGCCGCGTAGGCGCTGCCCCTGCGCAGGGTTGCACCGGCCAGCCCGGGCATGGCGGCTGATAGGGCCAGGGTGGCCCCCTCTTGGACCACGGTGGTTTCGGTATCGTCCACCGCCTTGCCGTCTAAAAAGATGGTTTGCAGTCTTTTCTCCAGGTAATCGGCACTCAATCCGAGGTAATTGCATATCAGCGTCTTCACGCTGCAGCCAACCCGGGTCTTTACAATAATCCCCCTTGAGAGCAGCGGATAGAAAGCCGGCACCCTGTTCTTTTCAACGAAGAGGTGTACCGTTTTTATTCCATTGTGGCTCGGTTTCTGTGGCATTGGCCTATCTTCTTTATGTTATATCCCGATTGCAATAAATATATCCTGAAAAAAATAGGGAGGCCCGTTCAGGCCCCCCTCTCTGCGGAAACATCGACAGCGTTTTTCCTACCAATTAAATACCTGGTCCAGTTCTTCGTCTTTGACTGAAAAGGTTGTGTTGTGGGGCGGCAGGGGTTCCTTCTTGAAAAACTCGGGCAGCCGGTCCTGTTTGGATGTAAAACCGGCCCTGGCATTGAAATCCCTCTCGTAGTCGAGAATCTTTTTCCCCAGTGCAACGACGTCGTCCGCGGTGCAGGGCTCGCCGGTAAAGGCACTCAACATGTCGAGCATGGCGTTGAAAGTGTCCGGCTGGTCCAGAATTGCAAAGGCGATAAACAGGCAAAACCCGGTAGCGTCAATGGCTGCCGTGGCGATCTGGAGGTTTCGGGAAAGCTCCACCTGACCTTCAGACTTCAGCGGGTCGACGCTTCCCCCCACACCGAGAACATTGGCCGTGACCGCATATCCTGCCGTGTGGTCGGCACCCATGGTGCTGGTGGCATAGGTTACGCCGATTCCCTGAACCGCCCGGGGATCGTATGCCGGCAGCGCCTGGCCCTTTACTACAGGGACCCTCTCAACACCGAAGGCCTGACCGGTTACGGCAGCTCCTGCACCGAGGATGCGTCCCAGCGGCGTGCCTTTGCCGACTTCTTTCAACAGGTTAATGGCGGCCTCCCCGTCACCGAATTTGGCCAGACCCGCTTCCATGGCGACGCCGATGGTGGCCCCCATTTCAATGGTGTCGAGACCGAAGTCGTCATCCAGACGGTCCATCATGGAAATCGCGTCCAGGTCATCGATGCCGCAATTGCTGCCGTGCGACCAGACCGTCTCGTATTCGACACGCTTGGTCAGAAAGCTGCCGTCCTTGTTATTGTAGATACCGGAGCACTGGATGACGCAGCCCCTGTGGCAGCCTTTTTTAACCTTTCCGCCCCTGGCCTTCATGGTGTCCGACTGGGTTTCACCGCTGATGCTCCCGGCGCCGTCAAAGCGCCCGCTTTGAAAATTGTTCGTCGGCAAGGCGCCTGCTTCATTGATCACGTTGGTCAATATGTTGGTACCGAAAGACGGGAGGCCTTCACCCGTAATAGGATGTTTTCTGAGTCCCTGAACAAAGGCCTTGTTTGCCTCCTTGAATTTTTCCACATCCTTGGGAGATCTCGTCGGCATTCCGGCATCGTCCAGCACGATGACCTTGACCCCTTTGGCTCCCATCACAGCGCCGACGCCCCCGCGACCGGCATGCCGGGTCGGCCGCAGTTCCGGGTCCGTAAACGCCACAGAAGCCGCGCTCATCTTCATCTCTCCGGCCTGTCCGATGGAGACAAAGGCGACGTCCTCGCCGTATTCGACTTTCATTTTATCGATCAGGGCGTAATTACCCAGCATCTTCAGGCTGTTGTCGGCAATGATATCTACCCCTTCCTTGTTGATAACCACCTTGTACAGCGTGTCGTCGGCAGGTTTTCCCTCCAGAACGATGGCCGCGTAACCCAGTCTCGCAATGACCTGGGCGCCCTGTCCGCCGGAGTTGGCCTCCTTGATCCCGCCGGTAAGCGGACTCTTGCACCCCACGGAAACACGCCCGGATTGAGCGGCCTGGCTGCCGCTGAGTATGCCCGGCGCGATCACCAGCTTGTTTTCTTTTCCAAGCGGGTGGCACAGCGGCGGCACTTCTTTTGCCACAATCGCCGATGTCATGCCGCGACCGCCCAAGCCGGCATACTGGCCGATGGGTTCCTCACTGGCTTTGGGAGCCCCCTCAGGGCCCATGTTGATTCTTAGGATTTTATCCATAGTAACCTCCCTTGACAGTTGAAAGACAATAGATATCATCCGCTTATTGAATTTCCAGACCAATTGCGGAATAATAAGCATTCAATATGTAATTTATCGTAATTTCAAGTAATGTCAAGCAAAACAAAAGCTGACACCTGCTGCATTTCATAATCGACTGAAATGCATTACCATTTTGAAACACCCTCGACTTCGTTGGCCGTCCGGCTTATCACGATGCTTTTCTTCCACCGGCAACCCTGTTAAACAGAATCTCCTTAAACAACTATTTTACGTTAAAAAAAGTATCAAGGTCTGTTGCGACCATATTTTTCGTGACTCGACACCCATTCCCCCGGCACGATGAAGATCGACCTTCGTTCGGCGCTCGATAAATTCGCGCCGTCTCGAAGCAGCTTCCCTGCTGTAGTCGTTGTCGATGCCCCTTGAAGATATCACTCGTTTGAAAAAAGGTCAAAATTGTGTTAATCATTTGATATCTCAGTTTAACCAATCTGTGTGCTCGCGGCAAGTTATATTATTGAACCTGTAATCGCATTAATTCTATCCTAAACGATGTTATTACATTTCATGACAGTCGCTACAGAAAATAAAAGATGATAAATTTCCTGACCATCGGAATCATATTAGGTTTATCCGCAGGTTTTGCCCCAGGTCCACTTTTAACCCTTGTAATTTCTGAAACGCTTCAGCATGATATTCAATCTGGTGTTAAAGTTGCTCTCGCCCCAATTATCACAGATTTGCCAATCATCATTTTAACTTTATTCATCTTGGCAAAGTTATCCCATTTCCATAGTATTCTGGGGATAATTTCAATAATTGGTGGTTTCTTTATTTTATCTATAGGCTACGCAAGTATACGTACGAAAGGGGTTGAGCTGAAGCTTCAAAAGACAAAGCCAAAATCATTAACAAAAGGAATATTGGCAAATGCTTTGAACCCTCATCCTTACTTATTTTGGTTTAGTGTCGGTGCGCCAATTATGATCAAGGCAATGGGACAAAACATTATTGCACCTTTGGCTTTCATTGGTAGTTTTTATGCTTTCCTGGTGGGTTCAAAAATTTTACTAGCGATATTGGTTGGCAAATCAAAATCCTTTTTGACGGGCAATCTATACATATACACCATGCGCTTTCTTGGCATGGTGTTATGTGTTTTAGCATTTGTTCTTTTTTATGACGGCTTAAAACTTTTGAAAATAATATGAGGTAAGTGATGTCAGTTTTTCAAAAAGAACGCTTTTATCCTTTCCACCACATATGCCATCTGGTCGTCTGAAAGTTCGGGATAAATGGGAAGGGCCAGGGTATGCAGGGCGGCATGCTCGGCCGCCGGGAAATCGCCTGTTTTGTAACCCAAATCAGAAAAGCACTCTTGGAGGTGCAGGGGTACCGGATAGTATACTTCCGTGCCGATGCCGGCGTCGCTCAAAAACCGGCGAAGGTCGTCTCTTTTTTCCTTTACGCGGATCACAAACTGGTTGTAGATGTGGCGGGTTTCTTTTTCAACGGGGAGCTGAACCCTATCCGTAAGACCGGCGGCCTCGAACAGGCTTCGATAATGTCTGGCATTTTCCCGGCGCGCGTTGGTCCATCGGTCGAGGTATTTCAATTTGACGGAGACCACGGCCGCCTGGAAGGCATCCAGTCTGAAATTTCCGCCGACGAGTTGATGATAGTATTTGGGATGGGAGCCATGCACCCGGAGTTTGAGCAATTTGGCATGGAATTCATCCGAATTTGTGGTCACCATGCCGCCGTCTCCGAAAGCACCCAGGTTCTTGGACGGAAAAAATGAAAAACACCCAAAATCGCCCATGGCCCCTGCCCGCTTTCCGTTGTACTCCGCGCCGATGGCCTGGGCCGCATCTTCGATGACCATAAGACCATGCTTTTCACAAACTTCCAAAATCGGCGCCATATCGGCGCACTGTCCGTACAGATGAACCGGGATCACGGCTTTGAGTTTCGAAAGCTCCGATTGAGTCATTGATTGTGTGGTGCTTTCAAGAAGATCGGGTGAGATATTGTAGGTATGCGGGTCGATATCGACAAATACCGGCCGGGCGCCGCACCGGGCCACGCTTCCGGCGGTGGCGAAAAAAGTATACGGAGAAGTAATCACCGTATCCTGATAACCGATATCCGCAGCCATCAGGGAAATCAAAAGCGCGTCCGTCCCTGATGAAACGCCCACGGCATGGGTTGAAGAACAGTATTCGGCAATCTTTTCTTCAAGCGCCTTTACCTTAGGCCCCAGGATAAAATACTGGCTTTCAAAAACCTCCTGGGCAGTTTCGAGGATGTCTTCCTTGATGGTTTTATACTGCTGTTTCAAATCGAGCAGGGGAACTTGCATAGGGCATACTCTCTTTCTCTTAGCGCTAGGATTTATAAACACACCTGTTGTTGATAAGCCGTAGTCCTGAAGTTTAACTTTTGAAGTGAGCTAAAGTGAGCTAAAGTATGAAATGATCTAAAGTAAAAAAACAAGGTCGCCCGTGCAACGCGTTGCTCAGCTGATTTTATATAATTGATGGAATTCCTCAATCCCGTCAAGGCGGGACTCACTTTAGCTCACTTTTTACTTCAGAACGCCTTCATCTCTTCTTTCGTCGTTTTTTATTGTATCCGTTTCGATACCCGTTACAATTTCCGTTGCTGTTTGCGGAAGATTCGACGGGACGGCACTCTGTTTCGGCGGCATGGTATCCGACAAGGCGATCCACCTCCTGGATCAACGATGCGCCGGCTTTGACTCTGATGCTGTCCGGCAAAGCGATAATCGTCTCTGTTTTTTCAGTATTGCGCAAATGAATAAAGGCCGCACACGGACCCGGATGTCTTTTGATCACGTTACTCAGTTCTTCGAGCAGGGTTCTTTCGGTACGGGCGACATCCAGTTTGAAATGGATGCTGGTGGTCCAGGTTTCTTCGGCCTTATCGATGTCGATGATGCTGTCCGCCAATAGCTTTACGGAGTTTTCGTCTTTTTGAAGGAATCCTCGAACCAGGATGGCGTTGTCGCCCGTCAAAAGATCATACATGTTGGCATACAAAGAGGAAAAAACGGTAATTTCGACAGTGCCCAGAAGATCCTCCAGGGTCACGAAGGCCATCAAATCCCCTTTCTTGGTTTTGATGGTTTTGACGTTTCGGATCATGCCGCCGATGGTGACGGCTTCGCCGTCGTTTCGCTCCTTGACCGTTGCGGAATTCGTGTTGGTGAACTTATCGAGAAGATCTTCATACCGGCTCAGGGGATGTCCGGTGATATAAAATCCCAATGATTCCTTTTCAAGGGCCAGAAGCTCTTTCTCATCCCACTCGTCCATTTCTGGCAAGGACGGCAAATTGATCGCCTTTTGCTCTTCCGTGAGGTTGAACAGCCCCATCTGCGGATCGGTTCTCTCCTTCTGAACCCGCTGACCGTAATCGACACAATCTTCCAAAGCCGCCATCATTTGCGAGCGATGATTTCCCGTGCCGTCAAAAGCACCGCATTTGATCAGGCTTTCAATCACGCGCTTGTTGACCTTTTTCAAGTCGACCTTCTCGCAGAATTCAAACAAGGATGAAAAATTTCCGTCGCTCCGAGCCTCGACAATCGATTCTATGGCACCTTCTCCCACGTTTTTCACGGCGGCCAGCCCGAACCGGATTTTGGACCCGGCAACGGTAAATACCTTTTCGCTCTCATTGATGTCCGGTGGCAGGACTTCGATGCCGTGGCTGCGGCATTCGGCAATATATTTGACCACCCCGTCGGTTGAATGCATTTCACTGGTCAGCAGCGAAGCCATAAATTCCACGGGGAAATGGGCTTTGAGATAAGCGGTCTGGTAGGCGATCAATGCATAGGCCGCACTGTGGGATTTGTTGAATCCGTATCCCCCGAATTTTTCCATGAGATTGAATATCATTTCGGCTTTTTCCGAAGGGATATGGTTTTTTGCGGCCCCCTGCATAAACCGTTCCCGGTGCATGGCCATGATCTTGGGGATTTTTTTCCCCATGGCCTTTCTCAAATCGTCGGCTTCGGCCATGGAGTAGTTGGCCAGGACGCTGGCAATCTTCATGACCTGCTCCTGGTAAACGATGACCCCGAATGTCTCTTTCAAAATCGGTTCGAGCTGCGGAACCAGGTATTCGACGGCTTTTTTGCCGTGCTTCCGGTCGACAAAATCATCCACCATTCCACTTTCCAGGGGGCCCGGGCGATACAGGGCCACAAGGGCAATGATTTCATCGAAGGATTCGGGCCTGAGTCTGACCATCAAATCCTTCATGCCCGAGCTTTCCAGTTGAAATACGCCGGTGGTTTCACCGGATGCCAGAAGACAATACGTTGACGCATCCTTAAAATCGAGGTTAGAAAAGTCCGGGGGCTCGGCCTTCTGGGCGGCAATGAGAGAACGGGTGTTTTCAATGACCGTTAAATTGCGAAGCCCCAAAAAATCGAACTTGACCAGCCCGATTTTCTCGACACATTTCATATCGAACTGGGTCACGACCTCGCCCTTTTTACCTTTGTAAAGGGGCATGTATTCCACCAGCGGCTTGTCCGCAATGACCACGCCGGCGGCATGGGTGGAGGCATGACGGGGAAGCCCTTCCAGTACGCGGCAGATTCGGATCAGATCGTCGACTTCGGGCTTTTTCCGGGCCAGCTCCTTGAGCCTCGGCTCCCGCTCGAGGGCATCATCGAGCCGGATGTTCAAGACATCCGGCACCATCTTGGCGATGGCATCCACTTCGTGCAAAGGAATATCCAGCGCCCGGCCCACATCGCGAATGACGGCACGGGTTTTAAGTTTCCCGAAGGTGATGATCTGGGCCACATAATCGCCGCCGCCGTATTTTTCAACCACGTACTTGAAAACGTCTTCCCTGCCGTTGATGCAAAAGTCGACATCGATATCCGGCATGCTTTTCCGCGCGGGATTGAGAAACCGTTCAAAAATAAGACCGTGCTCGATGGGATCCAGATCGGTGATCCCCAGGGAATAGGCCACAAGGCTGCCGGCGGCCGACCCTCTCCCGGGCCCGACGGGAATGCGGTTTTTCTTGGCATACTGGATAAAATCGGCGACGATGAGAAAATAGCCGGAAAACCCCATGTTCTTGATGACATCGATTTCATTTTCGATGCGGTGGATATATATTTTCTCGTCGGTATCGGGGTGTTTTGCTTTGATGCCCTTCAATATGGTTTTGAATCCGTTTCGAACCTGCTGCTCGAAAATGTCATCGACGGTATGATCCAATGCCGCATCGAATTTGGGAAAGTGATAGGATTTAAAATCGAATTCCAGGTGGCAGCGTTCGGCGATGTTTACGGTGTTTTCAAGGGCGCCGGGATAATCCTTGAAGGCGTCGTACATCTCGGATTTTGTTTTAAAATACAGCTGATCGGTTCTGAACTGAAGCCGGTCCGTGTCATGCACCGTCTTTCCGGTCTGAACGCACAGTAATACGTCATGGGCGTGAACATCCTCTTTGACCAGGTAGTGGCAGTCATTGGAAGCCACCAGGGGGATGGACAGCCTTTGGCTCATATCTAAAAGCGCCCGGTTGACCGATTCCTGTATGTCGATGCCGTTGTTCTGAACTTCCAGAAAAAAGTTTCCCTTGCCGAAAATATCAAGATAAGCTTTCGCTGCCGCGTCGGCCAGATCGATCCGGTTCTTTTGAATCAGCCGGGGAATCTCGCCGTGAAGACATGCCGTCAGGCCGATGAGTCCCTTGGAGTGCTGTTTCAGAAGATCTTTGTCGATGCGCGGTTTGTAGTAAAATCCATGGAGCTGGGCAATGGTCGCCAGCTTGCATAAATTTCGATACCCCTCCATGTTTTCGGCCAGAAGGATAATATGCGAAAGGTCGCCTTTATCAAGGGGCGTTTTATCGGTATGCCGTCGCGGCGATAGATAGCACTCGCAGCCGATGATCGGCTTTATACCGGCTTTTTTGGCTTTTTCATAAAACGTCAACGCACCGAACATGGTTCCATGATCGGTAACGGCCACGGCATCCATGTCAAAATCGGCGACGCGCTTGAGCAGCGGATCGATCCGGATGGCACCGTCCAAAAGACTGTATTGGGTGTGGACATGAAGGTGTACGAACCGGGATGCTGTCTGGGTCATTTTATGCGTTTTTATGGTTTCGGATGTTAGATCAAATCTTAACCCGGATGTTTCACGTTCCCGAGACGTTCATTTGCAAGGCATTCAAGGGCGCAGTCGTAGTAGACTACTACAAGCCTTTGATAACGCAGCAAATGGGCGTCTCGGGAACGTGAAACATTCGGGTTAGTCGAGACGATAATTAGGTGCTTCTTTGGTGATAATCACGTCATGGACATGGCTTTCACGCATGCCGGCCGCACTAATGATGATAAAACGGGCTTTTTCCCGGAGCTCATCCAGCGTACGGCACCCCACATATCCCATGCCCGCCTTTAGTCCTCCGATAAGCTGAAAAATATTGTCCGACATCCTGCCCCTGTAAGGCACGCGTCCGACAATTCCTTCGGGAACCATCTTGTCGCCGGGGAGATCTTCGCCCTGGTAGTACCGGTCCTTGCTTCCTTGCTGCATGGCCTCAATGGACCCCATTCCCCGATAGGCTTTGTAGCTGCGGCCTTGGTAGATGACCAGTTCTCCCGGGCTTTCTTCGGTTCCGGCAAAAAGGCTCCCGATCATCACCACATGGGCGCCCGCGCCGATGGCTTTGGTGACATCACCGGAAAATTTAATGCCGCCGTCGGCAATGAGCGGTATGCCGGTTCTAAGGGCAACGGGACGGCAATTCATGATGGCCGTGATTTGCGGCATCCCCACACCGGCAACGATGCGCGTCGTACAGATGGATCCGGGTCCGATGCCGATTTTAACGGCATCCACCCCGGCGCCAATCAGCGCCTGGGCGCCCTCGGCCGTTCCCACATTCCCAGCAATCAGCTCGATGCCTTTAAAATTGCCCTTCAAGGTTTTGACGGCTTCGATGACGTTCTTTGAATGTCCGTGGGACGTATCGATTAAAATAACATCGGCGCCCGCCCGCAACAGGTCTTCGGTGCGCTCTTCCATATCCGGTCCCACGCCCACGGCCGCCCCTACCCTGAGCCTTCCCAGGGCGTCTTTGCAGGCATTGGGAAATTTTTTAATCTTTTCGATATCCTTTATGGTGATCATGCCGATGAGGCGATCTTTATCGTCCACCACCAGTAGTTTTTCGATCCGGTGTTGGTGGAGCAGCCGCTTGGAATCTTCCAGGGTAATTCCTTCTGAAACCGTCACCAGATGATCTTTTGTCATCACATCGGATATCTTTTTTTCCAGGTCTGTTTCAAATCTCAAGTCCCTGTTCGTCACGATGCCGACCAATTTATCGCCTTTGGTCACGGGAACCCCTGAGATACGGTACTTTGTCATCAATGCCAGCACTTCATGGACCACCTGATCCGGGTGAATCGTCACCGGATCCACAATCATGCCGCTTTCGGACTTTTTAACCTGGTCAACCTCGATAGCCTGATTCTGGATGCTTAAATTTCGATGAATAAATCCGATACCGCCTTCGCGGGCCATACTGATAGCGGTTCGAGATTCTGTTACGGTATCCATTGCCGCACTGACAAGGGGAATGCTCAATGTAATATTTTTCGTTAAAGCGCATCGGGTATCCACATCACGCGGCAACACGTCCGAATAACCGGGCAGCAACAAAACATCGTCAAAAGAAAACGCCGCTTCAGGCGGTATATTCTCCATGAGATCCTCCATTTATCCTGCTTTTCAAATTCTTAAACTTTGTTTGATAACAAATCGGTTGGTCTTTTGCAATCTTTATTCGGAAAATCTGAATCGTTGTCTTGACATCGTTCCGAAACCCGTAATAAATATATTGTCTTATGATTTTCAAGATAAACCCCATAAATCCCCAGGAACGACTGTTATTAAAGGTGGTTGACATCCTTAAAAGAGGCGGCATCATCGCCTATCCCACCGATACATTTTACGGAATCGGCTGCGATATCATGAACAAAAAGGCCATTGAAAAAATTTACCTGTTAAAACAACGCAAGAAGACCAAACCCTTTAGTTTTATCTGTTCGGACCTTAAAAATATCAGCGATTACGCCAAAGTATCCAACTACAGCTATAAAACCATGAAGCGACTTCTGCCCGGTCCGTATACGTTTGTGCTGGAAGGGTCGAAAATGGTGCCGAAAATCATGCTGACCAATCGAAAGACAGCCGGGATCCGCGTCCCGGATAATACGATTTGTCTTTCCCTGGTAAAAGCTTTGGGGAACCCGATTATAACGACCAGCGCTGCGAAGCCTGACGGCACAACTTTGTATGATCCGTCTCTAATTCACGATTTTTTCCAAGGTAGATTGGATGTGGTGATCGACGGGGGACCTGTCTCCGGATATCCGTCAAGCGTCATCTCGCTCATCGACGATTTCCCGGAAATCATCCGGAAAGGCCTGGGGGACGTGAGTATTTTTGAATAATTTTTTTTGAACGCATTCATTTAGAAGCCTTCTCAAAATTAGGATTTTCGGTCGAGATCAAGGCGAGGCCGAGGATCAACCCGCAGGCATACTCAAGTATGTCGAGGACTTGAGACGAAGACTCAACGCAGATATCGGCCGAAAAGACTTTTTTGAGATGGCTTCTAATCCGGTATGTAGATGTAGTCGGCAGATAGTTTGGAATCCAAAAAATGATTGAACAGCTCTCGGGCCGATGAATCGGTTAATAATTTCAGAATGGAAAATTTTTTCTCTTTCGCATAAACCGTAGAAATCTTCCCTTTGATCCCGCCGAGGCGGCCCGCCCATTCAATGGCATCTTCCAAATTCCCCAGGCGGTCTACCAGTCCGAGCTTTTTCGACTCCTGTCCGGTAAAGATGCGGCCATCGGCCAGCGACTCTACTTTTTTCCTGTCCATTTTCCGTCCGTCAATGACGGCCTGAATAAATTGCTGATGGATCTTATCGGCGAAATCCGTTAATATTTTTCTTTCTTCGGGTTTCATCTTTCGAACCGGGGAACCGATGTCCTTGTACTTGCCGCTTTTGATAACGATGGGGACCAGTCCGATCTTGTGAAGCAGATCCTGGTAATTCGTAAACCCCATGATCACCCCGATGCTGCCGGTTATGGTGCCGGGATTGGCGACAATTCCATTTGCCCCGGCAGCGATATAATATCCCCCGGATGCGGCAATGGTTCCCATTGACGCCACCACTTTTTTTACGGCGGATGTCCGTCTGATCTCCCTGAAAATCTCCTGGGACGGACCGACGGCGCCTCCCGGGGAATTGATGCGAACAACGATGGCTTTAATGGACTTGTCTTCACGGAAACGCTTGAGTTGATTCAGCACGGTTTTGGATTCCGTGATGATGCCGTTGACCTCGATCACCCCGACTTTTTCTCCGAAGTCGAAATCACTTTCTCTGGTACCGAGGGTAAAAAGAAAGGTCATGACGACCAGGGCCGTTGCGACCACAGCGGTAAAAACCAGGATAAAAAATAGATATGGATGCCTGCGTGTAAACATAAATCTTTAAGTCCGAACATCGGGCATAGAAGCTGTTTCAAAATTAGGATTTTCGGTCGAGATCAAGGCGAGGCCGAGGATCAACGCGCAGGCATACTCAAGTATGTCGAGGACTTGATACGAGGTCTCAACGCAGATATCGGCCGAAAGACCTTTTTTGAAATGCTTCTATTCTTCGTCCAGTTTCCCTTGAAGGTTCTCCCGCAAAATTTCTCCAAAGGTCGACGTCGTACTGCCGGCGTTATTAACATATTCGCTCAACAGGCTCTGTTCACTTTCGATCTCGAGCCGTTTGATCGACAGGCCGATTCTCCTTTCCTGGCTGTTGATATTCATGACCTTGGCGGTAATGACATCGCCGATATTGAATTTCCCGACAGGGGTCTTTATTTTCTCCTTGCTGATTTCGGATACATGCACGAGGCCTTCTATCCCTTCCTCGATTTCGACAAATACACCGAAATCGGTGAGATTGGTTACCGTACCGGTAATTTCTTTTCCGACATCATACCGTTCGGCCACTGTTTCCCAGGGGTCGTCATGTAATTGCTTGATCCCCAGCGAAAACCTTTCCTGATCTTTTTCGATATCCAATACGATGGCCTGTACCACATCGCCTTTTTTATACAATTCCGACGGATGTTTAATCCGCTTTATCCAGGAAATGTCGGAAATATGCACCAGCCCGTCAATGCCTTCGCCGATGCCGATAAAAAGGCCGAAATCCGTAATATTTTTAATTTTACCTTCGATGGTTGTGCCCACAGGATATTTTTCACTGATAATATCCCACGGGTTGGGAACGACCTGTTTCATCCCCAAAGATATTCGCCGGTTATCGGGCTTGATATCCAGCACCACCGTTTCGACCACATCCCCCACGGAAACGATCTTGGAGGGATGGCGAACCTTTCGCGTCCAAGACATTTCAGAAACGTGAATCAGCCCCTCGATGCCTTCTTCAAGCTCAACAAATGCCCCGTAATCCGTTAAGCTGACAACTTTTCCGTTTACTCGGGAGCCGATGGGATATTTTTCTGCGGCAGTCAGCCAGGGATCTTCGGTGAGTTGTTTCATTCCCAGCGAAACCCTCTCCCTTTCGATATCAAGGCTTAGAATTTTCACCTGTATTTTATCACCCACAGAAAAAAGCTCCGACGGGTGTTTCACTCTGCCCCATGAAATGTCCGTGATATGAAGCAGGCCATCGACACCGCCCAGGTCCACAAAAACCCCGTATTCCGTGATGTTCTTTACGATACCGTCGACAACTTTTCCGTCTTCAATGGTCGCCAGGGTCGACGCCCGCTTGGAGTCCCGTTCATCCTCGAGGATCGCCCGCCGCGATAACACGATATTACTTCGTTTTCGATTATATTTGAGGATCTTGAAAGTGTATGTCTTCCCAACCATTTCATCCAGGTTGCGAATCGGACGCAAGTCCGCCTGTGAACCCGGTAGAAATGCCTGAACACCGATATCTACTGAAAAACCGCCTTTGACGCGGTTGACAATAACGCCGTCCACGGTTTGATCTTCGTCGTAAGCTTTTTTAATATCTTCCCAGACTTTTACTTTGGCGGCTTTTTCCTTTGATAGGACCACACGTTCTTCTTCATCATCCCACCATTCCACCATTACATCAACCGTATCGCCTACATTGGCAACCAACTGTCCGGATTCATCCTGAAATTCCTGCATTCTTATCTGCCCTTCCGATTTGTACCCGATGTCCACAAGGACATAATCCTTGTCCATGGAAATGATTCTTCCGGTTACGACTTCTCCTTCATCGAAACGCTTGAAGCTCTCTTCGTACATATCCATCATGCTGTCCATGGTTTCACCCGGCTGGCCGGTAGACTTGGCACCTTCGCTTGCAGCGGAACTTTTCTGAGAAGCATCGGTTGCTTCCGGATCTTTTTCAGATTTTTCCGATGAACCCCGAACTTCTTTCGAATCCTCGATCGGTTCTTGCACATCCGCCTGAGGTGTTGCTTTCTCAGACGCTTCTGTTTCCATCGCTTCTTGGTCCTTCATGCCTTCCGCATCCGACCGTTCTTCGGATGTCTCTTCCGTTGAATTTTTGTTTAAATTGTTTGTTTCAAGATTTTCCATTAAATACAATACCCCCTAACCGCATTTTATTTTCGAGACCGGAATAAAGCCTCGTTTTGCTGATGCCTGTCCGGGGACCTTTGCAAAACGCCCCTTTTTGTCCAATTCCTGCGCCAGGCTCAAATTTCAATCATAAAAATACTCAATGTATTCATTCAGTTAAAATTCTCACCTTCCATGAACTTGAACAAAAACGAGCATGATTTACAGGTCTCTTCAGCACAGCATAAATGTTATAGCTATCAGAGTCATTTCCAAAAAACAATGATTATTTTTAATAAATTGTTCGGAGCCGATCAGCGTATTTGCGGAAGGAATGATGGAACGTCGGCAAAACGAAAGGATGAAGTTTTCTAATCAGGTCAGCGCATTGACGGCGGAAACCATTCTGTCGACAACATCTTCGATGGTGAGATCCGTTGAATCGATTCGGACCGCATCCTTCGCCGGTTTCAAGGGCGCCAAGTCCCGGGTGCTGTCATTGGTATCTCTGCGCCGCATATCCGTTTCCACCACTTCCAATGATTGAGGCGTTGTCGATGACAGCTCCTTGAATCGTCTTTTTGCCCGGGTTTGTAGGGATGCATCCAGGAAAAATTTCAAATCCGCGTCCGGGAATACCACGGTTCCCATGTCGCGACCCTCGAACACGACATTCTTGTCCCGACCCAAATCCCGTTGCAAATTCAGAAGATAATCTCTCACGACCTGTTTTGCGGAAACCGCCGAAGCCACCATGGATATTTCAGGGGTTCGAATTCGATCGGTAATATCCGATCCATTCAAAAAAAGACGCAATCCTTTTTCACCCGGCACAAATTTCAATTTCAGCGTATTAAACAACCTGAAAAGTCCCTCATCGTCATCGGGATTCAGACCCGAGGATAGGGTCGCCAGCGCCACCCCCCGGTAAAGGGCGCCGGTATCGATATACCGGTATCCGAGGCGATCGGCCAGCATCCGGCTGACCGTAGTCTTGCCGGCTCCCGAAGGACCGTCTATGGTGATAAGCAATCGTTTCACGCCATGATCTTCTCAAGGGCCTGTAAAAACCGGACATTTTCTTCACGAAGCCCCACATTGACCCGAATATAGCTGGGGTACCCGTATGATTTCATGGATCTGACAATCACCCCTTGCCGCAGCATATTTTCATATATGTCGTCGGCGTCTTTGCGGACATCGATCAGGAAAAAATTGCTCTGGGTCGGGAAATATTTTATCCCCCGGCGATCAAGGGCATCATACAGAAAATCAAGGCCTTCATGGATCAGGGAAACAACTTTTTCAATGAACCCTTTATCTTCAAGTGCCGCGCATGCGCCCGCCTGGGCCAGTGAATTGGCGTTGAACGGAAGCCTGATTCTGTTTAAAATATCTGCAATTGCCGCCGGCATGATCCCATAACCGATGCGAAGCCCGGCCAACCCATAGACTTTCGAAAAGGTTCGAAGGATGACCAGCGGCGTTTTATTGTCCATGTATTCGTAACCGACGGCGCAGTTTTGATCCCTTACAAATTCGATATACGCCTCGTCCATCACCACAATGATGTCTTCGGGAATCTCCTTTATAAAAGCATCAAAATCATTGTTGGTGATAATGGTTCCCGTCGGGTTATTGGGGTTGCATAGAAAAATGATTCGTGTCTTGGGCGTTATCCGTTCCAGGATGAGGTCAAGATCGATGGATAGAGATGTCAAGGGAGCAAATACGGGAACTGCACCGGCCCCGCGAGCCATAATGTCATACATGAGAAACGAAGGGTTCGGCAATACAGCTTCATCACCGGGTTGAAGGAAGGCAAAGGCCAGCATGCCGATAATCTCGTCGCTGCCGTTGCCCAAAACGATGTGCCGGGGAGATACGCCAATGTGATCCGAAATCTTTCGAATAAGATCATGCCCGCTGCCGTCCGGATATCGATTCAGCCGGAGCATCGCGTTTTTGATGGCTTCGATCGCCATCGGCGACGGCCCTAAAGGATTTTCATTGGAGGCGAGCTTGATGGAATCGGCAATGCCGTATTCTCTCTCGAGTTCTTCCAAGGGTTTCCCGGGCGAATACGGTGTGATGGATAATATATAATCCGGAACAGGTATCTTCATTTGAATGCTACTTTGACTGCGCGGCCTTTTGGCCTGCGTCGAGGGCCGCCATATTGATCGGGATAAGCTTTTCTCTCGAGGCAAACTGCTCCTTTACACATTGCCGCATACACTCGAAGTCGACAATTTTACTGCGGGCGACAAAAGCGCCAAGCGCCACGATATTAGCGACTTTGGTGCTCCCCAGGTCCATTGCAATGTCGTTTGCCGGCACCAACAGTTCGTGGATATCGCTGCGGCCCGAGGTTACGGGAATGAGCGAGCTGTTGATGACCACAACCCCCTGCGGCTTGATAACCGGTGCAAATTTTTCCAAAGAAGGACGATTCATGGCAACAAGATGCATGGGATTTTTTATAATCGGCGAACCAATGGGCTTGTCGCTGATCACCACCAGGCAGTAGGCGGTACCGCCTCTCATCTCCGGACCATATGACGGCACCCAAGCCACTTCGGAACCTTCCTCCATTGCGGTGTGAGCAAGAATATTCCCGATTAGCAGAATACCCTGCCCGCCAAAACCGGCAAACATGACTTCACGTTGCATCCCATCCTCCTAAAATTGATTCGCTTCGCTCATTATTGGAATGATGGAATAATGGAAGATTGGAATATTGGGTTTAAATGTATTTTTTCGTTTTTTATAAAAATACTTTTTCCGCTTTAAGATCCAGCATTCCATTATTCCAACACTCCACCATTCCAGGCGGCAGAAAAAAACATCTATTAAACAACTAAATTTTTCAATGAGATATAGAAATACCGAGACATCTCTTT
>Ga0316583_10000070_pt1 | contig 21168 bp, 16 predicted proteins | sample J_170502JBrBrA_D_FD_204513 | JGI IMG/M metagenome (GOLD analysis project Ga0316583, IMG submission 204513) | Rhizosphere microbial communities from salt marsh grasses in Alabama, United States - J_170502JBrBrA | ecosystem: Host-associated > Plants > Roots > Rhizosphere | place: USA: Alabama... | reverse complement strand
TCAAGGGCCCCGCTTGCCAGCGGGGAGATGGGGTTTAAACACCATTTCTAGTGGAGGCCATGGATGACCAGCTCCGGCAGGTACCAGCTCTTGTATTTTTCGATCATGTCCACCACAATCAGCTTTTTCAAATTTTCAGCGCGGTGTTCGTTAAATCCCAGTTGTTTAAAATCGAGGATGCCGTTTTCCGAGTGGCACTGATTGCATTCATGCCCCTTGGCCTTGATGTCTTCATGAAATTTGTTCGTGATTCCTCCCCTTTGTTCGGGGGTAAGTCGATCTCTTACTCTCATAAAATCCTTGGCCATAGGCGCGTCCTGGATCTCGATCGCCGACCAGACTTTATCATCTTTTTTATAGTAAGGTGCGATCTTCGAAATGAGATCCTTGCCCAGCGAGAGGCTTCCTGTTTCCGGATCATAACTGGTACCATAAAAGGGGCCCGGTGGATTGGGGTTTAGCGGATTATACCATTTGTAAACAATCGTTGTTCCCGGTTTCTCTTTGATATGACATGTTTCACACGCCAGAAACTGCGTGTGGAGATTCATCAGCGATCGGATCCGCTTGTTTTTGCTGTGGGGCAAATCGGAGTGGCATATGAAGCATACGGGGCGCAAATCTTCGGGCAGCTTCGGGGTAGGCGCAACTACATTGTGAAAATGCCGGTGTCTTTCGAGTTCCTGCTGACGCTGAGCCTGTTCAAGGATTTCCGATTTTTGGCGCGCTTCATATTTTTTCAACAGCGGTCTCAAAAGTCCGGGACCGCGATCAGAGATGGTCAGATGATAAACGACGCCCACGAAAACGAGAAACATGAGCGCCAGAACAATGGCTCCCATGAAATAGGATATCAGAGGAAAATTTGATCTTTTGGGTTCGCCCGCCACGCTTTATTTGCTCCTCATGCCTTTTCTCCGGCGGCCGGATCCGCCTCTTGTGCAAGAGACCCGTTTGGATCGACGGCGGATACGGCTTTTGAACCATCAATTCCCAGTTCTTTTAAAAGATTTTTCATATATTCTCTTTCCTCGGGTATCTCTCTGAGGTTATGGAGGTACTCCAGAAAATGTTCTTCGATCTGGTGTTCCCGGGTAATTTTTCCGGTTAAAAAGGCCCATTGGATCGGGAACCTGCCGGGCACCACGTGGACATTGGTCCAATGCCAGAATGCCAGCAGAATTAAAGCCATAACCGCCTCGTCGGCGTGCATGAGCCGCGCCAGGTCCTGGAAAAAAGCAGAATATGATTCGACGCCGGCCCCGCCCAGCGGTATTATTTTGCCCAGCGTTTCGGGGAATAATTTGGCCATAACATCGGGAAATAAAAGGGCCGAACCGGCGGCGATCAATACAAAATTTCCCCAGATAATGGCCAGATAATGCGCCTTTTGCTTGTACATGAATTTTTCCATTTTGGGCCGGTAGGGCGCGCGACCCAGGAAATATTTAATGTCATGAATTAAATCGAAAAGGTCTTTGAGCCGGGGCAGCTGGGTTCTTTTGTAGTCGAATTCGTGATGGCGGATTTTGCGAAGCGTTCCGCCAACGATAGTAATAATATGATAGGCAGCCGCAAACATCATGATAAATGCGCAGATTCGATGGATGCGCCTGGCCACATCGATGCCGCCGAAAAGCGACACGAAGTATTGTGCCCAGAACTGATCGCTGAAATAGATGGGCAACCCCGTGGCGGCCAGGAAAATAAAAGTGATGAAAACCAGAAAATGCTGTATCACGATATGAGGGGAATACCGCGGCAGATCGCCGAGGGGATCGGATTTCACATGCTTGTAGATATCCCTGGGAACGGGCCCGACTCCCTCCACATGGGTATAATATTCTGCCGCCTCCGCCTTTTGACGGGCGCCGATCTCTATCATTTTTGAAAACACTTTAGCAAATGCTGTCATTCTGCCTGCTTCTTTTCTTTTTTGGACCTGCGTCTTGATCTTTTCCGCCAGCTGGTACCGTCTCTGAAGAAAAACCTGATGCCGTGCTTGCGCCGGCCGAAGGTCTCAAACAGCATATGACCGACCATACTTAAAACCGCAGCATACAGGACCACCCGGAAGAAAATACTCACCAGATAAATAATCGGGTTCTCGCTGTGTTCTTCACTGGGATGGACGGCAATTTTTATAAAATAGCTACTGGTTTCTTTGTGGCACTGATGGCAGGTTTTTTCAATGTTGTCTTTATAAATGGTGGCCCTGGGGTTTTCTTTCTTGTAGATGTCATGCAAAGCATTTGAAGCATGGCAGCTGATGCAGTCAGCCGCTTTGTGGGAGCCCAGCTGCACCAGTTTGCCGTGGATGGATTGATAATAGGTTTTTACCGCCGTTACGCCTATTTCGGAAAGATGCAGCTTTTTCATCAGCTCCTCGTTCTTATGGCAGGTGGCACATATGTGCACGATTTCCTGAGGTGAACGGGAGGTCTTTTTGCGAAGCCGATGCGTGATATGCCGGTAAGCCTGGATGACACCTCTCTGCGGATGGCAGTTAAAGCAGCGCTGTAAGGTCTGCTTATAAATCCCGGGCTCTTCGTATAAGGGGATGTAAATCGGATTCAAATGGCAATACTTGCAGTAAGGCTTGGCATTCTTTAGCGCTTCCGAATCTTCCGGTCGGATGCCGTGAGCACTGTGGTTGTAAATGTCGATGATCTTATCATGGGAAAAATCTTTTTGAGCAAACGGCGGTTTGATATGGCACTGATTGCCGCAATTGACTTTTTGGGTAACCGGATCGTGGGGAATTTTGGTAATGTAAGTATGACAGTCAGGGCATTCGACACTTCGGTGAACGCTATGGTTGTAAAGGATTTCATCAACATTATAATTCCAGCGTTTGCCGTTTTGATCGATTCTTCCCATCTTTCGATGTTTGTGGCACAAAAGGCAATTATATTCATCAGCCGCTTCGGCGGAAGGGCGGGACAACAATAGCATGCTGATGACTGCCACTAAAATCGCCGGAAAGATATAGATGCTTTTATTTTTAAAAAAGTTGCTCATCTTAAGCCCGGGTGCTTTTATAGCGGATTCGGGTTTCACAAAAAAACATCAAAGCCTTATTATTTACCTTTTTGACGACTTGTGCTATCAAACACCAATTTACGGACCATTGTCAATTGGTAGTTGACAGTCGATGCCACCATGTGGCATGTATTGCGATCAAAAATCTTATGCAAAAATTAGCAGCTACAGCACTGATCATCACCCTTTTCATTATCGGTTGCGGCTATGAAGCCAAAGACACCCGCTTTGGTAAAATCGGCACACCGCCCGCGCCAAAAAGCGAGCCGCAGGAGCCGCAGGCGGAAATAATATCTAAGCTGCCAATTACGACCGATGTTCATTATGACGCCAGATACTGTCTCGAATGCCACGTGGAAATCCCGCCTCAAAAAGGGCCGAAATTTTTGAGGTACGGAGGCGATTTTAAGATCTTATGTCGCTGCCATTACAATACTGAAAAAAATTACCCTCATCCGGTTGATTTGGAACCTTCTGAATCTTTGAAACGGCGGATTCCCCACGAGCTGCCGTTGCAAGACGGCAAAGTCACCTGCGCGACGTGTCATCAAATTTTTAACCAATGCCACGATAAACCGCAAGATAAAATATTTTTAAAAGAAGACAAATTTTTGAGAGGCGCACCCTATCAGAATAGAACGGATATCTGTTTTAAATGTCACGACATTAACGAGTATCGCAAATATAATCCGCATCTGCAACTGGATTCTAAAAATCAAATTATCAAAGCCAGATGCCTATACTGCCACAGTGAAGTCCCGGATGAAAACCGCGCAAACTATGAAGACGTAAAACTTGTCACAAACGGGGAGTCGATTTGTCTTGGATGCCACATGAGAATGACCGAAAACCTTTGGCACACCCGGCACCTGCGCAAGCCACCCCTGGACATCTTAAAAAGAATCGAGGAATTGAAGGACAAGTACCATATCATTCTGCCGCTGGATCCGGATGGAAAAATTACCTGCGCAACCTGTCATAATCCCCATCAAAAAGGAGTGATTCCCGATAAACGCGAAGGAGCAAAAGGCGCCGGCGAAAAGCACCGATTTCGTTTGACGGATAACATGTGCATCAGATGCCATCCCATGCGGGATATGAGCAAATACCCTGAGTTGAGCCTGTGATTGCCTGTGGCAAAATGCCGTCTCGGGGATATCGACACTTATTGATTCCCGAAATTCATCACTTCAGGCAGGTAAAAGGTTTCATACTTTTCGATCATCGTCACAACTTCTGATGAAGTTAAATGATTGACACGATTTTGCGGAAATCCCAGTTCGGCAAAGTTAATATACCCCTCTTTTCTGTGACACTCAATACACAATATCGGCTTTTTTGAGATGTGCTCATGCAACTTGGCCTTTGCCTGAGCGACCTGGTCGGGCGTAAATTGGTCCTTGTACTTTAAATACGCCTGGGCCGATTTTTCGCTGATCGGCCGAACAATCATTACCTGGCCGCTTGCAGAAGTTTTTTCGGGAAAAATTTTTGCCGGGAATTTTCCGTATTCGCCTTCAACCGCCATAGAGGTTCTGCCGGTCTCCCGATCAACCCATGTAAAGGAAAACGTTTTATCGGCAGGATCTTTGCGAACGTGGCATACCGCACAGGCCAAAAATCCTTCATGAAAATTCAACAAAGATCGAACCTTTTTTTCCTTGCTGTGAGCATAGGTCCCATGACACGTCCGGCAAATCGGTTCATAGGGACTGGTCTGAAAAATATCGGCATCGACCATGTGAAAATGACTGCTTGAAACCGGTTCCGTTTCCTGCCATATTTTTCTAAACATACGATCGGCGCTGATGGTTTGTGAGGGCAATTCAGATTTCCTGGCATTTACTTCGGGCAAGTAAAGCATCTGGATGAGCCACATGCCAAACGCAAGCAGCGGCAATACAAATACGGCTTTTACCACAAATATACCGATTTTATTTTTCACCTGAACAACCTTATGACATCATTAAATTGGGCTTTGATTGTGATCATCAAAATTACAGAACGGCACGCCGGATCAATGACTTAAAAAATTATGACTCCGGGCCGCGCTTGGGGTTTTCTTTGATAAATATTTTCTGCAATTCAGGATCATTCATGATTTTTTTATAATGCAGCATATATTCTTCTTTCATCTCGGCTTCGTTGATGACGCCGGTAATCCATAAATTATCCAGTGGAGATTTGTGCGGGCGAAAATGAATTTCGTAAAAGTGCCATATCATTATCGCCAGGCTGGCCAGGATGGCTTCCATACCGTGGACCAGTGCTGCAATATCCACGACAAATTTGCTCCACTCGTACTGCGTCCATAAGATGATCCCGGTTACGGACATGATGGTGGTTCCGGCAATCAGGGCGCCATACTCGATCTTATGTTTGTAACAAAAACGATCAAATTCAGGCGGCTCATTTCTGATATTGAAATAATAAAGAAGATTATCGCGCATATCCTTTAAATCCTTTAAGCGCGGAAGCATATCAACCAGCCAGCGACGACCTGCCGGTTTTAATAAAAGATAATATACATGATAGACACCGACCAGAATCATCAAGGTCCCGGCTGTGCGATGTAAAAGTCTTCGATACCGAAACAGCATTTCGCCGGCTTGTCCAAAAAACGATAAGAAACTTTCCGGCAGTTTCAGCATAAAACCGGTTGCAACCAGTACGAAAAAACAGGCGGCAAAGATCATATGCTGCACTCTTTCGGATTTATTAAGCCGCACAAAGTAGCGTTCGTCAGCGGCCGCTTCGGACGGTACGCCGGTTTCAGCATCAAGCGCCAATTCATTATTTACCATGATAAAGACCTATCAAAAATAATACGGTTGCCCGGGTTGAGACACGACGCAATCAGGATCGATTTTTTTGTTTTCGCTTGGCTCTTAAAAAATCCAGCCATTGATGCAGGCCCATAAACATGATGGTGCCGCCGATCATGATTTTATAAAACAGCTTGATCAATTGTAAGACCTTGAAACGAAATATCTCTTCGGGTGAAAGATCAACTTCGGCCCGCTGCAGGACGCGATCGATATCAAGATCTTCGAGACCCTTAACCTGCTTTCCGGCCATCATCTGGGCTTTGGTGCCGTATGCATGGACCCTGCCGGTGGCAAACTTGGCCTTCGCCGAGGGGTGGCAGACCTGCACCCCTCCCTGGTTGCTGCAGGTCTTAACCCGATTTTCTGCGTTAATCGGTGAAATCGGATCGGATCGCGGGCGTATGTCATGAGTCGAATACCCTAACGGCACGTGGCAGCTGATACAATCCGGGGCATTTTTAACCCCATACTCTATTTCAATCCAATGAAACGTATCTTTGAAGGTTGCAATGCTCTCCAGACCATGGCGTGTCATTTTATTCACATCTTCATGACAACTGGTACATAATCTGACGACCTCTTCCGGTGCCCTGCGCCGTCGCATCCGATGGGTAAAATGGGAGTAAAAATTTTGGGCCCACTTTTCTTTTGTATGACAGCCCATACAGCGGGCCAGGGTTTCGTTGAACAAAGCCTGGCTGAGACCCCATTGCCCGTCAAAAGGATTGTACATCCGGTTGTCATGACAATCCTTGCAGGTTGGCAGATCTTCCGGGAAGGGTTTTGGATTTTGCGGGGTCCCCCGGCCGTGGACGCTGGCCTCATATTTTTGGATCATGTTGGCATGGGAAAATTCCAGATTCGTCGACGGCTCTTTGACATGGCATTTGGTCGCGCAGTCCACTTTGTTGACATCGGTATGCGGGATTCTGTCCAGACCGATATGGCAGTTTTTGCACTTGATCTTTCCGTGAACCGAGCGTGCGTAATTTTGCGCATTAACGTAATAGACGCGCTTTTTGCCGGCCTCATCGTAACGACCCATGTTGGGATAGCGATGGCACAGCAGGCAGTTTTCGGTATCGGCGAGCGTATCCGATTGTGAAAAGACAGGTGCGGCCGGGGTCAGCAGTACTAAAATTGCCGTCAATATGAAGAAAATCCGCATGTTGTTTAAACTGGTCGGCTCCATTGCCAATCTCCAACCTGTAATTCTCTGTTGGCGAATATAAGTCCCCAGGTGGCGATCCATTATTGCGCAGAACCCTCCTGTTTGCCGGCGTCTTCTTCAGGTTGCGGCAACTTCGATCCCACCCCGGGTTCCAAAAGGATCGGGATATAGAATTCGGTATATTTTTTAATCATTCCGATGACTTCGGTGCTGACAATGGTATCAATTCGATGCGGCGGATATCCCAGTTCTTTAAACGGCAGAAGCGAAGACTCTTTTTGATGGCAGTCTTCACAAATATAGGGTTTTTGGCTCACGATATTATGGATGATCTTCTTGGCTTTTGACTTTTGAACCTCGGACAGGGTTTTTTCAGTTTTCTGGTATTCGCGCGCAAATGCCTTTCTTTCGGGACTGTCAACTGGCTGAATCGTTCCGTTAACCCGCTCAAACGGCAGGATCTTCGCATTATAGGTGCCGGGGCGCGTGTCTTCTGTTACCGGACTTTTGATAATCTCACCGGTTTCGCGGTCATACCATTTGAATACGCCGGTTTTAGCGTCTGCTTCAAGACGCACATGGCAAGTCTGGCAGGCAATAAAGGAGGCATGCATGTTATCAAATGCCCGCAATTGTTTAACCTTGTCGTGGGGGATGTCCCCATGACAATCGATGCAGTAGTTGCGGTTGTCCGGCTTGGAATCAAAATCAATGTGGTGGAAGTGGCCTTTGAGAAAACGTTGCTCTAAAACCCGGTATCCGAGGTAGTGTTTGACGGTTTCTTCACTTTCAAGAATGGCTTCTTTAAAAGTAGCCTCTGCATTTTCCCTTTTTTCTTTTGCCAGAGAACGGTCTTTGATGATGACCTCGACCTGCTGGCGATCGTGATACTCTTTGACGATTTTACCGAACGTCAGATTCCAGATCAGCACCGTGAAAAACACCGTCGCAGCCAGTCCAATCAGAATATATATTTTTGCAAAAAACGTTTTCATCACATGCGTCCTAATTATCGAGAATTTTAGCAGCCTCGGGGAGATCGGATACCGTAATTTCGCCGAGCTGCTGTTCGTCAGCAGCGGATGGCTGCGGCCGGCTGCCGTCTGGAAGCAGCATCTGATCCTCAAGTCCGGCGGCTTGCATTATTTCCCTGTAATACTGGTAGTGCTCCTCGGCCATCTGCTCCTCTGAAAGGTAGCCCGTCAGGAAGACGGTGCCCATCGGAAAAACGGATAATGAAAAATGAACATTATAAAAATGCCAGATAAACAAAAAGAGCATGGCCAGCAAGGCCTCATCGCTGTGGGCGATCAAGGCGAAATTGATGACCTCCCCCGGTAAAATTCGGGTGACCAGCTCTTTGTTCCACATAATCAAACCTGAAGCGCCGATGATGACGATGCCCCAGAAAGGCGCCCAGTAATCAAATTTTTCTTTCCAGGTAAACTGTGCGCCTTCCGGGGGTTTATCGGATAAAAACAGTAAATATTTTAAAAGGTCGAGGATGTCTTTGACGTCTTTAATATTCGGCATTATCGGCAAATTCAGCAATGTTTTGGCCAAATTCTTGGGGGTCAGCTGTCCGCTGCGCTTAAGGGGCAAAACCTGGTCAGTTACAATGGTGACCGTTGCGTAGATCAGGTGGTAGACGAACAGCAGCAGCAAAGTTGTACCGGCCGTCTTATGCACGATCGGGGCTGTATGGATACCCCCGAACAGATTGTAAAGATAGGGCGCCCAGAAGGCCTGGTGAAATTTAAGCGGCATGCCCGTCAGCACCAGGGTAATCACGCAGGAGGCCATCAAGATGTGCTGCAGGCGTTGATTCAGGGTAAATCTGAAAAAATAGCGCTTTCCGTTTTTTTCTTTGATGATGGTTGCGGGTTTCACTGCTTACTTCCTCCGTTTCAGGCCGGCATGCGGAAACAAACGCCTGATCAAATCCAGGCCCATAATCCCCATAACGGGCAAGAGCGTCCCGCCGGCAAGAACCAGAAAAAATACGGTGAAATAATACTGGACCGGGCTTTGTTCCAGATTGAAGTCAGGATGCACTTTGTAGTTGGCCATCCCGGGAGTCGCTTTGGGGTGGCAGTCCAGATTGGCGCAAATCAGATCCTTGTTGTTTTTATGGGTAATGGAGTTGGGGTTTTTGTAACTCAGCATCTGATGCACGGATCGGCCCTTGTTTACATGACAATCGAGGCAATCGGGAACCCGTTCGCTCAGAAAATATGCCGCCTTGCCGTGAAAGGTCTCGCCGTAAGAATACCCTGCGCGGGTACCCAGTTCATGACGCTGCACAAGTTCGGGGTTGTCATGGCAGCGGGCGCAAATCTCGGCAACGTTGCGGGGGTTACGGATTTTGTGCAATCTGGTGGTAATGTGGTTGTAAAAGCGATAAATAAACTCATCCTTTTTGTGGCAGACCCGGCAGCGTCCCGTGGCGGTCTCGGAGATGCCGGGTCGCACGGTTTTGAAAAAAGAAAGCGGTCGGTACAACGGGTTATCATGGCAGTCTAAACATATCGGCATATCTTCGGAAAATTTTTTCGGATTGCCGAACTCGTCAATTTTGGCATGCACGCTGGCTTCTAGAAAGCTCTTGACTTCTTTATGGGAAAATTTCGTTTCGCTGGATGGCTCCACAACATGGCACTGGATGAAGCAGTCCACTTTTTTGGCCGGATCGTGGGGGATTTTTTGAATGTCAGTGTGGCATCCTTGGCATTGAATTTTTTCATGCACACTTTGATGAAAGATGTCCTCGTTGACGTAAAGCAATCGAAAGTTGCCATCTTTATCGACCCGGCTGAGGCCGGGGTACTTGTGACATAATAAGCAGTTGCCGATATCAGCGGCATCCGTGCTCGATGCGGTGAAAAGGGTGAACAATAACAGCCCGATACACCAAATGCCGAAGGATTTAAGTATTTTTTTTAACAACATAATTTTCAAATCCTCAAAATGAATGCGCGCTCGCACTAATCAGCCGGGCAGCTTTTTGGGGGGATGTTCTATAAAGGTTCACGATCTGTGATGGAGTTTGGGATAAAGATTCAACTATTTTTATAGATTTAAAGGGTATGGTGCAATGAGCATGCCAGAAAAACAAAGGCGGGGTGACCCTTGAAAAACATTGTATTTAGGCGCATAAAATGCTTTATTTGGCTATCAAATATCAAAAAATCTGGTGAAATGACCAATTTAAACTGGTGATTTCACCGGATCGCAAAGGTATCAACTTCGAGCGCTTTGGCGCTTTTGACCCAAAAAAACGCCGGCATCCCAATAGGGCGCATGGCAAAAGTCCATTGGCAATGAAAATAAAAATAAAGAAGGTTCGTTGGAGCAAAAACAAATCAGCGGCCATTATTTGGTATGGTAATTGCCTCTCCAAGACAGGAGAGGGTTCAAATGGGCTTGGGATTGTGATTTAATATTGCGGACCGGCGCTTCTCTTGAACAAATCGATTTGTCAAAGGGGCCAATAGAAAATGAAAACTTTTATTTTATTAATTTTGACCGTGCTTATCGGTTGGATCGGCCCTGATGCCGACTCTGTCAGCTTTGCCCTTGACGAGGGGGGCTGTCTTACCTGTCATCGGTTTCCCGGCCTGGTGCGGCATGAAAAGGATGGCGGATTCAAGGTGCTTCATATCGATGAAGTCAAATATGCCCGATCTGCCCATGGCAAAACAGACTGCCGTCAATGTCATATCCGGGTAACGAAGGTCCCGCATACCGGCGAAACAACCGTTAATTGCAACACCCAGTGCCACCTCAAAGTCAAGGAAAAAGATCGGATCAAAAATTTTCCCCTGAAATCGATTCACAAAAAGGAGCAGTCTTTTATAACCCGGCTGGATGATGAAAGCGCCTGCCGGGTTTGCCATCCCTTATACCCGCATAGTGATAATAAACTGGTAAGGGCGCTTTTAAACATGCACACGGGTTTTATGCTTTGCGAGGTATGTCACTTAAAAAAAGAAAACCTTGCCGATTATACTTTTGCCTGGAACGATACGGAAAATGCGACTTTCAGCGGTGAACCCTTTGGAACGTATTACAACCCCAAAACGACAAAAGCACAGACATCCGAGCACTTTATTTCCAGAATCGCTGTATTCGCCAAAAACAAAGGGTTGATCACGGATTCCGAAGACATCCCCAAAGCAAAAGAATTTCTGCAAAAAGAAAAAAATATGAGTGCCGATCAGAAAGCGAAAGCGCTCGACTTTTTTCATCGACATATTGCCAAAAAAGAAATCAGCGTGGCCTGCGACGAATGCCACTCTAAACACAGTATCCTTGATTTCCGGCATTTGGGCTTTGATGCCAAAAAGACTCACAACCTGATGGTACTGAATATCAAGGGCCTGGTCACCAAGTACGAAACTTTTTACTTCCCGCAAATGCTGCGTCCTTGAATTTTATACCGCTTTTCATAATAATGTTGCGAATTGCGGCATAAGGGATTGGAATTTTTCTCATGGACCGAATCCGCCATGTCATTATATTTTTGACCCTGTTGACCGTCAATCTCCTGGTCAATGCTGGTCCCGGCTACGCAATCCGCCTGATCGAAGTGCAGCCGCTTTTTGAAGCGCGGGAACAGCTCAACCAACCCAGCGATGTAGCCGTTTCAAATGACGGACGAATATATGTGGTCGACGGCGTCAACAGCAAGATCAGGATTTTCGCTCAGGGGGGGCAACTGATATCTTCTTTCGGCGGCCTGGGGGCTAATAACGGTCAGCTGCGATTTCCGCTGGGAATTGACCTGGATCGTTCCGGCACCATATATGTGGCGGATGCCGGCAATCACCGCGTACAAATTTTTTCGCCTCAAGGGAATTTTATCGCTAAAATCGACATTCCCCCGGGGAAAACAAAACCCGCCGACCCCACCGATGTCGCCGTAGATGAGGCCCGCAAGCGCTGCTACGTGGTCGACAATGACAATCACCGCATTTTGTCCTATAACCTGGAAAGTCTCAAGCTGATCGGCATTTACGGTACGCCCGGAAGCGAAAAACGCAGCTTCAATTACCCGTTTTTAATGGCTTTGGACAAGGACAATTACCTTTACGTGGTGGAGGTCATCAACACCCGGGTTCAGATTTTGAATCCCGAGGGGTTGTTTGTAAACTTCATCGGGGGTTGGGGAGTTGAAAATGGGGAATTTTATCGCCCCAAAGGCGTGGCTCTCGATAAACAAAACCGGGTATATGTCAGCGACAGTTACCTGGGGGTTATCCAGGTGTTTGATGCGACCGGTAGTTTTTATGCCGCGCTCGGAGATCCGCGAACCAAAAAGGTCAAAAAGTTTAAGACACCTGCCGGTTTGTTTATCGATCGCTCAAACCGGCTTTACGTGGTCGAAATGCTCGCCAACAAAGTCAGTGTATTTAGCCTGAAATAGGACTTTGAGGCAAAACCGAAGATTAGAGATTATACGGAATCCTTTGTATTATTTGCAGCGACGTAAACGCACACCGTATCAACAATGGGTAATGACCGCCTTCAGCCGGCTGATGCTGGCGGTGATGGGGACGGTTCTGTGGCTGAATATCTGCGATGCCCAGACGACCTTGGAACCGCCCAGCAACCCGAATTCGGCCAAGGCATGTGCCATCTGTCATTATCGCTGGGTCGACACTTTTTTCATTGAGGGCCGCGGCTCGGAGCTGGCGGCCTACACCGCTGAAAAAATGGTGGCCACGCCCGAAATGTGCTATTCCTGCCACGACGGCAGTGTGGCCGATTCCAGGGCCTGGGCCTTTCATAACCGCCAGCATACCGTTGACAAGCGACCGCCGGCTGGCATGCAGCTTCCTAAATCGTTTCCACTGGACGAAGAAGGCAAGATGAACTGTGCCACCTGCCATACGCCCCACGCGCTGCCGAGCGGCCCGGGATCCAAGGAAACCTTCTTTATGCGCGTTTCCAATCGCAATTCCGCCATGTGCCCGCAATGTCACGGCGATCGGTCCGGGGGAATTGCCGCCGGCAATCATCCGCTGGGCAGTTTCAAAAACCCGATTCCGCAGCAACTGATTGATCTGAAGGCCAAGGTGGGCGAAAAACCCAATCAGCTAATCTGCCAATCCTGCCACGTGGTCCACGGATCACCTACCAAAAGCCTGCTGGTGAAGCCCTCCGACAACTCCAGCCTTTGTCTGGCGTGTCATCGAGATCTGAGCCCATTGACCCCCGACGGCCGGAAGCGGCCGGTTCACGTGGTCAACGTGGTGCCAAAGACCGCCAAGATACCGGCCTGGCTGGAACAAAAAGGAGCCAGGCGGGGGAAAGGCGGTGAGATCATCTGCCAGACCTGCCACCGGGTTCATAAAAACAAGGCCGAACCCCACCTGCTGGTCATGAAAGAAGGTGAAAAAGAGCAGTTTTGTCTGCTCTGTCATCCGGATAAAAAATATATTGCCGAAACCAAACACAACCTGGCGGTCTCGGCACCCCGGGAAAAAAATCTGGAAGGCAAAACAGTAGCCCAAGCCGGCGTGTGCTCGGCCTGCCACCTGCCGCACAGAGCTGCGCGACCCATGTCCGGCCAAGGAGATTTTACCGCCCAGCTCTGCATGAGCTGCCACAGCAAAGGCCGGGTGGCCGAAAAGGTCAATCTAATCGGCACCACTCATCCGCTGAGCGTCTACCCTTTTGCAAAAAATGAAACCGGTTCGTTGCGAACGACGATCAGCGTTAAGAAGGAAGAATTGCATCTTCCATTGTATGATGCCAACGGGGTTCGGGATATCGACGGTAAAATGACCTGCTCGACTTGCCATGAAACCCATCAATCCCCGCCCCCACCCACCGATGAGCAACCGGCAGGCAACCAAAAGAAGGTCATATCATTTCTGAGAAAAAGATCACCCGAAATTTGCGCAGAATGTCATCGTAATAAATTTTTAATCTCCGATACCAAACACAACCTGAGCCAGTCGGCGCCGGACGCAAAAAATATCTTAAATCAGACACCGGCAGAATCCGGACTCTGCGGAACATGCCATCTGGTGCATGGCCCGCAGAAAAACTTTCTGTGGGCGCGACCGTCCATGGCCGAAGACAGGGAGAAAGGCGCAGAAAGCCTGTGCATCAGCTGTCACAATGCCACCGGAATCGCCAAGAAAAAGGTAAATAAAGGATATTCGCACCCGATGCGCATTTCGTTGCCCCAAAACGAATCGGCTACTGCATTGCCGCTGTTTGACAAGCATGGGAAAATTTCGCCAAAAGGGACCGTGAACTGCCAGACCTGTCACGATCCCCATCGTTGGCAACCCATTTCTTCCGCCGCTGAACCCGCTCGGCAAGATCCGAAAGCTCAAAAACGGTTCAGCTCATTTTTAAGAGAACCCTCGCCGAAGATCTGCGGCGAGTGTCACCACAAAAAATTTCAAATTGCCGACACCGAACACGATCTGAGCAAATCGGCTCCCGCGGGTAAAAATATGCTGGGCCAGACCCCTGCAGAATCAGGGATCTGCGGAACCTGCCATATGGTGCACAACGCCCAGAAAACATTTCTGTGGGCCCGTCAAATAACGGATTCACAGGATACAGGAGTTCAGGCGTTGTGTGTCAGCTGCCACAGTGCCGAGGGCATCGCCGCAAAAAAAACGCTGAGCGGCTATTCGCATCCGTTAAACATCGCACCGGCCGAAAAAAAAGTTTCCACCACACTGCCGCTTTTCGACAAAGACGGTCAAGCGCTGGAAGACGGGCTGGTGACCTGTCAGACCTGCCATGACCCCCATCGCTGGAGCCCTTCGTCCGATGAAACTGCAAAAGCGAACTTTAACATTGAAGGCAACGCGCAAAACAGCTTTTTAAGAATATCAAATTCACCGGAATCCAAACTTTGTGAAAACTGTCATCCGCAACAGCGCCCCGTCGAAAAATCCGACCATGATCTGCTGAAAAGCGCACCGACTTCGAGAAACAGTTTAGACCAGATTCCGGCCGAATCCGGTGTCTGCGGGACCTGTCATCTGGCCCACAACAGCCAGACACCGGTCAAATTATGGGCCCGCCGGCTTTCCGGAGGCGGCGGTATGATCGAACAGATGTGCCGCTCCTGTCACTCAAAATTCGGGCCGGCGAATAAAAAAGTCCCGCTGATTGCTTCTCATCCCGAAAATGTTGTGATTATCGACACTCGTATAAACAGCCGGGTCGAAGATAAATATCTGCCCCTTTTTGATAAAACCACCGCCAAACCCACGATGATCGGCACCTTTTCATGCGCCTCATGCCACAATGTCCATCAATGGGATTCAAAATCAACCGAAAACGACGCGGACATGAAAACCGAAGGGTCGGTGCTGGACAGTTTCCTGAGAACCTCTTCTGTGCACCTTTTGTGCAGAGATTGCCACGGGCCTGAAGCCCTTTTTAAATATTTATATTTCCATGATCCCACGAAGCGCACCGGCAAAAGGGATTAGCCTCAAACGTTCATCGAAACCTCAGGGCGAATTTAAATTGAAATTAAAACCCTTAACGTTCAAAAAAGCTGAACAACATGAAGAAAAGAATACTTATTGTCGTTGGCCTGTTTTGCCTGATGTTAATGATCGGCGGCATCTATATTATCGCAACGATTGAAACCGCCACCTCCGAGCTGGATCACCTGATCAAACTTCATCAGGTGGAAATCTTGCGTGAACATCTGTTAATCCAGATTAAAAATGTGCAGTCCAACCTTTATTTGATGGGGACGCGCTATGAGAGTAGCCCGAAACAAGTCGAAACCGATATGAATAACCTCCAAAAGATCTCCATCACCTGTTTTGATTGCCATCATACCACCAATGTGATCCAGCGGCTTAAAAATTTAAACGGCGGTGTGGAGTTCTTCAAAAACTCGATCAGCCAACTTCTGAATCGCAAAGGCGACCCGGCTAAATTGGCGCTGAAGGGAGATACGGCATTTCAGGCCGGGCAGACGCTGGTCATCCAGGTCAACGATATGGTGCACATGGCCCAAAACAAACTGGCGGACAAAACCCAGGCTTCCCTTGAAAATATCTCCCGCTCAAAATTCATATTGTATGCCATGGTGGCCCTGACGCCGTTTATCGCTGCCGGTCTTTTCTCGGTGCTGATCAAAGAATTTACCCAGCCGGTCAAGGTGTTGCTGGCGGCAACCCGCAGATTAAAAAGCGGTGATTTGAGCTATCGGGTTGAGGGGTTAAAGGATGAGTTCGGTGAGGTGGCGACCTCTTTTAACGAAATGCTGGAGTCGTTGAAAGAAAATTTGCACCAGATTCAGGAAAGTGAACAACGCTACCGCACGTTATTTGAAAGCGCCGGCGATGCCATCTTTATTATCGATATCGAGGGTGAAAAAATAGGTGATATTGTGGATGCCAATCCGGCGGCGGCCGAGATGCACGGATATCGCATCGAGGAGCTGTTGCAGCTTAATCTGATCAAAGACCTTGACGCCCCCGATGCGTCGTCTGAAGCACCACAGCGTATCGATCGCATACTAAAGGGGGAGTGGATCAAGGACGAAATCAACCATCGAAAAAAAGACGGGACCTTGTTCCCGGTGGAAATCAGCGCAGGACTCATTCATTATATGGGCGGCAGGTATGTTTTGGCGATCGATCGCGACATTTCCAAGCGCAAGCAAATGGAACGCATGCTCATTCAGGCCAAACTCGAATGGGAGGACACCTTTAATGCCATTACCGACATGATTACGATCCACGACATGGAGTTTAACATCCTGCGGGCCAACAAAGCCGCTCAGAAAATTCTGGGGTTGCCGTTTTTAGAGAACCAAAAGGCAAAATGCTATCAGTATTATCACGGTACCGATCTGCCGCCGGAAAGCTGTGCCAGCTGCAAATGTCTGGAAACCGAAGAGCCGATTACCTGTGAAATGTATGAGCCGCACCTGTCAAAATTCCTCGAGATTCGGGCCATGCCCCTGTATGACAGCCACAATCAGTTGAGCGGGCTGATTCACGTCATCCGGGACATTACCCAGCGCAGACAAGTGGAAGAGGCCTTACAGCGGGCCGAACAATTGAAAATGGTCGGTGAACTGGCCGCGGGGCTGGCCCATGAAATCAAAAATCCTCTAGCGGGTATCAAGGGCTCGATTCAGGTGATGGTTGAAACAACGGACATTGCCCAAGAGGACCGATCGCTCATATTAAAAGCCATCGATGAGATCAAACGCATCGAAACCCTGCTCAAAAGCCTGCTCAATTTTGCCAAACCGCCCAAGCTCCAGCTGATGCCCACGGACATTAACGATTTGCTTGATAAAGCCATTGCGTTATCGTTGAAGCACCCTTCGCTGGCGCCCCAAGGTTCGAAGACCATAAACGTGTTAAAAGATTTTGACAGCGACCTTTACGAAATTATGGCAGATCCGATGCAGCTGCAACAGGTATTTTTGAACCTGATGTTCAACGCCATCGAAGCCATGCCGCAAGGCGGCGCACTGGCGATTAAAACGCTGCTGGATGACGCCGACAACATGCTGCACATCGCCATTTCCGATAGCGGCAAGGGTATGGACCCGCTCATTCTGGATCAGATCTTCCTGCCGTTTTTTACCACCAAACGTAAAGGCTCCGGCCTGGGACTTTCGATTTCCCAGCGGCTGGTGGATCAGCACGGCGGCAGTATCAGCGCTGAAAGTGCACCGGGCAAAGGCACCGTCTTTACCCTTCTGATCCCCATTCGCAAAGTAACAGCAGAGAAGCAAAAGGAAACATCGGTATGAAAAAAAAGGGGAAGGTGTTTTTATTGGATGATGAAGAACTCATTGTCACCGTGCTTGCCAAAACATTAAAAGCTGAAAATTATGAGGTCTTTTCAGAAAACGAATGCGAGGGGGTCATTAAAAAGATCAGCGCCTTTAATCCGGATGTGGTGCTGCTGGATATCCGCATGCCCTCCCGCAGCGGAATCGAGATTCTGGAAGACATCAAGCACAGCGGCATCAACACCCAGGTCGTCATGCTAACCGCCGATGACAGCGCCGAAATGGCGGTAAAGGCCATGAAGCTCGGTGCGGCGGATTATCTGACCAAACCGTTTAACACCGATGAGGTCAAAATCGTCATCCGCAACATCATCGAAAGAGAAAACCTCAGGCAGGAAGTCGACTATCTGCGCAAAGCCTATTCCGATACTTTTGAAAAGGATATTATCGGAGAATCCAGCGCCATAAAGGATTTGGAGGCTAAAATCGAAAAAATTGCCCGGGCGCGAGTTTCCAATATCCTCATTACGGGAGAAAGCGGCACCGGCAAAGAAGTGATGGCACGCCATATTCACCAAATGATGTTCGGGGCGCAGACTGCCTGGAAGGCACCCTTTATTTCGGTTAACTGTGCGGCGATGCCCGAAACCCTGCTGGAGAGCCAGCTTTTTGGTCATGAAAAAGGTTCGTTCACCGATGCCAAATCCGAAAGAAAAGGACTATTTGAATTGGCTGAAGGCGGGTTATTGCTGCTGGATGAGATCGGTGACATGAAGCCGGATCTTCAGGGTAAATTACTGCGGATTCTGGAAACCCGGGCCGTGCGGCGGCTGGGCGGCAAAGGAGAAATTCCGGTTGATGTGACCGTCATTGCCACCACGAATCGCAACTTATCCGCAGCGGTCAAAAAGGGTACGTTTCGTAAAGATTTGTTTTTCCGGCTGAGCACCTTTTATTTACATATCGTCCCGCTCAGAGAACGCCAGGGGGATATTCCGCTGCTGGCCGATCACTTTCTGTCCCACTTTGCAGCCAAATACAATAATAAAAGGATTAACGGTTTTTCACGGGAGGCTGAGCGACAGTTGATCGGCTATAGCTGGCCGGGAAATGTGAGGGAGCTTAAAAATCTGGTTGAGCGCTTTGTGGTGCTTGAAAATGTGGAAACGATTCGGCCCGAACACCTGCCGGGGTGGATCAGCGGCGGCACTATGCTCGACGACCGGGCTGCCACCGATCGATTTATGCTGCCCGATGAAGGCATATCCCTTGACGCACTTGAAAAAGATCTCATTTCCCAGGCACTCGAAAGGGCCAGCAACAACAAAACCCAGGCCGCCAAGCTTCTGAATATCAGCTACGATACCCTGCGCTATCAGGTTAAAAAATATGGGCTGGAATAACGCCCCATACCGCTGAAATCCTGCAGCGCCGCGGTTATTTTAGAAAGGTTCCCGCGGCTGAATCAAAATTCATTCAATTGTCTTTACAGCCAGCTGGACCATATCCGCAGCCAGTGCATAGGCGGTATTCACCCGGCCCCAATCAAAAAAGAAAATGCCCTCATCACCCGCATGGTAGCTCTTCACCGACCAGACCACCTCGCGGCTCGCGCTGTCGAAGAGCTGGGCCGAGAAATCCACCTTGGCTGTACCGTTGTAACCTCGATAATCCTGATAATCAATGACCTTGCCGTTTAGGATGAAATCGACATGCAGATAATGCGCGATGAGATCAGCCTGGGCCAGGGATATGCCGCTGTCCATGATAATCCTTGATTTAAGAAGCTGATCCCTCAGCACCCCGGGCTCGATGACCCGCAAATTCTCATGCGCCCAGAGCTCTCTGACAAAATGCAACGCCAGGATCTCTCCTGCGAAGCTGCGCGCACTCGGATTGAAAAAGGGCACAACGGCCACTGTTTGGGTCTTATCGGCAGCAAGTACGGCGGTTCGGTAGATGAGCTCAGGGCCAAATTTTTCTTTGGGTGTCCGAGAATCAATCGGTTTTAGCTGACCGGAAAGGAAATCCATCAGAGACAGGGCCAGGTGCCGAACCGCCCTTTTTGTCAGAATTTGGGGGTCTTTAACCAGGCGATATGCCAGAAGCCCGGGAGCGTCGTCACCGGCAATGCCGATCCCATCAATCCATAAGATTTCCATCGGATCTTTGGTTGAAACCAGCCTGACAGTTAAGGCAATTTTGGGAGGGATTGTTTCGCTGTACAGCTCCAAAGATGGGATTAAAACGCCGTCGGCGCCCGCCTCGTCTCGCATCGCCTGTGCCGTCGACCCATCGAGGCCGCCTAAGTACCGAATACGGTATTTGGTAATGACCCGGTCGAGGTCCGCTCCCGCGATGAAGGTAGCGTCCGCATCTTTTAGCTCCTCCGTCAGCAACCAGCTGATGGTCGTCAGAGGCGCGGGGCTTCCACTGAGGTTAAAGACCGGAAAAACAGCGATTTTAAGTTTTTCAACACCACCGATACGCGGGTCATCGACTGCCCCGGTCCCGGCGTCGTTTTGGGCCGCAGCACTCGAAAAACAGGCCAAAATTGTAATAAAAAGGACGGCCGCCCTAATAGAAAAGTTTTTTGATAATATCATCGACAGCCGCCTGAGTTACATCTTCCATGGGTTCGCCGCCTGCACCGAAAAGTCGATCCCAGGTCGAAATTCCGCCTTTGGTGGTGGATGCAGACCAAATCACTTTACGTGATTCTTTTTCAATCATTTGCATGCTCACTGAAATCACATTGGCCGTTATGGCCCCCGACCGCACCTCTCCATATTCCTTGACAACACCGGTAATCACTGCATCGGCGCCGACAATCGCCGCCAGTTTCGAGACCTCTTCTCCGGATGGGGTCCACGGGTTGTCGATTCCGGCCCGTGAAATTCCGCGAGCGATCTCCCCAGCGGGAATCACATAAAGGGCGCCGGTAGAAAAGAGGCTGTTCATAAAGGTATTGCGCACCCTTTCCCCCGCCAGCTTATCATTGGTCAGATTCGAAAACGGCATTACGGCGATCGTCCGCAGGAGCGCAAAATCGACATCCGGGTCATGATAATTTTCAGCGACCCTGTATTGGGAAGCGCAGGCAACCAGAAAGAAAAAGATTAGGGGAAAGAAACCGATACTGAAATGTGTGCGATGTGCCCGTTTAGCCATCATGATTTCCTCATAAAAAAGGTAATTGACAATCCAATTTTGCGAAATGCTTTTTAAAGCATAGCCGCTTTTTCCTTTGCGATCAACCGCTTTGACCCCCACGGTCAAAAAGAAACCCGGCCGTTGTTGCCAATAGCAGTCTGTCCGGCCGACAGGCACGGGGGCATGGCGCAGCCGGCATTTAAAATTTAAGCCGTTACTCGCCA
>Ga0316583_10000069_pt1 | contig 21277 bp, 16 predicted proteins | sample J_170502JBrBrA_D_FD_204513 | JGI IMG/M metagenome (GOLD analysis project Ga0316583, IMG submission 204513) | Rhizosphere microbial communities from salt marsh grasses in Alabama, United States - J_170502JBrBrA | ecosystem: Host-associated > Plants > Roots > Rhizosphere | place: USA: Alabama... | reverse complement strand
ACGGTCATCCCGTAGGTGCGGGCGTAGAACCCCTTGGCCTCCTCGAGGTCGGCCACGGCGACGCCCACGTGGTCGATGCGGGTGAAGATCGGGTCGGTCGCGCTGTCCATGGCCGCGATCCAACCAACGCGGGTGCCGGAGCACACGGGTCGAAGGACCGTCCGTGAGCAGGATCACGCACCCCGTCCCGGGCCCCTGGGTATCGTGGCCGGAGGCTGGGGCACCCGCAGCCGTCGCCAGCGTGGGAGGAGCGTCATGACCAGTGTGATCGTCGCCGGAGCCCGGACCCCCGTGGGCCGTCTGCTGGGCTCCCTGAAGGGGTTCTCGGCCCCCGACCTGGGAGGGATCGCCATCAAGGCCGCCCTCGAGCGCGCCGGCGTGACTCCCGACCAGGTCGACTACGTGATCATGGGTCAGGTGCTCCAGGCCGGCTGCGGGCAGAACCCCGCGCGCCCGGCCGCGACGAAGGCCGGGATCCCGATGTCGGTCCCGGCGCTGACGATCAACAAGGTGTGCCTGTCCGGCATCGACGCGATCGCCCTGGCCGACCAGCTGATCCGGGCCGGCGAGTTCGAGGTGGTCGTGGCCGGTGGGATGGAGTCGATGACCAACGCGCCGCACCTGCTCACCAAGTCCCGGGAGGGCTTCAAGTACGGCGAGGTCACCATGCTCGACCACATGGCGTACGACGGCCTGTGGGACACGTTCACCGACCAGGCGATGGGTGCCCTCACCGAGTCGCGGAACGCCACCACGGACGCCCTGAGCCGGGCCGAGCAGGACCGCGTCTCCGCGATGTCCCACCAACGGGCGGCCGAGGCGTGGAAGAACGGGCTCTTCGACGACGAGGTCGTGCCCGTGGAGATCCCGCAGCGCCGGGGCGACCCGGTCGTCTTCAACACCGACGAGGGCGTGCGCGCCGACACCACGGCCGAGTCGCTGGGCAAGCTGCGCCCGGCGTTCAGCAGGGACGGCACCATCACCGCCGGGTCCTCCTCGCAGATCTCCGACGGCGCGGCTGCGGTCGTGGTCATGAGCAAGGCGAAGGCGCAGGAGCTGGGGCTGCCCTTCCTCGCCGAGATCGGTGCCCACGGCGTCGTCGCCGGCCCGGACTCGACCCTCCAGGAGCAGCCGGCCCAGGCCATCAAGGTGGCCTGTGCCAAGGAGGGGATCTCCGTGGCCGACCTCGACCTGCTGGAGATCAACGAGGCGTTCGCGGCGGTGTCGCTGACGAGCATCGCGTCCCTCGGAGTGTCCGAGGACATCGTCAACGTCAACGGCGGCGCCATCGCCATCGGTCACCCGATCGGCGTGTCCGGCGCCCGCATCACCCTCACGCTGGTGCACGAGCTGAAGCGTCGAGGGGGCGGTGTCGGCGCGGCCGCGCTGTGCGGTGGCGGCGGGCAGGGCGACGCCCTCATCGTCCGCGTCCCGGCCTAGGCGCCTTTGAGCGACCCCAGCGGGACCGTCGACGTCCCGGCGCTCCTGCGGCGGGCGCGCGACGGCGACCCGCGCGCGACCGCTCGCCTGCTGTCGGCGGTGGAGGGTCGTTCCCCGCGGCTGCGGGAGGTCATGGCTGCGCTGAGCGCGCACGCCGGGAACGCCCGCACGCTCGGGGTCACCGGGTCTCCGGGTGTCGGGAAGTCCACGCTGGTGAGCGCCCTCGTCACGGCCCACCGCGGCGCAGGGCGCACCGTGGCGGTCCTCGCCGTCGACCCCACCTCGCCGTTCACCGGAGGTGCGGTGCTCGGCGACCGGGTTCGCATGCAGGAGCACGCCACCGATCCCGGGGTGTTCATCCGGTCGATGGCCACCCGCGGCCACCTCGGCGGCTTGGCCTGGGCCACCCCGCAGGCGGTCCGTGTGCTCGACGCCGTCGGCTACGACGTCGTGCTCGTGGAGACCGTCGGCGTGGGTCAGTCAGAGGTGGAGGTCGCCGGGCTGGCCGACACGACGCTGGTCGTGCTGGCGCCGGGCCTGGGGGACGGCATCCAGGCCGCCAAGGCCGGCATCCTCGAGGTCGGGGACGTGTTCGTGGTCAACAAGGCCGACCGCGACGGAGCCGACGCGGTGGTGCGCGACCTCACCGGCATGCTGCGCCTCGCCTCCGCCGAGCCGTCGGCGTGGCGACCGCCCGTGCTGCGCACCGTGGCCGCCCGCGACGAGGGCATCGACGCGCTGCTGGCCGCCGCGGAGCAGCACCACGCCTGGTCGGTCGGGTCCGGAGCGCTGGGGACGGCGCGCGCCCGGCGGGCCCGCGCCGAGGTGGAGGCGCTGGCGGAGGCCCGGTTCCACACGGCCGTGCTGGAGGCGCTGGGAGAGCCCGCGCTCCACGACCTGGGTGCCGAGGTGGCAGCCGGGCGGACCGATCCCTACACCGCCGCCGACGTGCTTCTCGGCGCGGCTTCGCGCTCCCTGCGCTGATCTGGGGTAGAACTGTGCTGTCCGCCTGTGGCGGCCGAGCGTGGCAGCGGAAGGAGACGCCCGATGCGCAAGGTCATCGTCGGCGCCATCGTTCTGTTCATCGCCTACTTTCTCGTGACCAACCCGCAGGGGGCGGCGAGCCTCGTCGAGGGTGCCTGGAACGCGATCGTGTCGTTCTTCGAGTCGGTCCTGGACTTCATCGCCGCGCTGTTCTCCTGACATGACTCGCCTGGGCCGCTGGTGGTCCCGTCGGGTCGACGGCACCGTCGTCTGGCTCGACCGGGTCGCCGACGAGGGCCTGCTTCCCAAGGCCCGCCGCCGTGTCCTCGGGGTCAACCCCGACCGCCAGCTCGTCCCCGGCGAGCACGTCATCGACGAGGTACGCCACCACTGGCTGGCGTTCGTCGTCCCCAGCCTGGCACTGCTGGCCGCGCTGGCGCTGCTGGTCCGCTCGTTCGCGGTCGTCCCCGTCAACGTGCTGTGGGTCCCGCTGCTCGTGTGCCTGGTGGTCGCCGCGTGGGCCAGCGACCGCTGGCTGCGCGCGTGGAAGGACCGGCTGGTCATCACCGACTCCCGGGTCGTGCGGATCTCGGGCGTGTACAGCCGCAAGGTCGCCTGGATGCCGTTGGGCCGGGTGCTCGACATCACCGTCGACCGGCCCTTCTGGCTGCGACCGTTCGGGTGCGGCCACCTCGTGCTCGAGAACGCCGCCCAGGAGCAGGGGCTGCGTGACGTCAAGCTCATCCCGCATCCGGGGGACCGGGCGCTGCTCATCCACGCCCTGCGAACCGGGGTGGGGCCGGAGGTAGAGCCGCCGCGACGGCCCCGGGCACCGGACCACTCCGCGGAGCCGCGGGAACGCTACCGGCGCCACCACCTAGCCTGAGGGGATGGACGCACGCGAGATCGCCGACGGCCGACGCCGCTGGCAGGAGCGCTACGACTCGGCCGTGGCGACGGGCCGGGTGACCGACCCGTCCCCCACGACGTTGTCCGGGGTGCCACTCGACCCGGTCTACGGCCCTGACCAGGACGAAGCCGACCGCCGCTTCGCCCGCATCGGGTGGCCGGGGGAGTACCCGTTCACCCGCGGTCTGTACCCCACCGGCTACCGCGGCAAGGCCTGGACGATCCGGCAGTTTGCCGGGTTCGGCAACGCCGTGCAGACCAACGAGCGCTACCACCAGATCCTGGGTGCCGGCGGCGGGGGGCTGTCGGTGGCCTTCGACATGCCGACGCTCATGGGCCGGGACTCCGACGACCCCCGGGCCGAGGGGGAGGTCGGCCACTGCGGGGTCGCCGTGGACTCCGCTGCCGACATGGACGTGCTGTTCTCCGGCATCCCCCTGGGCGACGTGACCACATCGATGACGATCAGCGGCCCGGCCGTGCCCGTCTTCTGCATGTACCTCGTCGCCGCCGAGCGACAGGGGGTCACGCCGGAGCAGCTGGACGGGACGCTGCAGACCGACATCTTCAAGGAGTACATCGCGCAGAAGGAGTGGCTGTTCCCTCCCGAGCCGCACCTGCGGCTGATCGGCGACCTGCTGGAGTACTGCTCCGAGCACATGCCCTCGTACAAGCCGATCTCCGTCAGCGGGTACCACATCCGGGAGGCCGGCTCGACGGCCGCCCAGGAGCTGGCGTTCACCCTCGCCGACGGGTTCGCCTACGTCGAGCTGGCCGCCCAGCGCGGGCTCGACGTCGAACGGGTCGCCGCCAGCCTGTCGTTCTTCTTCGACGCCCACATCGACTTCTTCGAGGAGATCGCCAAGTTCCGGGCCGCGCGTCGCATCTGGGCGCGGTGGATGCGGGATCGCTACGGCCTGGCGAGCGAGCGCGCCCAGTGGCTCCGGTTCCACACCCAGACCGCCGGCGTCTCGCTGACCGCCCAGCAGCCGACGAACAACGTCGTGCGCACGGCGGTGGAGGCCCTGGCTGCGGTGCTCGGTGGCACCAACTCGCTGCACACCAACGCCCTCGACGAGACCCTGGCGCTCCCCACGGCCGAGGCTGCCGAGATCGCCCTGCGCACTCAGCAGGTCCTCATGGACGAGACCGGTGTGACCGCCGTCGCCGACCCGCTCGGCGGCTCGTGGTACGTCGAGGCCCTGACCGATCGCATCGAGGCCGACGCCGAGGCCATCTTCGCCCGGATCCTCGCGATGGGCGGTGACACCTCGATGACTGCGGGGATCCTGCGCGGCATCGAGGAGGGCTGGTTCACCGCCGAGATCGCCGACGCCGCCTTCGCCTACCAGCAGGCGCTGGAGAAGGGCGACAAGCACATCGTCGGGGTCACCGAGCACACCGACACGATCACGACCGCCCCGCCGATCCTCCGGGTGCCCGGCCGGGTCGAGGCCGAGCAACGGGACCTGCTCACGGCCCGGCGCGCTGCTCGGGACGCCGCGGCTGTCCGGGCGGCGCTGGAGGACCTGCGGACCGCGGTGCGGGCGGGTCGCTCCTCGATTCCGGCCATGCTGTCGGCGGTGCGCGCCGAGGCGACCCTGGGGGAGGTCTGCGACCTGCTGCGTGAGGAATGGGGCACTTACACCGAGCCGGCCCGGTTCTGACCGGCCGTCCCGCGCCGCGGACCGATTCGGGGAGAATGGAGCCATGACGCAGCCACCACTCGGTCCCTCGCTGTACGGAGCCGTCGACCTCTCCGGCCTGAAGTCCCGCCCCGCCGCGGCAGGTCCCTCCGGACCGGCGGGCACGTCGTCCCCGTACGTCGTCGACGTCACCGAGGCGACCTTCGAGGTCGAGGTGCTCCAGCGGTCCCAGACGGTCCCGGTCGTCATCGACTTCTGGGCGGAGTGGTGCGGGCCCTGCAAGCAGCTCTCGCCGGTTCTGGAGAAGCTCGCGGCCGAGTACGGCGGGGCGTTCGTCCTCGCCAAGATCGACGTGGACGCCAACCAGCGCCTCGCCGCGGCCGCCCAGGTGCAGTCGATCCCCATGATCGTCGCCGTGGTGGCCGGCCAGATCGCGCCGATGTTCGCCGGCGCCTACCCCGAGCCTCAGGTGCGCCAGTACCTCGACCAGCTGCTCCAGGTCGCGGCGGCCAACGGGGTCACGGGCAGGGCCGAGCCGCCGCCTGCTCCCGACGGGGAGCCGGCGGAGGAGGCCGTCGACCCGCGGTGGGACGCCGCCGCCGACGCGATCGACCGCGGAGACCTCGAGGCCGCCGCACAGGCGTACCGCTCGCTGCTGGCCGACCACCCCGGTGACCCCGATGCCGGCACGGGACTCGCCCAGGTGGAGCTCATGCGCCGGGTCGACGCCACCGACCCGGCGGTGCTGGCCCGCGCTGCCGCCGACCCCGCCGACGTGCCCGCCGCCTGCGCCGCCGCGGACGCCGAGGTCGTCGAGGGGAGCCTCGACGCGGCCTTCGACCGGCTCGTGGAGGCCGTCCGGCTCAGTAGCGGGGCCGAGCGCGACCAGGCCCGCAGCCACCTGCTGGGGCTGTTCGACCTGGTCGGCGACGGCGACCCGCGGGTCGCCAGGGCCCGGCTGGCGCTGGCGAACGCGCTGTTCTGACCGGCGGGATGCCGCAGGTCCACGCGGACGGCGCGACCTTCCGCCTGGCCGACCCGCAGGGCCGGCTGGCCTCGGTGCGCCTCTGGTACCACCTGCGGCGGCCCTACCCGGACCTGGACTTCCAGCGGCAGGGACACGAGTGGACGTACCGGCTCGCCCGGCCCGACGTCGACCGGCTGGAGTACCTCCTCGAGCTCACCGACCTCGAGGGTCGGCAGGGCCTGGTCGTCGACGCGGAGAACCCGATCCGGACGGGTGGGCCCTTCGGGGAGCACAGCGTGCTGGAGTTCCCCGGCTACCGCCCGCCGGACTGGCTGCGCCCGGCCGCCCCCGGCCGACGTCGTGACCTCACCCTGCCCCCGGCGCACGGGCTACGGCGCGGCCTGCCGGTCACGGTGTGGTCCCCGGACGGCCTGGACGAGGACAGCCCGGCACCGTTGCTGCTCGCCCACGACGGCCCCGAGCTGGACGCCTTCGCGGCGCTGACCCAGTACTGCGCGGCGATGGTGGCCGCCGGTCGCCTGCCCGCCCATCGCGTGGGCCTGCTCGCCCCGCTGGACCGCAACGCCTGGTACTCGGCGTCCCCGGCGTACGCGCGCTCCCTGGTCACCTCCGCCGTCCCGGAGCTCCTGCGCCGGGTCCCGACGAGCCGGCGCCCGGTGCTGCTGGGCGCGAGCCTGGGTGCCCTCGCCGCCTTCCACGCCGAGTGGTGCCACCCCGGCACCTTCGCCGGGCTGTACCTGGCGTCGGGGTCCTTCTTCGGCATGCGGTTCGACGCGCACGAGCAGCAGTTCGCCCGGTTCTGGCGGATCGTCGCGGCCGTGGACCACGTGCTCGACGCCCCGGAGCCTCCGTCCCGCCCGGTCGTGACCATGGTCTGCGGCAGCGCCGAGGAGAACCTCGACAACAACCGCGTCTTCGCCGCCGCCCTTCGCCGGCTGGGGTACCCGCTGCGGACGGCCACCTACCGTGACGGGCACACGTGGGTGGGCTGGCGCGACTCCCTCGACCCGCACCTGACGTCGCTGCTGGGCTCGCTGTGGGGCGCCGAGCACTAGGCTCGCCGGGCATGAGACGGGAGGAGCACGAGGTGTGGGCGCCTTCGCTGGGCGCAGCCGGCACCGTCATGGTGTACGGGCACTGGGGCCGGCCGGTGCTGGTGTTCCCGACCGAGCAGGGTCGCGCCTGGGACTACGAGGACTACGGCATGGTGGGAGCGGTCGCCGACCTGGTCGAGACGGGCCGCTTGAAGCTGTACTGCGTCGACGCGTTCGACGGCGCGAGCTGGTCGAACCGAGCCCTGCCGCTGGAGGAACGGGCGGCGCGGCACGGGGCCTACGAGGCGTGGATCCTCGACGAGGTGGTGCCCCGCGTGCACGCCGACTGCGGCGGACCTCTCGACATCATCACGACCGGCTGCAGCCTGGGCGCGTTCCATGCCCTCAACTTCGCCTTCAAGCGGGCCGACCTGTTCCCCCTGGCCCTCTGCCTGTCCGGCAACTACGACCCGTCGTCCTGGCACGGCTGGGGCGAGCGGGGCTCCGCCGCCTACTTCAACAACCCGACCGACTACGTGGGGCACCTCGGCGGGGACCACCTGGCCTGGCTGCAGTCCCGGCTGTCGGTGCTTCTCGTGGTGGGACGAGGGGCCTGGGAGGTGCACCCCACGGGCGCGCTGCCGTCGACCGAGCACATGGCCCGCCTGCTCGCCGAGAAGGGGATCCGGTACGAGATCGACATGTGGGGTGAGGACTCCCCGCACGACTGGCCCTCCTGGGCCGCCCAGCTGCGTAAGCACCTTCCCCGGTTCTGCTGAGAGTGGGCCGGTGCAGAGAGGAGCCGTGGGTCCGATGACGGGTTGTCAGCGATGAGCGCGCTGCCGCCGGTACGCCACCTCGTGGGGCTGCTGCTGGGGACGGAGAACGACTGGCCCGGGGCGTTCGAGGCGTTGGTGCGCGCCGCCGGGACCGTCGTGGACGGGCAGGGCCGGCAGCACGAGATCACCACTGAGCGGGTGACGATCGAGCCGTTCCGGCTCACCGACCGGCCACGGCACGAGCTGGTCATCGACCGGCTGGCCTACTGGTACTACCACCCTCGGGAGTGGCTGAAGAAGGTCAGCCTCATGGACGGGGTGTACCTGCTCAACAGCCCCTTCACGTTCCAGTCCATGGAGAAGCACGCTGCCTACTGCGCCATGCTCCGGCTCGGGCTGAAGGTCCCTGACACCGTGCTCGTCCCCTACAAGAACCCGATCGAGCACGCCAAGTGGGTCTACACGGCCTCGCAGTACAACCGCTCGTTCGACCTCGACGCGATCGCGTCGGACCTCGGCTACCCGATGTACATGAAGCCCTTCGACGGGGGTGGCTGGCGAGGTGTCTCCCGCATCGAGGACCCGGACGACCTGCACCGGGCCTACGACGAGTCCGGGGAGATGCTCATGCACCTGCAGGCCGCGGTCGAGCACGACGTGTTCGCCCGGGCACTGTCGATCGGCCCGGAGACGATGGTCATGCGCTTCCGTCCGGACCTGCCGATGCACAGCCGGTACGAGGTGGCGCACGACTTCCTCAGCCCGCAGGCGGGGGAGGAGGCGGTGACGATCAGCCGGGTCGTGAACGCGTTCTTCCTGTGGGACTTCAACTCCTGCGAGATGCTCGTGCGGCATGATGGCGCCGACGGACCGGACGTGCACCCCATCGACTACGCCAACGCCTGCCCGGACGTGGCGCTGACGTCGCTGCACTACTACTTCCCGTGGGCCATGAAGGCGCTGCTGCGGTGGACGACCTACTGCGTGGTGACCGGTCGCCCGGTGCAGCTCGACCTCGACACCGCGGCCTACTACTCGATCGCCGACCGCGACGACCTGACCTACCGCGACAAGCTGGTGGCCTACCGGGCACTGGCGGACGCCCACTTCGACGCCGAGCGGTACGCCGACTTCTGCGACTCACGGCTGCGGGACCTCGACGAGATCGCGCTCGAGTGGTTCTCCGGGCCGGAGTTCGACGAGCTGCTCGTCCAGACCGTGCGGGCCACGTATCCGGCACACGAGCACGAGCAGTTCGTCGCCCACTTCCGCGGCCTGACCGGGATGTGGGTGACCGACGAGTCTGGTCGGCTGGCGCGCGGGGAACGCCAGCCCACCCAGTGAGGCGGCAGGATGGCTCCACGGGTGGCTGATGCCGGCGGTGCCGGGCCACCTCGGCCCCTGCTCGATGCGGCCGTGGCGGACCTCGAGCGCATCCGTGACGACTGCGCGGCCAGGCAGGACCGCGGCGCCTACTTCGCGGCCATGTACGGACGGGTCACGGTGGCGGTGCGTCAGCGCGCCGCCGCGGGGCGGTTCGACGACCCCGCCCGGATGGAGCGGTTCGTCGCGGCCTTCGCCCGTCGCTACACCGACGCGTTCTGGGCCCGCCGGGCCGGGCGACCGACGACGCAGGCGTGGGCGCTGGCCTTCGACACGGCCGGGCAGGCCGCGCCGCTGGTGCTCCAGCACCTGCTGCTCGGCATGAACGCGCACATCAACCTCGACCTCGGCATCGTCGCGGCCGAGCTGGGGCGCGAGGAGTCGTCGCTGGCGTCGTTGGAGGGTGACTTCGTCGCGATCAACGACGTGCTCGGCGAGCTGGTGGACCGCTGCCAGCGGGCGGTCGCGGCGGCTTCGCCGGTGGTGTCGCTGGCCGACCGGCTGCTGGGCGACGCCGACGAGAAGGCCGCCGCCTTCTCGCTGCGGGTGGCCCGCGATGGCGCCTGGGTGTTCGCTCAGCGCCTCGACGCCGCCCCGACCGACCGGTGGCCGCAGCTGGTCGAGGAGCGTGACGCGTCGGTGACGGAGGTCGGGGCCCGACTGCTCACCAAGGCAGGCCCTGCCGACGTCGTCCAGCGGCTCGTGCGGTTGGCGGAGTTCCGCTCGGTCGCCGAGGTGACAGACCTGCTGAGCGGCGTCGACATCTCCTGAGCGAGGCCCCAACGGTGTCGGGCGGGAGTGCCGCGGCCGCCGGGAGGGCGGGCGTTGCCGGGCCGACACGCGCCGACGTCGACCATCGGCGACCTCGAGGTCGGCCGCGTGGTGCCGCTGCTGTCCACCCTCGACCGGGCCCGGCAAGCAGCCGGCTACCGCCTCGACGTCGTCGACGCCGAGGACGGCCTGGCCACGTGGATCGCCTCCGGCGTCAGGCCCCGAGACCGAGTGGGACGTCGCTACCTGCCGCACCTCGACCTGAGGGCTCGGCGTCACCGGCCGGGCACCGACGAGGCGCGGTGGACCTTCCACCTCGAGCGGTGGCGGCGCGACGTCTGGGGTGACTGGCTGGTCGACGAGTAGCTCCGCGACACCGCGTGGCTCTCGCGGCCCCTGTAGAGACAGTCGCCCGGCGCCGACCAGCGCTCGGCTACCGCGCCCCGTCCCAGCGCAGCCACAGGGTTCCCAGAGGCGGGAGCCGCAGCGTCGCCGAGGCGGGCCGACCGTGCCACTCCACCGGCTCGGCGTCCACACCCCCGAGGTTGCCCACCCCCGAGCCCCCGTAGGTGTGGGCGTCGGTGTTGAGCAGCTCGGTCCAGCGCCCCGGGTAGGGCAGCCCGACACGGTAGCCCTCGTGGGGCACGGCCGCGAAGTTCGACACCGCCGCCACGGCCGACCCGTCTGAGCCGAACCGCAGGAACGAGAACACGTTGCCGGCGGCGTCGTTGGCGTCGATCCACGAGAAGCCGGCCGGGTCCGCGTCCAGGCTCCACAGCGCAGGGTTGGAGCGGTAGGTGGCGTTGATGTCACGCACCGCCGCCCGCACCCCCTGGTGCTCGCCGTGGTCGAGCAGCCACCAGTCGAGCTCCCGGCTCTCCGACCACTCCGAGTCCTGACCGATCTCGGCGCCCATGAACAGCAGCTGCTTGCCCGGGTGTGCCCACATGAAGGCCAGGTAGGCGCGCAGGTTGGCCAGCTGCTGCCACCTATCGCCCGGCATCTTGCGCAGCAGGGACCCCTTGCCGTGCACGACCTCGTCGTGCGACAGCGGCAGCACGAAGTTCTCCGTGTACGCGTACATCATCGAGAACGTCATCTGGTGGTGGTGGTACTGCCGGTAGATCGGCTCGCGGCTGACGTAGCCGAGCGAGTCGTGCATCCAGCCCATGTTCCACTTGAACCCGAACCCGAGCCCGCCGACATGCGTCGCCCGTGACACCCCGGGCCAGGCCGTCGACTCCTCCGCGATCGTCGTGATGCCAGGCACCCGCTTGTAGACCGTGGCGTTCATCTCCTGCAGGAAGGAGATGGCCTCGAGGTTCTCCCGGCCGCCGTGGATGTTGGGCACCCACCCCCCGTCCTCGCGGGAGTAGTCCAGGTAGAGCATCGACGCCACGGCATCCACCCGCAGGCCGTCGACGTGGAACTCCTCCAGCCAGTAGATGGCGTTGGCGACGAGGAAGTTGCGCACCTCGATGCGTCCGAAGTCGAACACGAACGTGCCCCAGTCCGGCTGCTCGCCCCGCCGCGGGTCCGGGTGCTCGTACAGCGGCGTGCCGTCGAAGCGCGCCAGCGCCCACTCGTCCTTCGGGAAGTGCGCGGGGACCCAGTCGATGATCACCCCGATGCCGGCCTGGTGGAAGCGGTCGATGAGGTACCGGAGCTCGTCGGGGTTGCCGAAACGGGCGGTGGGAGCGAAGTAGGAGGTCACCTGGTACCCCCAGGACCCTCCGAACGGGTGCTCGGCGACGGGCAGGAACTCCACGTGGGTGAACCCCAGGTCCCGCACGTAGGAGACCAGCTCGTCAGCGAGGTCGGTGTAGCTGAGCCCCTTGCGCCACGACCCCAGGTGCACCTCGTAGATCGACATCGGCCCCGACACCGCCGAGCCCTGGGACCTGGCCTGCATCCAGTCGTCGTCGCCCCACTCGTAGCCGGAGGTGTAGACCAGCGACGCCGTGGACGGCGGGACCTCTGTCGCGAAGGCCAGTGGGTCGGCCTTCTGCCGCCACACGCTGTCGTGGCCGAGGATCTCGAACTTGTAGCGGGTGCCGTCCCCCACGTCCGGGACGAACAGCTCCCAGACCCCGCTGGACCCCAGCGAGCGCATCGGGTTGGCCTTGCCGTCCCAGTAGTTGAAGTCGCCCACGACGCGAACGCCCCGCGCCGACGGCGCCCAGACGGCGAACGACGTCCCGGTCACTGGGCCGGTGAGCGTCTCGTAGCGTCGGACGTGGCTGCCGAGGACCTGCCACAGCTGCTCGTGCCGGCCCTCGCCGACGAGGTGGAGGTCGACGTCGCCAAGCGTGGGCAGGAACCGGTACGGGTCGTCGGTGTCGACGACCTGCCCGGCGTAGGTCACGCGCAGCCGGTAGTCGGGGACCTCGGGGAACGGCAGCACGCCGGCGAAGACGCCGAGGTGCTCGTGCTCCAGCGGGAACTCGTCGTCCCCGACCCGGACGACGACCGAGTCGGCCATCGGCCGCAGGGTCCGCACCGTGACGGCTCCGTCGTGCACGTGCGGTCCGAGCACGGAATGCGGGTCGGCGAAGTCACCGCCGACGAGGGCGTCCAGGGAGACCGTGTCGACCGGCAGCGGTGTCGGCTGCCTCTTCTTCTTCTTCCCGCTCACAGCGAAACCTTTCCGACGGTCGTTGTCACTGCGCCAGCCTCTCCAGCGCGGTCAGGGGGATGACCGCCCACGGCGGGCGGTTGCGTGACTCGTAGACGAGCTCGTAGACGGCCTTGTCCGTCTCGTAGGCACGCAGGAGCACCTCCTGCTCCCGCGGGTCCACATCCCCGGCGGCGGCGTAGCCGTCCAGGAAGAACTCCCGGTTGCGTTCCGACCACTCCCCGGCCCGGTACGCCAGCTGGGCGTCGTCGGCATGATCGACGAGCAGGGAGTTCAGGGCGGCGTAGTCGTACGAGCGCAGCATGCCGGCCACGTCGCGCAGGGGCGTGTCCAGCGCCATCCGGGTAGCCAGCGGCTTCTCCGGCTCGCCCTCGAAGTCGATGAGCTTCCAGTTGACCGACGTCCTCAGCACCTGGCCGAGGTGTAGGTCCCCGTGGATGCGCTGTACGGGCACCGGCCCGGCCAGCTCAGCGAGTCGGTCGTAGGCCTGCTCCAGACCAGGTACCAGCGGGGCGGCGGCGGGAGCCTCGTGCAGGGCGGCGTGCAGCCGCGCCCGCATCGCCTCCGCCTCGGCGCGCAGGTCGTCGTTGCCCCAGGTCCCGGTCGGCAGCACCTCGCGCAGGGCGTGGTGAACCTCGGCGGTGGCCTTGCCCAGACGGTATGACTCCCCGGCGAAGTCGCCCCCGACCTCGTCGGCGTGCAGGTCCCGCTCGGCGTACAGGTCGGCCACGCTGGTCAGGGCCAGCCTCCAGCCGTCGGTGGCGGTGACCAGGAACGTCTGGAGCATGCCCAGGCTGCCCGATACGGTCTCGCCGGCGTCGGGGTCGGCCCACGACCCGTCGAACCAGCCCAGCAGGGGTGCCACGGCCGTGCAGCCCGTGGTGGCCAGCGCCGCATGCACCTCGATGTCGGGGTTGGTCCCGGGAACCAGGCGGCGGAAGACCTTGAGCAACGCCTGGTCGCCGAACGCCAGCGAGGTGTTGCTCTGCTCGCCGGTGAGCACGAGCGACTCCAGACCCACGGGGATGTCGGCGCCCTCGACCCGGTGGAAGGTGAGCCCGCCGAGGTCCTCGCCGGTGTGCAGGCGCTCGAGCAGGCGCCCGGTCGTGGTGCGGTCGTGCAGCGCGTCGTAGACGTAGCCGCTGTCGTTGTGGCCGACGAGGACATGCTCGAGCCGCTCGATGCGCTCCGGCCTGACCTCCACCGGGACCTGGTAGGCCGTCGTCTGCGACCCGCGACCCGGGACGTCCTGGACGACCCCCACGACGAGGTGGTCCACGACGTTCGCCGAGCCGATCGGCGTGTGCCGAAGGACGCGGACTCGCCGCACCGGCCAGTCCTTGCCGGCGAACCACCGTTGCGTCGGCATCCAGTCCCCCAGCATCGCCTCGATGCCCTCGACGCGCGTCACGGCGCCTCCTCGGCCGGGGTGAGCTGGAACCAGAAGAAGCCGTGGTTGCCGACGGACAGCAGGTACGGCAGCTCCCCGATCGGCGGGAACGGCACACCACCGGTCATCTCGGTCGGCAGCCAGCCCTCCCATCTCCTCAGGTCCAGCTCGACAGGCTGCGGGAAGCGGGACAGGTTGTTCACGCACAGCACCACGTCGTCCCCGAACGACCGGACGAACGACAGCACGCTGGGGTTCGACCCTCCGACGTCGATGAAGTCGCCGAGGCCGAAGGCCGGGTTCTGCTTGCGCACCTGCAGCATCCGGCGGGTCCAGTGCAGCAGCGAGGACGTGGTTCGACTCTGCGCCTCGACGTTGGTCACCTGGAAGCCGTACACGGCGTCCATCACCACCGGCAGAGTGAGCCGGCCCGGGTCGGCGGTGGAGAACCCGGCGTTGCGGTCCGGGGTCCACTGCATCGGGGTGCGCACCCCGTCGCGGTCGCCGAGCCAGATGTTGTCGCCCATGCCGATCTCGTCACCGTAGTAGAGGACGGGAGAGCCTGGCAGGGAGAGCAGGAGCGCGGTGAACAGCTCGATCTGGTTGCGGTCGTTGTCCAGCAGCGGGGCGAGCCGGCGGCGGATGCCGATGTTGGCCTTCATCCGCGGGTCGATCGCGTACTCGGCCCACATGTAGTCCCGCTCCTCGTCGGTGACCATCTCCAGCGTCAGCTCGTCGTGGTTGCGCAGGAAGATGCCCCACTGGCAGCCGCTCGGGATCTGGGGCGTGCGCTCGAGGATCTCCGAGATCGGGTACCGCGACTCCCGCCGCACCGACATGAAGATCCGCGGCATCACGGGGAAGTGGAAGGCCATGTGGCACTCGTCCCCGCCCACCTCCGGGTCGCCGAAGTACTCCACGACGTCCTCGGGCCACTGGTTCGCCTCGCACAGCAGCACCCGGTCCGGGTATGCCGAGTCGACCATGTCCCGCACCTGCTTGAGGAAGTCGTGGGTCTCCGGCAGGTTCTCGCAGTTGGTGCCCTCGCGCTCGTACAGGTACGGGACGGCGTCGAGGCGGAAGCCGTCCACGCCGAGCTCCAGCCAGAACCTCAGCGCGTCGAGCATCGCCTCCCGCACCGCCGGGTTGTCGAAGTTCAGGTCAGGCTGGTGGCTGAAGAACCGGTGCCAGAAGTACTGCTTGCGGATCGGGTCGAACGTCCAGTTCGACACCTCGGTGTCGACGAAGATGATGCGGGCGTCGGCGTAGCCGGTGTCGCTGTCGGCCCACACGTAGAAGTCCCCGTACGGCCCGTCCGGGTCGGTGCGGGAGGCCTGGAACCAGGGGTGCTGGTCGGAGGTGTGGTTCATGACCATGTCGATGATCACGCGGATGCCGCGCTCGTGGGCCCGTTCCAGCAGCAGCGAGAAGTCCTCCACCGTGCCGAAGTCGGGGAGGATGTCGGTGTAGGAGGCGACGTCGTAGCCGCCGTCGCGCAGCGGGCTGGCGAAGAACGGCGGCAGCCACAGGCAGTCCACGCCGAGCCACTCCAGGTAGTCCAGCCGATCGATGAGGCCGCGCATGTCCCCGATGCCGTCGGCATCGGAGTCGGCGAACGAGCGCACGAGCACCTCGTAGAACACCGCCCGCTTGAACCAGAGCGGGTCGGTGCCGGTCGGAGGCAGGTGGTGGTGGGCTACCACGACCACCGCCGGACGGTCACGACATGGGCAGGCTCGACATGCGGGTCCAGCCTGACGTAGTTGTGCTGCCCCCAGCGGTACGTCCGGCCGGACAGCTCGTCGTGCGCGGCAAAGGTCTCGTGCCAGTCGAAGCCGAGCGCCGGCATGTCCAGGCTGAGCAGCGTCTCGCGCGGGCCGTGCGGGTCCAGGTTGACCACGACGATGACGGTGTCGTCCCCGCCGTCGGGGGTCTGCTCCCGCTTGCTGAAGGCGATGACGTCCGGGTCCGCCACGTGGTGGAAGCGCAGGTTGCGCAGCCGCTGCAGAGCGGGGTGCTCCCGGCGGATGGTGTTGAGCCGGGTGAGGTACGGCGCCAACGACTCGCCCTCGCGGGCACCGCCCGGGCCGTAGGCCGCCCAGTCCCGGGGCCGGTACTGGTACTTCTCCGAGTCCAGGTACTCCTCGCTGCCGGGGCGCAGGGCGACGTGCTCGTACAGCTCGTAGCCGGCGTACACGCCGTACGTGGGGGAGAGCATCGAGGCGAGCACGGCCCGGATCCGGAACGCGGCCGGGCCGCCGTACTGCAGGTAGGCGTGCAGGATGTCGGGGGTGTTGACGAAGAAGTTCGGCCGCATGTGGGCCGCCGAGTCGCGCAGCTCCTCGGCGTACTCGGTGAGCTCGGGCTTGGTGGTGCGCCAGGTGAAGTACGTGTAGGACTGCTGGAAGCCCACCTTGCCGAGGGTGTGCATCATCGCCGGTCGGGTGAACGCCTCGGCGAGGAAGATCACGTCCGGGTCGGTGCCGCGGATCTCGGTGAGCAGCCGGTGCCAGAAGCTGACGGGCTTGGTGTGGGGGTTGTCGACGCGGAAGATGCGCACGCCGTGGTCCATCCACAGGTGCACGATCCGGAGCATCTCGGCGTAGATGCCCTCCGGGTCGGTGTCGAAGTTCAGCGGGTAGATGTCCTGGTACTTCTTCGGCGGGTTCTCCGCGTAGGCGATCGAGCCGTCCGGGCGCACGCTGAACCACTCCGGGTGCTCGGTCACCCACGGGTGGTCCGGCGAGGCCTGCAGCGCCAGGTCCAGGGCCACCTCCAGGCCGAGCTCGTTGGCCCGGGCGACGAACACGTCGAAGTCCTCCATCGTCCCGAGGTCGGGGTGGACGGTGTCGTGGCCGCCCTCGGCGGCCCCGATCGCCCACGGCACGCCCGGGTCGTGCGGGCCGGCGACCAGGGTGTTGTTCGGGCCCTTGCGGAACGCGTTGCCGATCGGGTGGATCGGAGGCAGGTAGACCACGTCGAAGCCCATGTCGGCGACCGCGGGGAGCCGCTCGGCGGCGGTGGCGAACGTGCCGGACTGCCAGCTGCCGTCGGGCCTCTTGACCGCCCCCTCCGAACGTGGGAAGAGCTCGTACCAGGAGCCGTAGAGCGCCCTCTCCCGCTCCACCACGAGCGGGTACGGGCCGTCGACGGTGACGAGGTCGCGCACCGGGTAGGCCTCGAGCACCGCGAGCACGGGCTGCTCGAACGCTGCCGCGAGACGAACCTCGTCCGGCCGGTCCACGTCGCCCAGGGCGGCCAGCGCATCGGTGAGCACGGCCGACTCGCTGGCGGCCTCGCTGGGCAGGCCCTCCATCGCGCGCCGGAGCAGGGCTGTGCCCTCGGCGAAGACGAGCTCCACGTCGATGCCGGCGGGCACCTTGATCTCGGCGTTGTGGCGCCACGTGCCGAAGGGGTCGCCCCAGGCCTCCACGTGGAAGGTCCACGGCCCCACCTCGTCGGCCCGCACGTCGACGTGCCAGCGATCCGTCCCGGGAGCGCCCATGCTCATCGGGGTGCGCACCCGCTCCCGGCCGTCCGGCCCGGTGAGCACGACGGTCGCCCGCACGGCGTCGTGACCCTCCCGGAACACCGTGGCCGAGACCGTGAACTGCTCACCCGCGACGGACCTGGCCGGGTAGGCGGAGCAGGCGATGACGGGGGAGACGTCGAGCACGGGGATACGTCCGGTCACGACCACGATCCAACCCCATGGGCGTGCCGCGAGACAGGGATCCGGGCAATCGTGCCTAGGGTTCCCTCCCGTGCGCGCGATCAGACGCCTCACCGTCCGACCGGTGCTGCCGGCCTCCCTGGAACCCCTTCGCGACCTCGCGCTCAACCTGCGGTGGTGCTGGGACGCCGCGACGCAGGACCTGTTCGCCTCGATCGACCCGCAGCGGTGGGCCGACAGCGGCCACGACCCGATGCAGCTGCTGGGGGCGGTCCCGGCGGCGCGATGGGCCGAGCTGGACGCCGACCCGGCCTTCGCGGGACGGCTGCGCGAGGCGGTGGAGGACCTGCGGCACTACCGCGAGGACCCCCGCTGGTACCAGTCCCTGCCCGCGGGCTCGCCGGCCGGCATCGCCTACTTCTCTCCCGAGTACGGCATCACGCACGTGCTGCCGCAGTACTCCGGCGGGCTGGGGATCCTCGCCGGGGACCACCTCAAGGCCGCCAGTGATCTCGGCGTTCCCCTCGTCGGCGTCGGGCTGCTCTACGGCCACGGCTACTTCCGGCAGAGCCTGTCGGCCGAGGGGTGGCAGCAGGAGCGCTACCCGGTGCTCGACGCGGCGTCCCTCCCGCTGACGATGCTCCACGAGCCCGACGGCACCCCGAGCCGCGTGCACGTCACCCTGCCGGAGGGACGGAGCCTGGCCGCCGCCGTGTGGCTGGCCTGGGTGGGCCGCGTCCCGCTGCTGCTGCTCGACTCGGCCGTGGAGGACAACGACCCGGCCGAGCGCGAGGTCACCGACCGGCTCTACGGCGGGAGCGGCGAGCACCGGCTCAAGCAGGAGATGCTGCTGGGCATCGGCGGGGTGAGGGCGCTGCGCCTGTGGTCCCGGCTCACCGGGGCGTCCGAGCCGACGGTGTTCCACACCAACGAGGGGCACGCCGGCTTCCTGGGGCTCGAACGGCTGCGCGAGCTCGTCGAGGACGGCGTCGACGTCGACGCCGCACTGGCGATGGTGCGCGCCGGGACCGTGTTCACCACGCACACGCCCGTGCCGGCCGGTATCGACCGCTTCCCCGCCCACCTCGTGGCCCAGTACCTGGGAGCGGAGGGACTGGCGCCGCACGTGGGCCTGGAGCGGGTGCTCGGGCTCGGCGCGGAGACCTACCCCGGGGGCGACCCCGGTGTCTTCAACATGGCGGTCATGGGGTTCCGCCTGGCGCAGCGCGCGAACGGGGTGAGCCGGCTGCACGGGGCGGTGAGCCGGGAGATGTTCACCGGGCTCTGGCCCCAGGTCGACGTCGAGGAGGTGCCGATCGGCTCGGTCACCAACGGGGTGCACGGCCCGACCTGGACGGCCCCGGAGGTCCAGGCCCTCGTCGACGCCGGTGCGGAGGCACCTCACGCGCTCGCCTCGGTGACCGACGCCGAGCTGTGGACCACCAAGCGGGCGCTGCGGGAACGGCTCGTGGCCGATGTGCGGGAGCGACTGCGCCGGTCGTCCCGGCAGCGTGGGGCGAGTGGGTCCGCCCTGGGATGGGTCGACGACGTGCTCGACCCGGACGTGCTCACGGTGGGCTTCGCCCGCCGGGTGCCCACGTACAAGCGGCTCACGCTCATGCTGCGCGACCGCGACCGGCTGCGGGCGCTGCTGCTGCACCCGGACCGCCCGGTCCAGGTGGTGATCGCCGGCAAGGCGCACCCGGCCGACGACCACGGCAAGCACCTCATCCAGCAGGTCGTGCGCTTCGCCGACGACCCCGACGTCCGGCACCGCATCGTCGTGCTGCCCGACTACGACATCTCCATGGCCCAGGTGCTGTTCCCGGGCTGCGACGTCTGGCTGAACAACCCCCTGCGGCCCTACGAGGCCTGCGGCACCTCCGGCATGAAGGCCGCTCTCAACGGCGCCCTCAACGTGTCCATCCTGGACGGCTGGTGGGACGAGTGGTTCGACGGCGACAACGGATGGGCGATCCCCAGCAGCGAGAGTGCCGATGACCCGCAGCGCCGGGACGACGAGGAGGCCACCGCCCTGTACGAGCTGCTCGAGCAGTCGGTGGCGCCCCGGTTCTACGACCGGGTGGACGGGCTCCCGGTGCGCTGGCTGGAGATGGTGCGGCACACGCTGGCCACGCTCGGCCCCAAGGTGCAAGCCACCCGCATGGTCGCCGACTACGTCACCGAGGCCTACCTGCCGGCCGGGCAGGCCTCGCAGGCCATGACCGTTCCAGCCGCCGCTGACCTGGCGGCCTACCTGCGGCGCGTCCGCGAGGGCTGGGACGCCGTCCGGGTGGACCACGTGCACGCGGTGACCGACGCGTCGCCGAACGAGAACCCCGGGCTCGGGGACGAGCTGCGGCTGCGAGCCTTCGTCGCGCTCGGTGACCTCACCCCCGACGACGTCCTCGTGCAGGTCGCGTACGGGCGAGTGGACGACACCGACCAGCTGGTCGACCCGACGGCGACACCGCTGGCGCCGACCGAGGTCTACGAGCGCGGGCGCTACCGCTACGAGGGTGACCTGCCGCTGGTGGCGACCGGGCCGTTCGGCTACACGGTGCGGGTCGTTCCGACCCACCCGGCGCTGGCCTCGCTGGCCGAGTCCGGGCTGGCCCGGGTGCCGGCCGACCCGGGTGCCATGACCGACGGGGACCTGCGCTAGCCCGCCGCCCAGCCGGGCTCGTCGGCTCGCAGCAGCAGGCAGGACCGGCCCGGCATCTCGACGGTCTCGCCGGCCCGGATCCGCCGGCCCTCGCGGCTCGGCCGGCCGGTGTCGACGAGCACCTCGTAGCTCTCGGCCCAGCTACCGGCGTCCGGCAGGCGGACGGGCACCGGCTCGCGGTCGGCGTGCAGCCACAGCAGGAACGATGCGTCGGTGACGCGTGACCCGTCGGGGTTGCGGCTGCGGATGGCGTCGCCGGCGAGGAACAGCCCGAGGGTGCGCCGCTGCGGGTCCCACCACTGGGCGTCGCTCATCTCCTCGCCCGCGTCAGAGAACCAGGCCACGTCCTTGCGGCCGCCCTCGACGGCCGGCTGCCCGACGAAGAAGTGCCGCTGCCGGAACACCGGGTGCTCGGCGCGCAGCCGCAGCAGCCGGCGGACCAGGGACGTCAGGTCGGCCCAGGCGGCTGCTGACTCCCAGTCCAGCCAGGAGATCTCGTTGTCCTGGCAGTAGGCGTTGTTGTTGCCCTGCTGGGTCCGTCCGATCTCGTCGCCTGCGGTGAGCATGGGCACCCCGGTGGACAGCAGCAGCGTCGTGAGCAGGTTCGCCATCTGCCGCCGACGCACGGCCAGCACGTCGGGGTCGTCGGTGGGCCCCTCGGCCCCGTAGTTGGCCGACCTGTTGTCGGGGTGCCCGTCGTCGGCGAGGTTGGCCTCGTTGTGGCGCTCGCCGTAGCTGACGAGGTCGCGCAGGGTGAACCCGTCGTGGGCGGTGACGAAGTTGATCGACGCGAAGGGCCGCCGGCCGTCCGCGGCGTACAGGTCGCTGGAGCCGGACACCCGCTGCGCCAGGTCCCGGACGCCGTCGGCGTGCCCCCGCCAGAAGTCGCGGACGGTGTCGCGGAACCGGTCGTTCCACTCCGTCCACAGGTGCGGGAACCCCCCGACCTGGTAGCCGCCCGGCCCGATGTCCCACGGCTC
>Ga0316583_10000067_pt1 | contig 21321 bp, 19 predicted proteins | sample J_170502JBrBrA_D_FD_204513 | JGI IMG/M metagenome (GOLD analysis project Ga0316583, IMG submission 204513) | Rhizosphere microbial communities from salt marsh grasses in Alabama, United States - J_170502JBrBrA | ecosystem: Host-associated > Plants > Roots > Rhizosphere | place: USA: Alabama... | reverse complement strand
CATGCGCGCCTCGATGGCGGTCAGGTCTTCGGGCGTGAACGGGCGCTTAAAGGAGAAGTCGTAATAGAAGCCGTTCTCGATCACCGGGCCGATGGTCACCTGGGCTTCGGGGAACAGTTCCTTGACGGCGTAGGCCAGCAGGTGGGCCGTCGAGTGGCGGATGGTCTCGATGCCGTCGGCATCCTTGTCGGTGACGATGGCGACCTGGGCGTCGCGGTCGACGACGAACGAAGTATCGACCAGCTTGCCGTCCACGCGGCCGGCGAGCGCGGCCTTGGCCAGGCCAGGGCCGATCGAAGCGGCGATCTGGGCGATGGAGACGTTCTGGTCGAAACGGCGTTCCGACCCGTCGGGCAGACGGATGGCGGGCATGATTGCGGTCCTGAAAAAGAAAGTGCGGCTCGGGCCGCACTTGCTCGGAAAATCATACCACAAGGGTCATGTTTCAGCCCTCCGCGACCCGCTTGTTGACCGCCACGACGCGCAATAGCAACAGGGAGGTACCGAACCAAGGCGTAGGATCAAGTCACCGACGACCAGTTCACCAGCGGTTCACCAGCGGGGCACCGAGCCGATGGGTGTCGGCACCAGTATGTCCCCGCCCGCCGCACCGCCCGCTGGGGCCCCCGCGCCCCGGCCGCAAGTCGAACCGAAGGTAACGTCATAGAATGTAATAGTAAGAGACGAGGGTTCCGGACCGATGCGTCCTCCACCCGCCAGAGGGACGCATTGCTCATGTGTCCTCCTACTGCACCAACTGGGCGCTCCATGAAGCAGATCAGCGAAACCGCCGCCTCGCCTGCGGCAAGCCAGACGGATCATTCGGGGTCGACGGCGACGCCGCGGGAACTGCCGACGCCGCTGGGCCCGTTTCGGTTCACGCTGCTGTCGGTGTCGGTGGGCCTCGTCGCCGGCGTGGGCGCAGTGGTCTTTCGTGGCCTCATCGCCGTGATCCACAATTTGATGTTCCTCGGTAGCCTGTCCTTCAGCTACGACGCCAACACCCATACCCCCTTAGGACCATGGGGGGCGGCCGTCATACTGGTACCGGTGGCCGGCGCCCTCATCGTCGCCTTCCTGGTCAACAACTTCGGACCGGAGGCCAAAGGACATGGCGTGCCGGAGGTCATGGACGCCATCTATTACCGTAAGGGCGTCATCCGGCCGGTGGTGGCACTGGTGAAGGCGCTGGCCTCGGCGCTGTCGATCGGCAGCGGCGGTTCCGTCGGCCGCGAAGGGCCGATCATCCAGATCGGCGCGTCGTTCGGCTCCACACTGGGCCAAATCGTGCGCATGCCGGTGTGGGAACGCAATACGTTGATCGCCGCCGGCGCCGGCGCCGGCATCGCCGCCACGTTCAATACCCCGGTCGGCGGCATACTCTTCGCCATCGAACTGATGATGGTCGAAATCAGCGTGCGCACGCTGGTTCCGGTGACCATCGCCACCGTGACCGCTACCTACATCGGCCAGGTGTTCTTCGGCACCCATCCTTCTTTCGTCATCCCCGCGTTCGAGATCACCTACTTCCACTTGGCCAGCCCGTGGGTACTGGCGTCGTACGTCGGTCTTGGCGTTGTCGCAGGTGTCGTCTCCGCCGTGTTCATCCGCGCGATCTACGCGACGGAGGACTTCTTCGACAAATACGTGCCCGGCAACTACTACTCGCGCCACGCTCTCGGCATGCTGCTCGTGGGCATCACGATGTACGCGCTCATGGCTACCACGGGAAACTACTATGTCGAGGGGGTCGGCTACGCGACCATCCAGGACATCCTGACCAACACGCTGACTTCGCTGCCGTTTCTGCTCCTGCTGTTGCTGCTCAAGCTCATGGTCACCTCGCTGACATTGGGCTCCGGCGCCTCCGGCGGCATCTTCTCGCCCTCGCTGTTTCTCGGCGCCGCGCTGGGAGGCTGTTACGGCATCGTCCTCCATTGGCTGTTGCCGGGCTTGCATGTCAGTCCGGCCGCATTCGCCGTGGCCGGCATGGCCGGCGTCGTCAGCGGCGCCACCGGGGCCGCCTTGGCGGCGATCGTGATGATCTTCGAGATGACGCTGGACTACAGCGTAATCGTGCCGATCACCATCACGGTCGGCGTCAGCTACGGCGTGCGCACCCTGTTCCTCGCCGACAGCATATACACACTGAAGCTGACGCGCCGGGGCAAGCAGATTCCCCAGACGTTGCAAACCAACATCGAGCACGTCCGCCAGGTCAAGGACCTGATGGATACGCGTGTGGTGGCCTTTGCGACCACCACACTGCTGGAAGACATGGGTACCGTCGTCAACAAGGAGATGGGCGTCCCAACCGTACTCGCCTACGACGATACGGGAATCGTAGGCGTCCTCGGCAAGCAGGATCTGCTGGCGGCGCTAGCGTTGTATGACGGCAAGATCACCCTCGGCGACATCGCCAGCAAGAACTACGTAATCGTAGGAGAAGAGGCGACCTTCTTCGACGTGCGTTCGCAGATGCATCGCGGCAACGCCACAACGGCACTGGTGATCAATGGCAGCGAGATATTGCCTCAAGCGGTGATCGGAATCATTACCCGGCATCAGCTTGCCGATGCGGTGATCGATGCTACGGAACTGTTGTCCGAGTAGCGACGCGTCGAGCTTTCGACACTTCGGACTCGCGGCGGCGTGTTGCATGCCTTGCGTCAGCCACGCTCGGATGCCTCGTCCGAGCTGAGTCGCCGCCGGCTGATTCCATCTTTGCCGGGAAGAAGACAGGATATGAAACACCTCAGCAACATAATTCCTTTATCATAGTGATGGCGAAGCATGACTGATATTTACAAAGGGGAGGCATCGCATGAAGACCGCTATTTACTCTTCGAGGACACGGCGAATCTCCTTCAACTGTGGGCCTGTAAGGTTGTCTGTTTTCGTCTTGGCATACAACGTGAGCAAGACGACTTCGCCTTCAGCGTTACGGGTGAAGTAGATCACCCGCACGCCACCGGACTTGCCCAAGCCAGCCCTACCCCAACGAACCTTTCGAATGCCGCCAGACCCGGGCACGACATCTCCAGCCGTTGGATGCTCAGCGATATACGCGGCGAACACGCCACGTTCGTCTTCGCTCCAGTAGTTCGGCCACTCAGCATCCCGCCAGCAATGCCGAATGAATTGCCTCGAGACAATGATCGTAGGTCGGCGCGTATTCCAGGACGTCGATGAGCGCGAAGTCCTCCCGCAACTCAGCGTCGCGATGCGTCAGGCGGCGCTCCAACTCGGCACGCTTGCGGGCGACAAGGTCCTTCAGCACGGTGCGGGCTTCCGGTTCCCGTTCGAGAACCAGCGCCAGATCGAAGACATCCCGGGCCTTGAAGTCGGCAGCGCGGTAGACGAGCTTCTTACCGACGATCTCGGTCGGCCGCTCGGTCTTGATCGTCCGGCCGAGAAGGACCATGTCGGAAAACGGATCGTCCGTAACGGAACCCGCCGCGACAAAATCGACCTCGCCTTCCGGAAAGTAGATCTTGATGGACTCCCGCTGTTCGATATAGTCGGTCATGCCCACCTCGGCGGCATCGCACAGGCGCGGCGTCAGCAGACCAAGCGGCTGAGGGTCCGGCACGAAAATGTCGATGTCCTTGCTGAAGCGATGACGGTACTGCAGCATGAGGACGGTGCCGCCGCCGAAACTCCACTCGTCGCTGGGCAACCCCGCGGCCGTCGCGCTGTCCAAAATAGCCAGCGCCCGAGTCAGTAGGCTTTGCCAGAGAACTTCACGCGGATTGTTCATCGCTGCGCACTCCGGCGACTGCCGATCTGTTCGGCCAAGGCATCGGCATGGCGACGGATGCGCTCTGGCTTCGACCAAGCGCCGACTTGAGCCAGCAAGCCCTCGAAGACGGCATCCGGCACCTCGTCAAACACCACGCGCAGCTGCGGCCGGCGCGCTGGGGGTGCCTTCCCGGAGAGCAACGCGCTGGCCAACTCGTCCGGCGTCAGCGCTTCCTTGTAGCTGACGTTGGCAGACGTGCAGGCGAGCTTCAGGTAGTCCCGCTGGCCAGCTGCGGCGCGCTGGGGCACAAGCGCGAAATCCAGCCCAACCGCCGCGAGCAGCGCCAAGAGCTTCTTCGCTCCCAAGTCGGGAAACACGCCGTTCTCGACTTGATTGACCGTCGTGCGGGAAACGCCAGCGACCGCGGCCAGCGTCGCCTGGGTCATTCCCTTGGCCTGCCGAGCGTTCCGCAAGGCATTACCGATTTCCTGGAAGTACATGGCCGCCTCGCATGTTCAATATATCAAACATGCTAGCGCATCGCCTGGGTCATGGCAACCCGACCAGCAGCTGGCCTCGTCATAGCTACGTCATAGTTGACCAAAATGGTCGTCCCAAGGCGATTGGAGCAAGATCGTAACCAATTGAATTTATGACCGTCTTTTGTGCGCGATCACACTCGAAGCAACGACCCCCACCATTCCGCGGGATGACAACATCGCTGACATAAGCATTTGATTTTTATTGAAGTTGGCAAATTCGGAGTCAGCGTACAAACGAAAAAAAACCGCCCGACGGCGGTTCGATTTTGCTTGCAAGCAATTGATTTTTATGGATTTGGTAGGCGCGATTGGACTCGAACCAACGACCCCCACCATGTCAAGGTGGTGCTCTAACCAGCTGAGCTACGCGCCTGCAAATCGAGGCGCGGATTCTAGCTGAACTCGCGCCCCGGGACAACAGCCAATTTCTATCCGGCCAGCGCGTTGCGGATCTGCTCCAGCGTCGACGGATCGTCGATCGTGGTCAGGTCGCCCGGATCGCGGCCTTCGGCGATGGCCTGGATCGAGCGGCGCAGCATCTTGCCCGAGCGCGTCTTGGGCAGGCCGGAGACGAAATGAACATGGCCGGGCCGGGCGATGGCGCCGAGGCTGTCGTCCACCGTCTTCATGACTTCCTTCTCGAGCGAGGCCTTGAGTGCGGGCGTGGCGATGCGGGCCGGATCCTTGACCACGGCGAAGGCCACCGGCACCTGGCCTTTGAGCTGATCCTGCACGCCGACCACCGCGACTTCGGCGATGGCCGTGTGGATCTGCACCGCCTCCTCGATCTCGCGCGTGCCGAGGCGATGGCCGGCGACGTTAATGACGTCGTCGGTGCGGCCAAGAATGAAGTGGTAGCCTTCCTCGTCCTTGATGCCCCAGTCGAACGAGGAATAGACCAGCGGCTCCTTGAACAGACTGAAGTAGGTCTTAACGAAGCGTTCGTCATCGCCCCAGACGGTGGTCAGGCAGCCCGGCGGCAGCGGCGGCACGACGCCGACGATGCCCTTTTCGTTGGGCGCGCACTCGGTGCCGTCCTCGCGGAAGATCTTGAGGTTGTAGCCGTAGGCCGGGAAGCTCGGCGTGCCGTACTTGATCTTGGTCTTCTCGACGCCGGGCGCGGCGGTGAGCATGGCCCAGCCGCTCTCTGTCTGCCAGTAGTGGTCGATCACCGGCAGCTTGAGTTCGCCCATGATCCATTCGTGGGTCGGCTGGTCGAGCGGCTCGCCGGCCAGGAACAGGTGCTTGAGCGACGATAAGTCGTACTTGTGCAGGAAGGCAGGATCCTGCTTTTTCAACACGCGGATCGCCGTCGGCGCCGAGAACATAACGTTGACCTTGTATTTCTCGACCAGGCGCCACCAGATGCCGCCGTCGGGCCGGATCGGCGTGCCTTCGTACATCAGGGTGGCCATGCCGGCGATGAGCGGGCCGTAGACGATGTAGCTGTGGCCGACCACCCAGCCGATGTCGGAGGTGGCGAAATAGGTTTCGCCTTCAAAGCCGCAGTAGATGTACTTCATCGACGCCGCTAGGGCGACGGCATAGCCGCCGACGTCGCGCTGCACGCCCTTGGGCTTGCCCGTGGTGCCCGACGTGTAAAGGATGTACGAGGGCTCGGTCGATTCGAGCCAGGTGCACGGCACGTCGGCGTCCATGTGCTGGGCGCGCAGGGTCGCGTAGTCGACGTCGCGGCCTTCGACCTTGGCGAAACCCTTGTCGATGCCGCGATCCACCATCAGCACCTTGTCGGGCGGAAACTGGGCGAGCTTGCAGGCCTCGTCGAGCAGATGCTTGTAGGGCACGGGTTTGCCGCCGCGCATGCCGGCATCGGACGATATGATCAGCCGCGGTTTGGCGTCGTCGATGCGCGTAGCCAGCGAACCGGAGGCGAAACCGCCGAACACCACCGAGTGGATGGCGCCGATGCGAGCGCAAGCGAGGATGGCGAAAGTTGCCTCAGCGATCATGGGCATGTAGATCAGTACGCGGTCGCCCTTCTTGACGCCGAGGCTCTGCATGACGGCGGCCATGCGCACGACTTCGCTCTTCAGTTCGGCGAAGCTGTAGGTCTTCTCGGTGTCGGTCTCGGTGGAGACGAAAATCAGCGCCGGCGCATCGGGCCGCTTGGCGGCATGGCGGTCGACGGCGTTGTAGCAGAGGTTGGTCTCGCCGCCCGCGAACCACTTGACGAAGGGCGGCCGCGAATAGTCGCAGATATTCTGCGGCGGCTTGTGCCAGTCGATCAATTGCGCCTGTTCCCCCCAGAAGGCGTCGGGCTGCTCGATGGAACGGCGATGGAACTCCTGATACGTACTCATTTCTACACTCCTGTTGTTATGGGTGGTTACCCTGCTCAATCATCCTGCGGTGCCGCCAGCCGCCGCTCGAAGTCGACCAGTGGCAATCCCAGTTGAAACTCTCTGTCGATCAGGCGCAGCAGCGGCAGCAGCCAGAGGCCCAAGCGCGCCAGTTGCGAGCGCTTGAATGCCTTGTCGCCGCCGGCGATGCGCGCCAGCGCCTCGTCCACTCGCGCCGGTACCGGTGCCTTCTCGTCGCCGCAAATGACGCGGTTGCCGCCCGCCGCGTGTCCGCGCGCCATGCGTTGCTTGGCCAGCATCAGCAGCGCGGTAGCGTCGGCGGCCTGGTCGGCGGGAACGCTGGCAACGCCTATGGTCACCGTTGCGTTGATCGATTTGCCGCGTAGCGTAATGCTGGCGCGCGCGACGGCATCGCGAATGCGTTCCGAGAAATTCTTCGCCTGGACGACGTCGACGCCGGGCGTCACCACCGCTAGTTCCGATTCGCCCCAGCGCGCCAAGCTGTCTTCCTTGCGCACGGCGCCGGACATCATCTTCGAGAACTGAACCAGGAGCGCGTCCGCCGTGTCGGCACCGAACTCGGTTGCCAACGACTGGAGACGATCGAAACCAATGACCAGCACGCTGGCGCCGCCGCCGTGGCGCCGGCCGTAGGACAGTGCCTGCTCGATCTGACGTTCGAGCACGATCGACGTCAACAGGCCCGACGGCTTGTCCACTACCGCCTGGCTGCGCGCCTCTTCCAGGTTTTCACGCGTGTTGGCCAGATTCACCAGCGAGTCCAGGCGCGCCAGCAGTTCGGCGGTGCCCGTGCCCTTGGTGATGAAATCCGAGGCACCCAGTTCCTTGGCCCGGTGACGGGCACTCTCGTCCTCGTCGCCCGAGATCATGATCACTGGCATGTCGCGCACGCGCGGCACCTTCGAGGTGCGGATACGCTCGAGCAGTCCGTAGCCGTCCAGGCGCGGCATCGACAAATCGGAAATCACCAGCTGGATTTCGGGATCGACCAGCAGTGCCTCCCAGGCCGCCTCGCCGTCTGCTTCTTCGCGGGCGTCGAAGCGATCGCGGATGCGCTTGATGACCGTCGCGCGCACGATGCGCGAATCGTCGACGATCAGGATGTGCGGAAGCTTGGCCGTTTCGGCACTCATGACTCGCCGCCCACCTCGACCACGAGGCGGCCGGTGACATGCGCCTTGATGAAATCGTCGAACACGGTCGGCAGATCGGCGAAGGCGATGGTGCGCGTGAAAGCGTTCAGGTGCTGCGGCTTGAGATCGCTTGCCAGGCGCTGCCAGACGCCGGCCCGATACGGCGCGCCGACGTAACCGGAATCGATGCCGAGCAGGCAGGCGCCGCGCAGGATGAAGGGCGCGACGGTGGTATTGAGCGTCATGCTGGCGGCAAGGCCGATGCTGGCGATGGTGCCGCCCTGCTTCATGGTACTGGCGATCCAGGCCAGCACGTCGCCGCCGAGATTGTCGACGGCGCCCGCCCAGAGCGCGCGGTCGAGCGGCTTGATCTTGGCAAGATCGAGCGATTGCCGCAGCAGCACTTCCTTGGCGCCGAGCCCGCGCAGGTAGTCGCTCTCGGCCTCCTTGCCGGTAAGCGCGGTCACCTCGTAGCCGCGGCCGGCCAGCATGTCGATGGCCAGGCTGCCGACACCGCCGGTGGCGCCGGTGACAACGACCGGCCCCTTGTCCGGGCGCAGGCCGTTCTCTTCCATGCGCACGATGGCCAAGCCGGCCGTGAAGCCAGCGGTGCCCAGCGCCATGGATTCCTTGAGGCTCAGCCCCGCCGGCAGCTTGAGCACCCAGTCGGCGGGAACGCGCGCCAACTCGGCATAACCGCCGTGATGAGCGACACCAATGTCATAGCTGGTGGCGACCACCGCGTCGCCCGGAACGAACCGCGGATCGCGGCTGACGACGACAGTGCCGCAAAGATCGACACCGCCGACGCAGGGAAAGCGCCGGATGATCCTGCCGGCACCGGTGGCCGCCAGGGCGTCCTTGTAGTTAACGCTCGAGTAGGCGACGCGAACGGTGACTTCGCCCGCATCAAGTTGGTCCGATGTCAGATCGGCAAAGCGGCTGACGACCTTGCCATCTTCCTGATCGATGAGATACGCCTTGAAAGACGCGCCGGCTGACATACGCTTCCCCTTGTGGCGAACAAGTTGCTTCAATTATAGCTGGGGAGCCTCGGACATATGCCCAAGTCACCAGCATAGGACGCATTGAACCACACTGTTCCAGCCGGTGTGACGTATAACCAATGGCCAATGCTGACTTTACAGTAATCGGCGCCAGCGCTATAGTTCGGCCTATGCTTGCCCACAAAAATATCGGGGCCATTTTTGCGGCCTCGGCGCTGTGTTTATCGTTGTTGCCATGTGCGTATGCCGACGAAGCCGGCGACGCTTCAGCGCCATCCCAGCTTCAAGTCGAGGCGTCCCTGACGCCGATGCCGGCCGAGGCCGCGGCGGTCGATGCGTCGCCGACGCTCCTGCAACGGACATCGAAGTCGATCAAGGCGATGCTGAGCGATGCGCTCGAACTGGTCGGCATTCGCTACCGGCGCGGCGGCAGTTCGCCGGAAACCGGTTTCGACTGCTCCGGTTTCGTCAGTCACGTCTTCAAGGAGGGGATGGGGCTGTATCTGCCTCATTCGGCGAAGGAAATGAGCAAGGCCGGTAGCCCGGTGGCGCGCGAGGACCTCAAGCCCGGCGATCTGGTGTTCTTCAACACCGTGCGCAAGACCATTTCCCATGTCGGCATCTATCTTGGCGACAACCTGTTCGTGCATGCGCCGCGTCCCGGCGCCAAGGTGCGCGTCGACAGTATCGTCAGCCGGTACTGGCACCGCCATTTTCGCGCCGCGCGCCGGCTTGCCATCGACGAATAACCCCGTAGCCACGGCAACTTCCGCTATCATGCCGACGACTTGTCTCGGCGGGATCGGTGGATGACGAAATTACAGCGCGGCTTTACCATGATTGAAATGATGGCGGTAGTTACCGTCATCGCCATCCTGGCGCTGATGACCATTCCTTCCTACCTCGACCGTATCGTCAAGGCCCAGATCGAGGCGGCGCTGCCGCTGGCCGACATCGCCAAAAAGCCGATCGGCGAGATGTGGACAGCGCTCCACGACCTGCCGGCCGACAATGCCGCCGCCGGCCTGCCGAGCGCCGACAAGATCGTCAACAACTACGTCAGTGCACTCACCGTCGAAAACGGCGTCATCAACCTGACCTTCGGCAACCGCGCCAACAAGTCGATCGCCGGCAAGACGCTGTCGCTGCGTCCGGCTGTGGTCGAGGACGCCCCGATCGTGCCGATCACCTGGGTCTGCGGCTATGCTTCGGCGCCGGACAAGATGACCGTCAAGGGCACCGACCGCACCGACATCGACAACAGCTACCTGCCGCTCGAGTGCCGGGCGCTCAAGCACTAAACCCTGGGGCCAGCGGGCAGTAGCCGATGATTCCCTGGCTGGGCATCGACCTCGTCTTCCCGCCCATCACCTCGGCGCTGAGAGACCCCAACGGCCTGCTCGCCGCCGGCGGTGATTTGTCGCCGGAACGCATCCTGGCCGCCTATCGTCAGGGGATCTTCCCCTGGTTCTCTCCCGGAGAGCCGATCCTGTGGTGGAGCCCCAACCCGCGCATGGTCCTGTTCCCGGACGAACTGAAGATCTCGCGTTCCCTCGCGCGCGTTCTGCGCGCCGGGCGCTACCAGGTACGTTTGGACACGGCCTTTGCCGAGGTGGTCGCCGCCTGCGCCAGCACGCCTCGCCAAGGCCAGGCCGGCACCTGGATCACCGAGGAAATGCAGGCCGCGTACACCAGGCTGCATGAACTCGGTCACGCCCACAGCGTCGAAGTATCCATGGATGGCCAACTCGCCGGAGGACTCTACGGCGTGTCACTCGGCCGGGCCTTTTTCGGCGAATCGATGTTCTCCTGGCGCAGCGACGCCTCGAAGATTGCGCTGGCTCATCTATGCGAGCATCTGAAACGAGAAGAATTCGGCATAATTGACTGCCAGATGGAAACCACCCACTTAGCCTCCCTCGGCGCCCGCGCCATTCCCCGTCGCGAATTCGCGGCGGCGCTCGATCGCCTCGTCCCGGACGGACCGCCGCCCGCGCCCTGGCGCGCCGATGCCGTGGCCGACGCCTTCAGGAGAACCTGAATGGCGCATCTCAGAGATCTACCGCCCTTTCCCCTGCTTCAGTTCTACGCCACGGCACCTTATGGCTGTTCCTACCTGCCCGGCCGCGTCGCCCGTTCGCAGGTGGCGACGCCGACGCACCTGATCGACGCCAACACCTACGGCGAGCTAGTGCGCATGGGCTTTCGCCGCAGCGGCGTGTTCACCTACCGGCCCTACTGCGACGCCTGCCGCGAATGCTTGCCGGCCCGCGTCGTGGTCGACCGCTTCGCGCCCACCCGTACGCAGCGGCGCGCCCTAGCGCGGCACGCCAACCTGATAGCCCAGGAACGCTCGCTGCATTTCCGGGAAGAGCACTACGCGCTTTACCAGCGCTACCAGGCGGCCCGGCACCAGGGCGGCGGCATGGACCAGGACAGCCGCGACCAGTATGCCCACTTCCTGTTGCAAAGTCATGTCGATAGCCGGCTGATCGAGTTCCGCGAGGAAGGCGTGCTGCGCATGATCTGCATCATCGACGTGCTCTCCGACGGCCTGTCGTCGGTCTACACTTTCTTCGACCCCGACCAGCAGGGTTCGAGCCTCGGCAGCTACGCCATCCTGTGGCAGATCGCCCAGTGCCGGCACCTCGAATTGCCCTATCTCTATCTCGGCTACTGGATCCGGGATAGCCGCAAGATGTCCTATAAGGCCAAGTTCCAGCCCATGGAAATCCTCAAGGGCGGCGAATGGCAGCCGCAGCCCAAGGTCTAGCGGAATCAATCGCCGTCGAGGAACGCCGCCGCCGCGTCCCGCCCCCGGCTCAACAGCCCCTTGATGAAGACCGGATCGCGATCGAGTTTGGACGCATAGTCGAGACCGTCCTGCCGGTTCCCGGCCGGCCCGAGATCGATCTCGCGCACGTCGACGTGCTTCTTGTCCGGCAGCAGTCCCTGCGCGATCCACTTGTTTACCTGGTCGATGAAGTAGGTCTCTTCCTCGATCGCCAGGTTGCCGGCCATCTCGTTGCGGCGGTCGCGGATGTCGTTGAGTTGCCCCGGCACGCCGCGGCGGGCGACCGGGTTGATGCGGATGATCCAGATCTCGTCGGGAATGTGCGCCTTGCCACGTCCGCGCAGGAAATCGCGGATGGGCGGATTCTGCGACAGCAGGCCGTCCCAGAAATAGCTGCCGTCGATGTTCACCGGCGGAAAGATCTCCGGCACCGCGGCCGAGGCCAGGATCTGCTCGACGCGGGGCACGAACTGGCGGTCGCCGCCGAAAACGGTGAATGCCCCCGAAAGAACATCGGCGGCGCCGATATGCAGTTCCGGACTGTCGTCGCCGACCAGGCCGGGCAGTTCCGCGAACGGCACGCGCTTGGCAATCTGCGCGCCCAGGCTCTCCTGGACCACGGCCGACCAGGCGTTGGGTGGCACTTCGATCGACGGCACCACCCCTTTCAGCCTGACCGCGGACACTGTCGCCGCATTGCCGAGCGCATCCCAAATGCCGGTGGCCATGACGTCGCGCCAGAACCCATCGAGGGCACGCGCACCGACGCGATAGTCGCCGAGGACGACCCCGTACCAGGCCAGCAAGGCGTTGATGGCACCGCCCGACGTGCCCGAAAAACCAGTCAGACGGAAGTCCTCGCCGGCGCGCGCGATCAGCGCACCTTCGCGCATCCGTTCCAGCAGTTCGATGAGCACACCGGCGCCGAAGGCGCAATGGCTGCCGCCGCCCTGGCAGGCGACGGCGACGGTCTTCGTAGTCCTGCGTTTGCTCGAACTCATGATCGACTCCGACGTTCGATGTTGCACCGCAACTTGATTTTATCGGCCTTGAGCGCGCAAATTGTGTAGAAAAAACGAATGCATATGGAAAGTATCCTGATGGAGGGACAAGGCCATGAATGTCGGCGTCGACCTCGAAAAGCCCAGCGTCATAGACGAGAACGACCAACAGAAGGCCTTGCTGGAATGGGCCACCGCACGCATCGACCAGATCACCGGGCTTGGCACGGGCCACCAACTCGGCGACTATCTCGACTGGCTGGCCTATTTCACGCGTGAATTCTTCGGCTTCCAGGAACGCATGCTCAAACAGTGCGGCGAACAGCACGACTACATGTTCAGCCGGATAAAGGCGCATTGTGAATTCCGCCGCCGGCTGGCCCAGCTATCCATCGACATGATCCGCAGCGACCCGACCGTGCCCGAACGACTGCGCAACCTCTGTCATGACCTGCTGGAGGACGCCGAAGCCAACGGACAGAAGCTGGCCGATATCATCGATCACGGCATGGCGCCGTTGAAACTGCGCAAGCAGCCCAGACGCACGCAGCCCGCCGACCGGGCGGCACAGTTGTTCGAGCAAGCCGGCGACGACGACGCCTCGGCGCACTGACAACCGCAGCACGTCGTTGCAATCCCGGCGCGCTGAGCCTATAAAGTAGCCTTCATTTGCGCGCGCGCATTCACCGGAGAAGCTGCCATGACCGACGTCGTTTCATTGCTCGGTGCTGAAACCGAGTCGCTGCTCAGTCACACCTGCCAAGGCATCGGCAAGGAGCAACTGCATCTACCCGGCCCGGACTTCATCGACCGCGTGCATCTCGATTCGGACCGCCCGCCCGGCGTCCTGCGCAGCCTGGCAGCACTGTTCGGCCATGGCCGGCTGGCCGGCAGCGGCTATCTGTCGATCCTGCCCGTCGACCAGGGCGTCGAGCACTCGGCCGGCGCCTCTTTCGCGCCCAATCCGCTCTACTTCGATCCCGAAAACATCGTCAAGCTGGCCATCGAAGGCGGCTGCAATGCCGTCGCCTCGACGCTCGGCGTGCTCGGCAGCGTTGCCCGCCGCCATGCCCACCGCATTCCGTTTATCGTCAAGTTCAACCACAACGAATTCCTCTCCTACCCGAACAGCTTCGACCAGAGCCTGTTCGCCGACGTCGAGCAGGCATTCCACATGGGCGCGGTGGCGGTCGGCGCCACCATTTATTTCGGCTCGGCGGAATCGCGCCGGCAGATCTGGGAAGTGTCGCAGTTGTTCAAGCGCGCCCACGAACTCGGCATGGCGACCATACTTTGGTGCTACCTGCGCAACAACGCCTTCAAGCACGAGGGCACCGACTACTCGGTGGCGGCCGATCTCACCGGCCAGGCCAACCATCTTGGCGTCACCATCGAGGCCGACATCATTAAGCAAAAGATGGCCGAAAACAACGGCGGCTACAACGCGCTCAAGTTCGGTAAGACCAACAGTAGGGTTTACTCCGAACTGACCAGCGAACACCCGATCGACTTGGTGCGCTACCAAGTGGCTAACTGCTACATGGGCCGCGCCGGCCTGATCAACTCCGGCGGTGAGTCCAAGGGCGCCGGCGATCTTGCCCAGGCGGTGCGCACCGCCGTCATCAACAAGCGCGCCGGCGGCATGGGCCTGATCTCCGGCCGCAAGGCGTTCCAGAAACCGATGGCGGAAGGCGTGACGTTGCTGAACGCGATCCAGGACGTCTATCTGGCGAAGAACATCACGATCGCGTAGTCCGACGGCTGCCGGTCGAGCGTCGGTACGCCTCGCCGCTCGGCGTCAGCCTTTGGCCTCGACCCGGCGCGTGGTCTTGGTCACCAAACCGGTGGCAGCGTCGAAATGAACGTGGAAATGCGCCTCCTCGGTGGGCAGCGTGCCGGCGACGCGCCAGTCCCAGACTTCCTCGTTGGCGGCCGGAAACTGGCTCACCGAGCCGGGGCCGCCGAGCAGGCGACGCACGTCGGCGCGGTCCATGCCCGGTAGCACGCGGGCAAGATTGGCCTCGGTCAGCACCTGCTCGATGCGTTGCACGATCTGGTCACGGCCGATGGTGATCATGTAGCAGTCGGTACCCTGCGGCTGACGGTTGTATTCGTAAGTGACGCTGCCGTCGGAGTTGGCGTATTCGGCGCTGGGCGGCCCCAGGCGCGCGCGTACGTCCGCCACCGTCGATACGCCGGGCTTAAGCGCCTGAAGATTAAAGCCGTCGCAAGCGGGCAGCAGGGCGGCACCAACCGATGCCACGACGGCGGCGATCCACTTGGTCGGCTTCATCGGCCTCTCCCCGGTCCGGACTCAGCCGGCCAGCACGCCGTCGCGCAGCGTCAGCACGCGGTCGGCGCGCGCGGCCAGATCGGCGTCGTGCGTGACGACGATCAGGCTGGTACCGGAATTCAGGCCCATCATCTGGTCAAAGACTTCCGTGGCGGTCTGGCGGTCGAGGTTGCCGGTCGGCTCATCGGCCAGCACGCAGGCAGGCTTCGTCACCAGGGCGCGCGCGATGGCGGTGCGCTGGCGCTCGCCGCCTGACAGTTCGGACGGCCGGTGGCGCAGGCGATGGCCGAGACCGACGCGTTCGAGCATCGCCGCAGCCGCGGCCTCCGCCTGCCGTCGCTCCATGCGCCGGATGCGCAACGGCATGGAAACGTTTTCCATGGCGGTGAACTCGGGCAGCAGGTGATGGAACTGGTAAACGAATCCGAGCGCCTCGTTGCGCAGCCGGCAGCGACGCTGCTCGTCGACGCTGCCGAGGTCGTCCCCGAGCAGCGTCACCGTGCCCTCCGTGGGCGCGTCGAGGCCACCCAGCAGATGCAGCAGCGTGCTCTTGCCCGAGCCGCTGGCGCCGACCACGGCGACACGCTCGCCGGCGGCGACGGCGAGATCGATGCCGAGCAGTACCGGCACGTCGAGCGAGTCCTGGCGGAACGTCTTCTTCAGTCCGAGGCAGGACAACACCGCATTACTCATAGCGCAGCGCCTCGGCAGGATTGACGCGCGAACCGCGCCAACTCGGATAGATTGTCGCCAGCAGCGTCAGCACGAACGACACGCCGGTAATCAGGCCGACGTCGCTCCAGTGCAGGTCGGAGGGCAACTCGGAAATGTAATAAACGCTCTTGTCGAGGAAGTGCACACCGAGCACGTGCTCGAGGAAAGGCACCACGGTCTCGAGGTTCAACGCCAGGCCGACGCCGAGGCCGACGCCGAGCGCCAGACCGACGATGCCGATGAAAGCACCCTGGACAATGAAGATCTGCATGATGCCGGACGGGCTGGCGCCCAGCGTGCGCAGGATGGCGATGTCGGCCTGCTTGTCCACCACCGCCATGACCAGCGTCGAGATGATGTTGAAGGCGGCGACGGCGACGATCAGGAACAGGATCAGCATCATCATCGTCTTCTCGATGGCGACGGCGCGGAAGAAGTTGGCGTGACCCCGCGTCCAGTCGGTGACGTAGACATTACTGGTGAAATGGCTGAGCAGCTCGCGCGCCACCGCCGGCGCCGCGAACAGGTCGTCAAGCTTCAAGCGCACCCCCGTCACGTCGTTGCCCAGGCGGTAGAGCTTCTGGGCGTCCCGGATGTTGATCAGCGCCAGGCCGGAGTCGTACTCGTAGTTGCCGACCTCGAACAGGCCGACGACGCGGAATTGCTTGAGCCTCGGCATCACCGCCACCGGCGTGACCATGCCCTCGGGCGCCACCAGCGTCACTTTGTCGCCGATGCCGACGTTGAGCGCACGCGCGAGGTCGACGCCGAGGATGATGTTGAACTCGCTCGGCGCCAGCATGCCGAGGTTGCCGATCTTCATGTGGCGGGCCAGGCCCACCACCTTCTCCTCCTCTGGCGGATCGATGCCGCGCACGATGGCACCGCGCGCGGCCTGGTCGTAGATGATCATGCTCTGCGCCTGCACGTAGGGCGCCGCCGCCACCACGCGCGGCGCCTTCTCCGCTTCCCTCATGACGCCGCGCCAGTCGGCGAGCGGATCGGGACCGCCGGAAATCTCGATATGCGACACCACGCTCAGGATGCGCGTGCGCAGCTCCTTCTGGAAGCCGTTCATCACCGACAGCACGACGATCAGCGTCGCCACGCCGAGCGCCATGCCGAGCATGGAGAACAGAGAGATGAAGGAGATAAAGTGGTTGCGGCGCTTGGCGCGCGTATAGCGCAAGCCTACCCACAGTTCGTAGCGCATGGGGCCGCATGTTAGCGTGAAAGCCTTAGCGATGGCTGTTTGTTCATTCGAGCGCAGCAAGCTAATCAGTCGCCTCCCCCCGCGAGCGGGAGGATGGGAGGGGGGCGGGCCCATATGCCACGCATGGCCCCAAGACCAGTCATGCTGAATATCGACCGCGACGAGCGACACGATCGTGGCAACGCGCGCTAACATGAGCCATGCAACTCACTCTGCTCGCGCCAGGGCTGTTGTGGCCGCGCGAGATCCTGCGCGACGCCACTTTCGATCTTCCCTTGCCGGCGCTGTCGACGCTCCTCGGCCGCGGCCGCGGCTCGCCGTTGGCCGGCATCGACGACTGGCTGGCGGAAGCTTTCGAACTGCCGGCGCCGCTGCCGGCGGCGCCGCTGCGCCTGCTCGGCGACGGCGGCACGCCGGGCGAGGATGTCTGGCTCTGTCTCGACCCGATCCATCTGCGCGTCGATGAACGCGGCATGACCATCGACGGTCCCGACCGGCTAGGCCTCGACGCCGACGAGGACGCCGCCCTGCGCCAGTCGCTGGCAGCGCTGCTGGCCGAAAAACCGGTCGCGCCCGTGCCCGGCCGCTGGCACCTGCGCCTGGCCGAGCCGGCCGCGCTCGAGACGCTGCCGCTCGAGCGTGCCGTCGGCCGGCCGGCGGTACCCGATCTGCCGGCGGGTCCGGACGGCCCGCGCTGGCGGCGCCTGCTCGCCGAGGCCCAGCCGCTGCTGCATGCCGACGCTGTCAATCGCCGCCGCGACGACGACGGCCGGCCGACCGCCAACAGCCTCTGGCCCTGGGGCAGCGGCCGTCTGCCAACGGCCGCCCGGCGCGCCTTCGATCGGCTGCTCGCCGACGACCCCGTCATCCGCGGCCTCGGCCGGCTGGCCGGCATCGACAGCACTCCCTTACCCGAACGCTTCGAAGCCATGAGCGGCACCGTCCTCGCCCGCTACGCCGAACTCGCCGCCCCCGCCGCCGCCTTCGACGCCATGGCCTGGCGCGATGCCCTGGCGGCATTCGAGCGCGACTGGCTGGCACCGGTGCTGGCGGCGTTGCGCTCCGGCACGGTTCGGCGCCTGACGCTGATCGCCGAAGGCAACGGCCAGGCGACGGCAATCACCGTCGGCCGCGGCGACCTGCTGCGCTTCTGGCGCAAACCGCTCGACCTCGCGGAGCTGCCCGCATGACGCATATCGTCGATCGCCGGGTGCCGACGCGTGCGGCGTTGATGCTCGAACAGTCCGGCCTGCACCCGCTGCTGGCGCGCCTCTACGCCGCGCGCGGCATCGCCGGACGCGACGAACTCGATACCAATCTCGCGAAGCTGCTGCCGCCAGACGCGCTGACCAACGCCGATGCCGCCGCCGCCCTGCTCGCCGACGCCATCGCCGCCGACAAGCGCATCGTCATCGTCGCCGACTACGACTGCGACGGCGCCACCGCCTGCGCCGTCGGCCTGCGCGCGCTGCGCCGCTTCGGCGCCAACGCCGACTACCTGGTGCCCAACCGCTTCGACACCGGCTACGGCCTGTCGCCCGAAGTCGTGCGTCTGGCGGAGGCGAAGAAGCCCGACCTCATCGTCACCGTCGACAACGGCATCGCCAGCGTCGAAGGCGTCGCCGAGGCGCGCCGCCTCGGCATGACGACGCTAATCACCGACCACCACCTGCCGGGACCGGAACTACCGGCGGCGGACGTCATCGTCGATCCCAACCAGCCGGGCTGCGATTTTCCGAGCAAGGCCATGGCCGGCGTCGGCGTCATGTTCTACGTCATGCTCGCCCTGCGCGCCGAACTGCGTCGGCGCGGCGCCTTTACGGACAAGCCGGAACCGAATCTCGGCGAACTGCTCGATCTGGTCGCGCTCGGCACCGTCGCCGACGTCGTACCGCTCGACCGCAACAACCGCATCCTGGTCGCCCAGGGCCTCGCCCGCATCCGCGCCAACCGCATGCAGCCTGTCCTGCGCGCCCTGCTCAGCATAGGCGGCCGCGACTACGAGCGCGCCTCGACTTTCGATCTCGGCTTCATCGTCGGCCCGCGCATCAACGCCGCTGGCCGCCTGGCCGACATGGCGCTCGGTATCGAGGCGCTGACCACCGACGATCCCGGCCGCGCCCTCAACATCGCCAGCCAACTCGACGCCATCAACCGCGAACGGCGCTCGATCGAGGCCGACATGCGCGATGCCGCCGACATCCTGCTCGAGGAGATCGACGCCGACAGCCGCGCCAGCCTGACCCTGTTCGATCCCGATTGGCATCAGGGCGTCATCGGCATCCTGGCCGGGCGCGTCAAGGAGCAGACGCATCGCCCCACCTTCGCCTTCGCGCGCGGCAACGACGGCCTCGTCAAAGGATCCGGCCGTTCCATCCCCGGCCTGCACCTGCGCGACGCGCTCGACCTCGTCGCCAAGCGCCGGCCGCAACTGCTCAAGCGCTTCGGCGGCCACGCCGCCGCGGCCGGCGTGACGCTGCTCGAGGACGACTTGGCCGAATTCGAAGCGACCTTCGAGACCGTCGCGCGCGAACTGATCCCGCCGGCGCAACTCACGCGCACGCTGGAAACCGACGGCCCGCTCGAGGCCGGCTACCGCAGCTTGGAAGTCGCACGCCTGCTGGAAGCGGAGATCTGGGGCCAGGGCCTGCCGGCGCCGCTGTTCGCCGACACCTTCGAGGTCGAGTCGCAGAAGCTGCTCAAGGATCGCCATCTCAAGCTCATGCTGCGCCAGGGCGGCGCCCGTTTCGAGGCCATCCGCTTCAACTGCGCCGATCCGGCACCGGGGCGCGTTCATGCCGCCTACAAGCTCGACATCAATGACTGGAACGGCCTTGCCAGCCTGCAATTGCTGATCGAGCACATAGAGGCGGCGCTATAATTTGCGCATCCAACAGGGGAAAAATCATGGAAGCAGAACGCATCAACACGCTGGATGACCACCTCACCGACATCGCCCAGCGCGAGGCCGAACTACGGAGGTATCTTTGACTTCGACGCCAAGACGCTGAAGCTCGAAGAAGTCACCCGCGCCATCGAGGACCCGGCGGTCTGGAACGACGCCGAGCGTGCCCAGGCGCTGGGCCGCGAGAAGAAATCCCTCGAAGGCGTCGTCGTCGCCCTGCGCGACATCGGCCAGGAACTGAACGACACGCGCGAGCTGTTCGAACTCGCGCGCGGCGAGGACGACTACGACACGCTGATCTCGGTCGAGAGCGACGTCGCCGGCATCGAACGCCGCGTCGCCGAGCTCGAGTTCCGACGCATGTTCGCCAACCCGGCCGACCCCAACAACTGTTTCATCGACATTCAGTCGGGTGCCGGCGGTACCGAGGCGCAGGACTGGGCGGCCATGCTGCTGCGCATGTACCTGCGCTACTGCGAGCGCAAGGGCTTCGGCGTCGAGGTGCTCGAGCAGTCGGACGGCGAAGTCGCCGGCATCAAGACGGCCTCGCTCAAAGTCACCGGCGACTATGCTTACGGCTACTTGCGTACCGAAAGCGGCATCCATCGTCTGGTACGCAAGTCGCCGTTCGATTCCAACGCGCGCCGGCATACCAGTTTCTGTTCGGTATTCGTCTATCCCGAGGTCGACGACTCGATCGAGGTCGCCATCAACCCGGCCGACCTGCGCGTGGACACCTACCGCGCCTCCGGCGCCGGCGGCCAGCACATCAACAAGACCGACTCGGCGGTACGCATCACGCACGCCCCGTCGGGCATCGTCGTCCAGTGCCAGAACGACCGCTCCCAGCACCGCAACCGCGCCGAAGCCATGGCGATGCTGAAGTCGCGCCTTTACGAAGCCGAGCTACGCAAGCGCCAGACCGAGCAGCAGAAGCTCGAGGACTCCAAGACCGACATCGGCTGGGGCTACCAAATCCGCAGCTACGTGCTCGACCAGTCGCGCATCAAGGACCTGCGCACCAACGTCGAAATGGGCAACACGCAGGCCGTACTCGACGGCGATCTCGACGAATTCATCCAGGCCAGCCTTAAGCAAGGCGTCTGACCGAAAGCCGGACGAGCAGGCGAACCGTTCACAAGAATGTCCGGATCGTGTAAAACCCCGCTCTGTAAGAACGATTACCGGAGGACAAAGGCGTGCAGGGCTCCGTATCCAACGCTCGACAGTGTCGGACAGTACGCATCATTTGGTCTACGTTCTTCGCCATCGCAAAGAGCGAGCCGGGGGGAACACTAAAGGCACCGCAGGTCGAACCAACCGGAAAGCCGCGGCATTCTGCGACCCGAGCGCCGATTTGATGCCGGCAACGATGGTACCCCGGACTTTTCCTCCCATCCCGATCGGCCGCGCTCCACGCCCCAAGCCGGATTGGCACGATCTCCCTTGCCGGGACGCACTGCTGTCATAATGACTCCGTCATCCACAGGACAGTTTTGCTTTCGTTGCAGACCGGACCAATCCGGGCGTTCGCAGCCCGAATGGGTTCTTATTTCCAACTATAGTTTATGAAAGGACGTACGATGAACGGACGCCATCTCGCCTTTGCCATCCTCTCAGTCAGTTTGCTCTGGC
>Ga0316583_10000066_pt1 | contig 21340 bp, 17 predicted proteins | sample J_170502JBrBrA_D_FD_204513 | JGI IMG/M metagenome (GOLD analysis project Ga0316583, IMG submission 204513) | Rhizosphere microbial communities from salt marsh grasses in Alabama, United States - J_170502JBrBrA | ecosystem: Host-associated > Plants > Roots > Rhizosphere | place: USA: Alabama... | reverse complement strand
GACAGTGGTAGACAGCGCTCCCCGATGCTCGGCTGGGTTTTGAAACAGGACGACATCGTCGTGCTCAACGAACGACACCTCCTGCGGGTGCTCCGGAGCTATACGTCCTACTACCACGCTTCGCGGACCCACCGCGCCTGGGATGGTGACTCCCCTGACGGCCGTAGAGTCGAGCCGATCGAGCACGGCGAAGTGATCGCATATCCGCGGGTGGGTGGGATTCATCACCGCTACGCCCGGCGCGTAGCCTGATCTCCCGGTCTACAGAAGAAGGCTCTTCTCGACATCCGGTCCGCCGGATGCGGGCCATCTTGTGCCCCAGACGAGCGTGTCGCCCCGTGCAGGTCTTGAGGCCTGCTATCTGACCCGTCCTCGGCTCGTCGCCCCTGTTCATGATCCCGCCAGCCACTCTCCCGCAGGCGTCTCGCGAGCCCTCGGTCAGCGTTCCTGCACTGCGATGAGCTTTTCGCTACCCGCAGGGCTTTCGATCGGGGCGAGTCTAGCGCGTCGGCTCAGCTTCCAGCGCTTCGAGCCGTCTCCATCGCCCAGCGGCTTCCATCGCGTACCGACTCCATCGATCCTGGAGACCGAGCCGAAGGGGCTCCAGTCCGACCTTCGCGATCCACCGCTCCACGGCAGCCGGAGAGAAACCGCCCGGGAGCTCAATCTCGGGAAGGTGGGTGAACCGGCGCCCCTTCCGAGCTGAGAGGTAGAGAGTGTCGAAAATCGACTTCTCCGGCGAGGCGATGTCGAAGTTGCCGCTGCCCCGATACGGCACCTGGCCGCCGAAGAGCTCGGGCCCGATCTGGTGGAACTCATACTCGCCCACCGGCGTGACGAGGCGTGCACGTTGGGTAATCGTCACCACGTGCACGGCCCGGGGGATCTGGTCGATCATCCCGTGGAGATTCATCGCCGACAAGAGAGACACATACCCCTCGTGCTCGCCCTTGAAGAGCCGCGGGACAACCGCATAGGGGGAGAAGTCGGGATGACTCGCGATCGCCCATAAGCCGCGACGGATCCGCACGATCAGGCCCTCGTCAGCCAGCTTGGCCAGGTCGCGCGACACGTTGGAGCGGGCCATACCGGTGATCTCCGCGACGTCTGCCGTGGTGAACACTGGAGTGCGGGTCATCAGGTCGCTCCAGATGGCTCGCATGACGCCTTTCACGAGCCCTCCTTCCGGTTCAGGACGGCCTCGATCGCGGTCGCGGCCTCGAGACGCAGCCCATCCCACGCTTCGTCGGTTCCGAAGCGCGCACGGGCGTCGTCCGTCAGGAACTCGAGAACCTGCCCCTCATACTCCTTGAACGTGATGGTCAATGCCCGCCTGTAGGCCTCCTGAAGGAGGCCCTTATCCACCTGAGCCGAGAGCATTGCGACCAGGGGCTCTTCCATTCCGCCAACCGCGAGCGTGTGCAGGTCGAAGACATCCCGAGCCTGGACCGTCGTTCTGCCCCCCAATGCCTCGATCTTCTGCCGCAACGCAGCCGTACGCCCGTAGTGGTTCAGCGAGATGGGCGCCAAGCCGTACCCGGCGAGGAGCCCTGGCGGCACGTCGTCGATAGCGCTCTCGTCCTCGCCGTGTCGTCCGCGGAACGACACCTCCACCTTCGTCGGGTACCGCACGTCACCCTGGACGACGACGCCGAACTTGTAGCGGAAGGTGGTCTCCGTGTCCTTGTTGGGCCCCTGCCCCGCGTCGAGACCACGAATGCCCATGCTCTGCGCGGCCCGCAGGAACTCCCGATCCTTGAAGATCGCCTTGATGGAGCTGCGGATCGCGTCCCTCGCCTCCAGAGCGCCGTCCAAGTCCATGTCCTCGGAGTACCGGACGCTTCCGAAGAACAAACGCAGGTTCACGCCGCCCTTCAGGACCACGGCGGAGTCGTTCTTGAGCCTGGTCAGCGCACGCAGGATCAAGAGATGCACCGCTTCGCGGGCAGAAACGGATGAAAGGACGGGTCGTGGCATTATGCGTTACAGTTATCGTAAAATGATAATTACGACGTATAATGATCGTGCCCCCGGGTTGCTGTCAACTCGAGGCACTACGGATGGTTCGCCGGCCGCAACCATGCCCAGAGCGGAGGTGGAGCGGGCGTCTGCTACCGCTAGCGTTACCACAGCCCCTCTTCGGGCGGTCGGGCACGATCGAAAACCCGTTCCACACGCAAACGAGGCGGCACTGCAACTGACAGTACCGCCTCGACTTACGTTGTCCGATGCTTGAATGGGCCTGGGTAGACTCGAACTACCGACCTCACGCTTATCAGGCGTGCGCTCTAACCACCTGAGCTACAGGCCCTCCTTCCATCTCTCCCCACCGGTTCGATGTGAGGAAGGAAAAGCTAAGCCCGGCGCACACGACCTTCAACACTCCGGACCCGACGGGTGACGGTCCCGTTCCCGGGATGAGGGTACACCGCGGCTCAGCTCCTTGACCGACGTCCCCACCGTTTGTATTACATTCACGTATGTATGAAAAACGACACCCGCCGGCATGCTGGCATTCCTGACGGGAGATCCTGATGAAAGGTGAGCGTCTCGGGGAGTTCGAGGAGCTCGTGCTGCTCTGCGTCCGCCGGCTCGGGGAGGCCGCCCACGGTGCCGCGGTCCAGGCACTCCTGGCCGAGCGGGGAGATCGGGAGGTGACCCTGGGCGCCATCTACGCGGCGCTGGACCGCGCCCAGCGGAAGGGCCTCGCCGACTCCTGGCTGGGCGAGCCCACCGCGACGCGCGGAGGCCGCGCGAAGCGCCACTACGCGGTGACACCACAAGGAGAGAAGGCGCTGCGGGAGAGCCGACGGATTCGCGAGCTCCTGTGGTCGGCCGAGGGGGCCGCGCGGTCGTGAGCCCACAGGCGGGGCTGCCCCGGCCCCTGGTCTGGCTCCTGGGTCGAGTCCTTCCCCGCGGACGTCGGGAGGACATCCTGGGGGACCTCGAGGCCTCGCTCCGCGAACGCGAGGCTCGACTGGGCCGGGGACCCGCCCGACGCCACCTGTGGCGGGAGCTCGGAGCGCTGCTGGTGTGGCGCCTGAGCGGCGGCGCGCGACCCTCCCCCGCCCCGTCCACGGGTGCCGGGGAGATCGGCCGAGCCACGGCGGACCACCCGCAGATACCGAGCGGACGAGGAGGGCGGCGGGGAAGATGGGGACGCGACGTGCTGCAGGACATGCGCTTCGCCGTGAGGACCCTGGCTCGCAAACCTGGATTCGCCCTCACCGCCGTGCTCGTCCTGGCCCTGGGCATCGGCGCGCCCACCACCGTGCTCACGCTGGTTAACCGCATCTTCTTCTGGCACCCATCCGACGTCGCGCAGCCCGATCGATTGGTGCGCATATGGCGCTCTTGGGCCCCCGGCCAGGGCGGCGGCTCGCTGGGCAACCCGGACTACGAGTACTACCGGGACCACGTCTCCACCCTGTCCGGTCTGGCCGCGTGGGGAGGTGCCCGGTCGGTCGTGCTCTCCACCGACGCTGCGGCCGTCGGGCAGGTCCGGACGGGGTTCGTCTCCGACAACTACTTCCACGTCCTCGGCACGTCCATGGCCCTCGGCCGCGGCTTCGTGCCCGACGAGAACCGGGATCCCGGCACGCATCCCGTCGCGGTGCTTTCCTATGGGCTCTGGCGCCGCGCCTTCGGCGCCGAGCCTCGTATCCTGGGTCGCACGGTCCTCCTCAACGGGCGCCGCTTCACCGTGGTGGGGGTCGCACCCGAGGGGTTCTCGGGCCTGAGTCCCACGGAACGAGCTCCCGACCTGTGGCTCCCGCTGGCGATGTTCGGGACCCTCGCGCGTCTGCCCACCGAGAGCTGGTGGACGCGCATGCCCCACAACCGGATGAGCTGGCTGTCCGTGGTGGGGCGCCTCGCCCCCGGCGTCACATTCCAGGCGGCGCAGGCCAACCTCAGCGCCCTCTCCGACGCGAACGCCTACGAGGGCAAGCCCGAGGGCGAGGGCGTTCTGGTGTCGCGCCAGTATCTGTACAACCCGAGCTTCGCCGCGAGCCTCACCGCGTTGAGCCGCATGCTTCTGGGCGCGGTGGCCCTGGTTCTCCTCATCGCCGTGGCCAACGTCGCCGTGCTCCTCCTCTCCCGTGCCACGACCCGGAGCCGGGAGATGGGGATCCGGGTGGCGGTGGGCGCCGGCCGAGGCAGGCTCGTTCGCCAGCTCCTCGCCGAGAGCCTGGTTCTCGCCCTGGCCGGCGGCGCCGCGGGCGTGGCCTGCGCCTATGCCCTCTCCAACGCCGCCGGCTCGCTCCTCCCCTACAGCTTCGTGGACACGTTCACACCGGAGCCACGTGTCCTGCTGGCGGCCCTGGTCCTCACGCTGCTCACGGCTCTCCTCGCCGGTCTCGTGCCCGCCGTGCATGTGGCGCGATCCGACGTGGCCGCGTCCGTGGACGGCACCCGTGTGGTGGGTGGCCGCGGTCGAGGGCGCGACGTCCTGGTCGTTGGCCAGGTCGCCCTCTCCCTGGTGCTCGTGGCCGGTGCGATGCTGTTCGCCCGGAGCTTCTGGAGCGCACGCACGCAGGATATCGGCTTCCGCACGGACCATACGCTGGCCCTGGGTGTCGACCTGCGCACCCGCGGTTACTCAACCGACGAGGCCCTCGCGTTCATCCCCCGTGCCCTCCAGCGACTGCGTGCCCTTCCGGGCGTGACCGCGGCGGCGACCACGGAGATGATCCCGTTCCAGGGCGACTGGTCCAACGACGTCACGCCACCGCCTGGCGCGGCGACCCCGGCCGGCGACAGCACCGTCGTGGTGGGACGCAACACCGTGGCGGCGGGGTACTTCCGGCTCATGGGCATACCCGTCGTCCGCGGCCGGGCGCTGGGTCCCGAGGACGCCGCCGGCACCGCGCCCGCCGTAGTGGTGAACCAGACCCTCGCCCGGCTCTTCTGGCCCGGCCAGGACCCCGTTGGCAAGACACTCGACGGCATCGGTGACACCGGGTACACAGTGGTCGGCGTGGTCCGCGACGCGACGTACTACGAGCTCGGAGAGCAGCCCGCCACGCAGGCCTATACGTCGGTCCTCCAGGTCTATCAGCCGGACGTCCACTTCCTCGTGCGGACCTCCGGCCCCGCGGCCGACGTGGCACCCGCCGCCGAGGCGGCGCTCCGGGAGATCGATCCGACGCTGGCCTTCGGATCGGTGACCACCCTCGCCTCGGTGTTCGACGAGGTCACGGCCCGGTATCGCGTGAGCGCGGTCCTGGTAGGCCTCTTCGGTGCCCTGGCCCTCCTGCTGGCCGCCGCCGGTCTCTATGGCGTCGTGTCGTTCTTCGTCACGAGAAGGACCCGCGAGATCGGCGTCCGCATGGCCCTGGGCGCCGGGCGCGGCCGCGTGGCGGCCGGCGTGCTGGGGCTGGGCCTGCGCCTCGCCGCGGTGGGGGTGGCTCTCGGGCTCGCCGGGGCCCTCTTGCTCCGCCGCTTGGTGGCGACGCTCCTCTACGGCGTGCGCCCCGGCGACCCGTGGGCCCTGGCGGGAGCGTGCCTCGTCTTGCTGGCGGTCACCGCGCTGGCCTCCCTCTCCCCCGCCCGCCGGGCCACGCGCATCGATCCCATGGACGCGATCCGCACCGACTGAAACGGGCCGGGCGCCAACGTCCAAACGGTAGAGGACCGGCCGGCGCCAGGCGTCACGTCGGGGGATCCGTCACCGCGATCGACGGGCCCTGCCTCCCCCTACTGTCCCTCGGGCGATTCGTCCTTGGGCTTCCGGTGGCCGGCCCACAGCACGACCGCGACCACCCCCACGCACAGCACCAGGGCGACGATGGATGCGGGATCGTGAGGCACGTTCGCGAGGATCATCTTCAGGGAGAAGTTCGACGGCTGTGTGCTCTTGGACTGCTGGATCAGGGCGAGGGACGTGACGAGCGTGCTCATGACAGGTGACTCCTTCGTTCGTTCATGGACAGGCGGACGCCGGCATGGCGACCGCGGGCAGCTTCAGGCCGAACGGGGGGGAGCCGTGGGAGGGTGGGCCCTGCGTCCCAGCGCGGCGAGAGCGCAGGGAGGTGGCGGCGGCGCGCGGGTCCGCCAGGGCGTGAGGGAACGTGCGTCCTCGCTGCACTCCTGCCACGATGCACGGAGCGTCTCGACGGAGGCGACCTCCGACAGCGCGTCGCCGTTCACCTCCAGGGCCGGCGCGTCCATCAACAGGGTGTGGGCCGCCGCCAACGTCGTGCCGGGCGTGGCCGTCACGACCGCCGGTGGAGCCGGGTCCGCCGCAGGCACCGATGCCTGCGTCCCGGCGAGCCCCAGCAGAGCCGCCAGAGCCAATGTCGACGAAACCAGCAAACCTGCGCGCATGGTTCGGAGACTAGCGTCCGCGACCGTCGGATTCCAGCCCCATGCCCTTCCCTGTAGCTTCCTTGCATGCGCCGTCCCGCCGTCGTAGCACTCTCCGCTCTCGTCCCGCTGTTGCTGTCCGGTGGCCCCGCCACGGCCCAGAGCCTCCGCGAGCTCACCGCGACCCCCGAACAGACGGCCACCCTCTTCCTGCGTGCCCTGCGCGCGATCCGGTGGCACACCGTCGCCCAGCTCCTCCACCCCGAGACGCTCTCACGCTTCCGCGAGATCGTCACCACCCTCTGCGACGCCGACACAACGGGCGCCATGCGTCGCTATTTCACGGGCACCGCCGATATCCGGGCCTACGACTCGCTGGACGACGCCACGATCTTCGAGCGTGCCGTGGGCAGGACCATCGACGACCTCCCGGGGCTCATGCATGCCCTCTACGACCACGACGACCGCATTCTGGGCCACGTCATGGAGGGAAAGGACACCGCGCACGTCGTGTATCGGACCGTGGAGCGGCTCAGCGGCGCGGTGCCGCAGGTGCTGGTGGTGCAGCTGGCGCGTACCCCCGGAGGATGGCGCGTCCTCTGGGTCAGCGACCTCGCGGTCATCGAGGAGGCCCTGAGGGGGGTGCGCCGCGCCATCAAGCCGGGCACATCCGGCGTCGGCGACGGCGCCGGTGGCGGCGGTGGGGCACAGGGGAGCGCGGAGCCGGCGGGAACAGTGGAGCCGCCTCGGCCGTACGCAAGACGTAGGGTCGTCAACGGACGGGAGGCGCAGTCATGGGTGCGTGGGAGCGCAGAGAGGACGCGAAGAACCTCACTCTGATCGCGGTCTCGGGGGTCCTCGGAGCGCTGCTGACGGGTGCGCTCTTCATCGGACGCGACATGTCGGCGCACCGGAACTTCCAAAACTTCAGGGCCATGCACTCCCCGCGATACGCCGGCACGATGTACCGCTTCGAGCCCAGCGCCCCACCCACCAGCGCCGGCCCCATCTATGGACGTGTGCGCACGGTCGACGGCCGTGAGATCACGGGGTTCATCCGCTGGGACCGGAACGAGGGGAGCTGGACCGACATCCTGGACGCCGCGAAGGTGACGTGGCACGGACGCGAGACCGTCTCCGGCGTCCGCTTCGGTCAGATCCGGGCCATCCAGGTGCAGGGCCCGCACTACGGCCTCCTCACGCTCCGCTCCGGGCAGCATGTGGAGATGGCCGGCGTCACCAGCGACCTGGGCGAAGACGTGCGCGGCATCGTGGTCACTGAGCCTGACGGCAGACGGACCGAGCTCTGCTGGGACGAGGTGGACTTCGTGGAGTTCCTGCGCGCACCGCAGGGTGTGCGCCTACCCGCTGCCCGGCTCTACGGGACGCTCACCACCCGCTCGGGCCAGACGTTCACCGGGCGCATCGGGTGGAACATGGACGACATCTCCACATCGGACTTCCTGGGGAGCGGCGGCCCCGGCAGCCGGCAGAGAGTCTCCTTCGGAGCCATCCGGCGCATCGTGCGCGACGGCCCGGATGCCGCGCGTGTCGTGCTGCGCTCCGGGGAGCAGGTTACGCTCCGCGGCACGCCCGACGTCGGGAGCGCCAACGACGGCATCACGGTGTCCGACCCGGCCCTCGGCCAGGTGAAGGTGGACTGGCGCGATTTCGACAACGTGACGTTCTCCGCGCCCCCACGGGATGCTCGTGCCGTCACCTTCGACGGCGGTCGCCCCATCACCGGCACCGTACTCACCGACAGCGGCGAGGCGCTCACGGGCACGGTGCGGTGGGACCATGACGAGGCCTCCACGTGGGAGATGCTGAACGGCTCCGCCGCCGGCGCCGACTTCGAGGTGGAGTTCGGCCAGATCGCGCGAATCCGCAAAGCCGGTCGCGGGGCCACCGTGACGTTGAAGGACGGACGCTCCTTCGAGCTGTCCGGCTCCAACGACGTCGACGGAGGGAACCGCGGCATCCTGGTGAACACGGGGAGCGAGGTCCGCAGGGTTTCCTGGAGCGCCTTCAAGGAGTTGCGCCTCGACGATTGACGGCGCCCTCCGGGGGCGATCCGCCTGAAGCCCGCGTCGGGGGCAGGGAGCCCCGCCCGGTCCCACGGATCGGACGGGGCGCGTGCGTCACGCCTCCGCCAGCACCTTTCCTTCCGTCACCACCCACTCGTCGAGCGTGGTGGTGGGCGCGCCCAGGAGGCGGTTCGCCGCGGCCGGGTCGCCAGGCTCCCCCACCCGCTCGAAGTAGCCCATGAGCTCCGCGGCGCCGCGGAGCTTCCGGTTTCGTTTGAGGAACGAGATGATCTTCGCCTGACGCGTCGACATCACCATCGCCTCCCCCGCATCGGGGTCGAGGGCGCGGGCGTAGCGCTCCACGGCCTCCTTGACCGTCATCGCCTCCGGTCCATGGATATGGAAGCACTGTCCGGCAGCGGCCTCCAGGCGGTACGCCGCCGACACCATGCGGCCCATGTCGTCGGCAGCGAAGAAGTGGTAGGGCGTCCTCAGGTGCCCGACGACCATGGGCCGGCCCGTGCGCACGAAGTTCCAGAGCTGCTCCATGGGCCAGGTGGGCCGGAAGATCGTCCAGGGGATGCCGCACGTCCGGAGAGCGGTCTCGGCGGCGAGCTTGGCGGCTACCATGGGAAACCACGCGTTCTCCTCACGGACCGTGGTCCCGGACACGTAGCCGACACGCTTCACTCCCAGGCGGGGGGCCATCCCGGTGACGTCCGTGGCGCTCTCCAGATCCACCTCTCCACCCACCGAGACGTGCACGGCCTCACACCCCTCCATGGCCCGCTCCAGGGTCTTGAGGTGACCGACGTGGCCTGCCACCACGTCCACGGAGCGGCCGAAGATCTCACGGGCCTTCACGGGGTTGCGGGCGAACAGGCGCACGTCGAAGCCGTCCGCAAGGAGATGGCGGACCGCGGGCGCCCCCAGCATGCCCGTTCCGCCGAGGACCAGGATCCTGCTCATGGCAGCCTCCACCGTCTGTCGCCGATCGAGGCCCAGCATCCTGGTCAACAGAATACACGCGCGGCCCGCCGCGCAAGGTGGCGCGCAAGCCCGGCGGGCGTGGGGGGCGCCTACGGGCGCGCCACCCGTCCTCGTCCGTGGGTGGCGTCCGCCACCGCCCGGCTGAAGGCGTCCACGTCGGGCCCGGCCACCGCGCACCGGTAGCGGACCTCGGCGCCGTACTCCTCGGCCTCCACCACCACGTCCATGTCGCCCATGATCCGCTGGAGCGCGTCCACGTCGGCGTACCCCACGGTGACGTTCAGCGCCACACGCTCGACGCGCTCCTCCGTGGGCAGGTCCTCCAGGGCGAGCTTCACGCCCCCCGAGTAGGCGCGCGTCAGCCCGCCGGTGCCGAGCTTCACCCCCCCGAACCAGCGCGTGCACACCGCGACGACCTCGCCGACGTCCGAGTGCAGCAGCGTGGTGAGCATGGGTCTGCCCGCGGTGCCGTGGGGCTCGCCGGCGTCGCTCATGCCGACGTGGGTGGTGCTCCCCGGCGGGCCCGCGACGAAGGCCCAGCAGTGGTGGGTGGCGTCGGGGAGCTCGTCGCGCACGCGCTGGATGAAGGCGTGCGCCGCGTCGGCGTCGGGGGCATGGGCCAGGGTGGTGACGAAGCGGCTCCGGCGGACGACCTCCTGGACCCGGTGGACGCGCGCGGGAATCCGGTACCGGCCGGGAGCGCTCACCTCGGCCCGGGGAGACCGCCGTTTCCGCCGTGGCTCCTGCGAACGGGGGCGGCGTGCCGCGCCGTCGGCACCGTCGTTCCTACCCCGCCATGCGGTCGAGAAACTCCCGCTCCGCCTGGGTCAGGCTCTCGGGTCCCCCGCTCTCCGCCTTCGCCAGGAGCCGCTCCACCTCCTCGCGGTTGAGCTGATGCAGCCCCACCACCGAGATGGTCCGCCACCGGCTCAGAGCCGTCCGGTCCGACGACTTCGCCGTGGGCGTGGGGCTCATGGCGCGCTGGAAGGCCCGCCGGCCGGCGCCCCGGTGCCAGTCGAGCCACTTGACGTAGACGAACCCGAAGGCGAGCCCCCCTAGGTGGGCGAAGTGGGCGATCCCCCGAGCTTCGCCCGACATCCCCAGGTACAGCGTCCCCGCCGCAAAGAGCACCACCAGGAGCCACGCCTCCATGGGGATGACGAAGAAGAGCAGCAGCTTCTCCCGGGGCCAGTACATGGCGAACGCGAGGACCACCCCCAGGATCGCCCCGGAGGCTCCGACCACGCCCGCCTGGGGTGCGAAGAGGAAGCTGAACAGCGCCCCGCCCAGCCCCGACACGAAGTACAGCCCGAGGAAGTGCTTCCCCCCCAGGCGATCCTCCACGCGTGGGCCCAGGAAGACCAGCCCCAGCATGTTGAAGAAGATGTGCGCCATGGAGGCGTGCACGAACATGTACGTCACGATCGTCCATGGTCGGTAGACGATCCACGCGGGATACAGCGCCAGCGCGAGCTCGACCCGGGGGTTCGTCGCCGTGACCAGGAACACCGCCACGTTGGCGATGAGCAGCGTCCTTACCCACTTCGTCATCGGAAACATGATGTCGCCACTACCCCCCTTCCCGCGCCGTCGGTCCCGGGGACCGCCGCTCCGCGGGCGCCGTCAGCTCGCGGCCCCGGTGCGCAGAACGATGACCTTGACGTCATCGCCCGCCAGCTTCTTCAGCCAGGCGATGAGCTCCGGGAGCTTCTCCTTGGGCTCCACGCCGTCCCGACCCGAGATGTGACGCGCCATGTGCAGCTCCCGCCCGTTCTGCGAGTACTGGGAGTCGTAGGTGCCGAAGTCGCTGACGGCGTGCACGTTCGACGGCAGCTCCGCCTTCCATCCCTCGGGCAGCGTGACCGTCACCTCGGAGTTGATCGTCACCGGCCCCACGACGGCGCTCACGTCGATGGGATAGCGCCGCGTGCTCAGCTCCTTCTCCAGCCGCGTCACCAAAGACGCGTTCCCTGCGGCCGCCAGCGGGATGGGGAACACGTAGCTGGTGCTGTCGTTCCTGCGTGCGGCCCGCTCCGCGTCGATCTTCACCTCGACCTTCGGCACGGCCTTCAGGTCCCGGCCGTCGAAGATGGACAGGGAGTCCCCGGTGGCGCCGTTGATGACGCTGCCGGCCAGCGCGTCCCTGAGGCGCTCCCGCTCCTTCTCCGAGAACTGCTGCGCGAGAGCGCTCCGGAGGCGGTACTGCAGGTTCCCCAGATCCTCCTCGGTGTACCGCCCCGTGAACGACCCGTCCGGGTGCATCTCCCCGGTGAGCGTCGAGCTCCGCACGTTCTCGGCCGCGGTGGTCTCCGGAAACGTCACCTGCTCCACCGAGCCGTCGTCGAAGACCACCAGGCCGAAGCCACCCTGGTAGCTCGGTGAGATCTGGCCGAAGGGCACGAGCTCCGCGGTGAGGTCCAGGAACGTCCACTTCCCGTTCCTGCGCAGCGCGGCGATCTCGTGGTCGAACTGCCGCACCGAGGGGACGCTCCTCTCCACCTCGCCGTCGCTGTTCAGGAGCACGGGGTACGCCTCGAAGCCCATCTTGCGTGCGAGCGCAACGAAGAGGGTCGCCTTGTCCTTGCAGTCTCCGGAGCGCGTGCGCACCACGTCGGCGGGCATCCTGGGCTGGTAGCCGCCTTCTCCCAGCGAGATGGAGATGTACCGGAAGTCCTGGGCGATCCAGCGGTAGAGGGCCTCGATCTTCTCTTCCGGCGTCTTGGCGTCGGCGGTGGCTTCCCGCGCGGCCTGCATCACCGAGTCGTCCACGGCGTATCGACCCTTCGCCAGCCCCGCGTACCAGTGGCCCACGTCGGCCCAGGTGTCGGGGCCGGAGTTGCTGAACCACTGGAGGAAGTCCGCCGAGTCCGCCTCGGCGAAGATCTCCGGCTCGATGTACTTCAGGTCCGCCGTGGACCACTCCCGCACCACGCGACCGTTCGCGTGGGTCACCCGGGGAACGACCTCGAGGTGGTGCTCCGCGCTGCGCAGCTTATACCCTTCCGGCACGTCCACGATGTAGCGCGATCGCATTACGGTGCCACCGGTGTTGATCCTCCAGCTGGCGAAGAAGTCCCGGGGCATCACCGGCTTGATGGTCTTGATGGTGTAGCTGTAGTCGACGATGGTGCCCGGCGCGACGCCTCCCAGGGACACACGCACGCGCTTCATGTCCGTGTAGACGGGGCTCTGCTCCGGAACGGGCACGTCGGACACCGACTGGTGGATGGGCTCCGCCGACACCACGGTGCCGTCGGGGCGCACCACCTTCGCCCAGTTCAGCTGGAAGCTCTGCCGCCGTCCGTCGTAGCCGAAGGTCTCCTCGGCCCATGCGTCGATGCCGTCACGATTGAGGATCTGCGCCACCTGGCGATAGGTCACCGAACCCGTGCCGTCGGTCTGCTGCACGACGATGCCGTCGTCGAGGAGCAGCACCGAGCTCTCCTCCGGGTGGTCCGCCGGGTTCACGGCGAGAGCGTAGATCGTGTCCGCATTGACGGACGGGTCCCCGTTGGGTCCCACGACCGGCGCCTGGCCGGCCAGCGGCGAGGCGACCATGAGGGGCAGGAGAAGCAGATGTGCGCGTCGCATCCGTTGTGCCGTGTTGTGATCTGGGAGGTGAGCCGGCCGCCGGCCGACGGTCGCCTGAACTACGATCATCAAACCTAGCAGGGAGGGGGCCTCGGGGCTCCCCCCCGGCCCACTCTCCTCTTGTGGTGAGCCGCCGTCTTCGAGACTCTTGAGTCCGCGCGTCCGTGTACGCCCGTGCATCCCGCTCCCGGGAGAATACATCGACGATGAAGCAAGCCGAAGAGCCCCCGCGCGAGTCCTCGGGCTGGACCATCCAGGACTCCGCCGAGCTGTACGGTCTGGCCAACTGGGGTGGGGGGTACTTCGGAGTGTCGGACGAGGGCACCGTGGAGGTGTATCCCGACGGGAATCTCTCCCGGAAGATCGACCTCCTGGAGGTGGTGGAGGGTCTCGAGGCGCGCGACCTCTATCCCCCCGTGATGATTCGCTTCTCCGGGATCCTGGCCCACCGCATGGCCCAGCTCCGGCGAGCCTTCGACGAGGCCATCGCGGAAGGCGGGTACGCGGGGAAGTACACCTGCGTCTACCCCATCAAGGTCAACCAGCAGCGCTACATCTGCGAGGAGATCCGTGACCTCGGCCGGACGCTGGGCTTCGGCCTGGAGGCGGGCTCGAAGCCCGAGCTCCTGGCCGGCCTCGCCCTCACCGAGGGACTGTCCGAGATGCCGTTCATCTGCAACGGCTTCAAGGACGCGGAGTTCATCGAGACCGCCATCCTCGCCGCCAAGATGGGGCGCAACATCATCCCGGTCGTGGAGCAGACCCAGGAGCTCGGGCTGCTGATCCGGTCCGCCCGCAACCACAACGTGACGCCGCGCTTCGGCATCCGCGCCAAGCTCGCGTCCGGCGGAATCGGCCGGTGGGCCGACTCGGTGGGCTTCCGCGGCAAGTTCGGCCTCTCGGTGAGCCAGATCCTCTCGTCGGTGGACTGGCTCCGGGACGAGGGGCTCCTGGACGGGCTCCGCCTGCTGCACTGCCACATCGGCTCGCAGATCTTCGACATCCGCACGTTCAAGTACGCCGTGAGCGAGCTCGCGCACATCTACGTGGAGCTCGTGAAGCTGGGCGCGCCCCTGGGCATGCTGGACCTGGGTGGAGGGCTTGGGGTGGACTACGACGGCTCCGGCTCGGCGACCCAATCGTCGATGAACTACACGCTGGAGCAGTACGCCACCGACGTGGTCTACCGGGTCAAGTCCATCTGCGACGACGCGGGGGTGCCCCATCCGGACCTCATCACCGAATCGGGGCGGGCCCTGGTGGCGCACTCCGGGGTGCTGGTCTTCCAGGTGTTGGGGAGCCGGGTCTTTCCCGAGACGCCCGACGGCGACCTCGTGAGCCGCGCCCTCGCAGAGGTTCCCGAGGACGAGGTGCCGCAGCCCCTCCTCGACATGGTGGACGCCTACCAGCGTCTGGAGGGGGGCGATCCCATCGAGACGTATCACGACGCCGAGCACGCGCTGAACGAGGCCATGAGCCTGTTCAACCTCGGCTACATGAGCATCACCGCCCGCGCGGCCATCGAGGAGCTGTACTGGGCCATCGGCAACCGCGTGGCGCGGGATCATCGCGAGGAGCTCCCGGAGGAGCTGTACGACCTCCCGGACCGCCTGGGCGACATCTACTTCTCGAACTTCAGCCTCTTCCAGTCGCTCATCGACGCGTGGGGCATCGATCAGGTCTTTCCCATCATCCCCATCCACCGTCTGGATGAGCGGCCTACACGCCGCGCCATCCTCGCCGACGTCACCTGCGACTCCGACGGTCGCGTGGACCGTTTTCCCGGCAACGGCGAGCCCCAGAACACGCTGGCGCTGCATGCGCTTCGCAACGGGGGAGGCAACGGCGGCCCCGCAGGCGAGCACGAGCCGTACTACCTGGCCGTCTTCCTCACGGGTGCGTACCAGGAGACGCTGGGCGACCTGCACAACCTCTTCGGCGACACCCACGCCGTGCACGTCGTGATGACCGAGGACGGGGACTGGCATCTGGACGAGGTGGTGGAGGGCGACACCGTGCGCGAGGTTCTGCAGTTCGTGCAGTTCGACCCCGACGCCATGCGTCGCTCCCTGCGCAGGGAGATCGAGGCGGCGTTGGCCGCGAAGAGCCTCACGCTCCAGGAGGCGGTGAGCATGCGCCGCTTCCTGGACCAGGGGATCGACGGCTACACGTACCTGGAGTAGCGTCCGGCGGGGCCGCGCCCCGTCGTCCCGACACGCGTCGCCGCGGACTTCCCTTCCGCGCTCGGGGACGCCGGATGGGCCTCAGTTCCGGGACTTCCCCGCCACGTACGGCAGATCCTTCGATCCCCAGTCCTGCCAGGACCCGTCGTAGAGCTTGGGTTGGAAGCCCAGCAGGCGAGCCACGAAGTAGTCGAAGCTGGCTCGGACCCCCGTCCGGCAGTACACCACCACGGTGGACCCGGGAGGGGCGCCCGAGGCGTCCACCAGCGAGTCCAGCTCCTTCCGGGACCGCAGAAGCGGCAGCTTCGGGCTCTCCACCAGCTTCTGCCAGTCGAGGTCGTAGGCGCCTGGAATGTGCCCGGCGTGCAGGTCTCCCCCCGACCCCCCGCTCTCGCCGGCGTACTCCGCCTCCGAGCGCGCATCCAGGATCGTCAGGTGCGGGTCGTGGAGCCGGCTCAGGAGCCAGTCCGCGTCCACCACGACGCCACTGCGGGGGTGCAGGGTGAGCGTCCCCGGGCTGACCGGAGGCGCCTCCGTGGAAACGGGACGTCCCTCCTGCCGCCACTCCGCCAGGCCGCCGTCCAGCACGGAGGCGCGGCCCCCGATGCCCATGACATCCAGCGTCACCCACGCCCGGGCCGCGATGAGCGGGCTGCTGCCGTACACCACGATGCGTTCGCCGTCGTAGGCGCCCGCGGCCTCCAGGGCCGAGTCCACGGCCGCCGGAGCGCGCATCTCCGCGCCCACGGGGGGGTCGCCCTTCCACATGAGGCCGCTCATGTCCAGATAGTGCGCGCCGGGGATGTGGCCCTCGTCGTACGGCCCCTTCTGGGTCTCCGCATCCAGGACGACGACGCCCGGATCCTCCAGGTGCGCCGCCACCCAGGCGGCGCTCACCAGCATCCCGGGAGGGCTCTGCGCCACCGACGTGAGGGGAGGGGCGACGAGGACGGCCGCGAGGGCGGCGAGGGCGAGACGTGACGGCGACGTGGGCACGGTGGGCTCCAGGACAGGTTCTCGAAAAGCCGCCGCCCCGGTCCATTCGGCCGGGGCGGCAAGCACATTCCGCAGGCCGGGCCTCGACGCCCGGCTCGAGCGGCTATCTCAGGTCAATTCCAGTCGGGACGGTGGGGATGCTTGTGCCCGAGGACGTCGTCGTCGTCCTCCTCCTCCTCCCAGTCCTCCCAGTCGTCCTCCCCCTCGTCGTCGTCCTCGTCGTCGTCCTCGTCGTCGTCCCAGTCGTCTTCGTCCCAGTCCTCCTCCTCGTCGCCCCAGTCTTCGTCGGCGTCCTCGTTCTCGTTGTCATCCTCGTCGTCGTAGGCGAGGACCTGAGTCGTGAGGACGTCATCCTCGAACCAGCCCGACCGGATCATCTTCCTGATCTCCTCGTGGAAAAAATGTCGGTTCATCCCGCCCCGTTTCGGAACGCCCGGGCACTTGGCGCGAAAGTAATGGGGGCTCTTGGGATGTCAACAAAAAAAGACCGGGGTAATCCACACCCGCGATCGTTACGGGACCGGCCCCCGCTCCGGCAACTGATAAAGGGTACGAAGCTCCAGCTGAAATGTGACGTGATCGATCCCCCGCGCCTTCATCCTGGCCTGGATCTCCTCCAGCACGCGGGTGTGGTCCGAGGGCGAGTCGATGACCCCGTGAGCGGACAGCGCGACGAACCCGCTGGTGAGGGTCCACACGTGTACGTCGTGGACCTGCTCGAGGCCGGTGATGCTCGACAGCTCCTCCACCACCTCGCTGACGTCGATGTACGAGGGCGCCGCCTCCAGCAGAACCTCGGTGGCCTCCCGCATCAGCTTCCAGGCGCTGAACAGGATGAGCATGGCGACGATGACGGACACGATGGGGTCTGCCGGCGTCCACCCCGTGAGCAGGATCACGGCGCCCGCCCCGACGGCGCCGAGGGAGCCCAGGAGGTCGCCGAGGATGTGCAGGTAGGCGCCCTTCAGGTTCAGGTTGCCGTGGGCGCCGCCGTGGAGCAGAGCGGCCCCCGCCAGATTCACGCCGAGCCCCAGCGCCCCGATGCCCACCATGACCACCCCGTCCACGGCCCCGGGGGCGCGGATCCGGAGCCAGGCCTCCCGGATGATGAGCCCGGAGATCACGAGGAGGGCGGCGCCGTTCACCAGGGCGGCCAGGATCTCCAGCCGGACGTATCCGTACGTCTTCTCCACGTTGGCGGGGCGCTGCGCCATGCGCATCGCGAACAGCGAGAGGCCCAGCGCCGCGGCGTCCGTGAGCATGTGCCCCGCGTCGGCCAGCAGGGTGAGGGAGCCGGCGAGGACTCCGCCCACGGCCTCCGTCACCATGAACGCGGCCGTGATGGCCAACACCCACTTCAGGCGCCCGGCCTCGGCTTCGCGGACCACCAGCCCGTGGCGGTGCACGCGCCGGTGATCCCGGTCGTGGGCCGGTCCGGGTCCCTGCTCTTCGCTATGGGTCACGCGGCTTCTCCTTCCGTGGGGGCGCGGCCCGAGCCCGTATCGTGCTCCAAGATGGCGATGCGGTCGACCCCCGGACTATCCCATCGGCCCCCGATCCCTAAGTTACGGCTTTGGCTCGGTGCCCCCCCTTGCCGCACTGAACCCCGGACCCATGACCTCCCAAGACAATCCACTCCTCGCCGACGCCTATCGGATACCCTTCCATCGGATCCGCGCCGAGCACGTGGAGCCGGGCATCCGTCAGGCCCTGACGGAGGCGCAGCGGGAAATCGACGACCTGGCCGCCGACGAGGCGCCTCCCACGTGGGAGAACACCATCGACAGGCTGGACGCCGCAGTGGAGCGCCTGGGGCGCCGTGTCGTACCGGCCTCACACCTCGTCTCGGTGGCCGAGACGCCGGAGCTGCGCGAGGCGTACAATGCGGTGCTGCCCGAGATGTCCGCCTTCTGGTCCAGGCTGCCGCTGAACGAGGCCCTGTGGAGGCGTGTGAAGGCGTTCGGGGACACCCCCGGCGCGAAGGCCCTCCAGGGGCTGAAGCGCCGCCACCTGGACAAGACCATGCAGGAGTTCCGCCGTGCCGGGGCGGACCTCCCGGTAGCCGCCAAGCAGCGGCTCGAGGCGCTGCGCGTCGAGCTGGACCAGCTCACTCAGCGTTTCAGCGAGAACGTCCTCGACGCCACCGCTGCCTACGAGCTGCACATCGAGGACGATGCCCGCCTGGCGGGCGTTCCGGAGCCTGCCCGACGGCGAGCGCGGGCAAAGGCCGAGGAGAAGGGGCTCGAGGGGTTCCTGCTCACCCTCGACTACCCGTCGGTGGAGCCCATCCTCAAGTACTGCGACGACAGGGCCCTGCGCCGCCAGATCCATACGGCCTACGCGCTGCGCTGCCGCGACGGCGAGTACGACAACCGGGCGCTGGTGGCCCGCATCCTCGTGCTCCGTGACGAGCTCGCGCACATCCTCGGCTACGACGGCTTTCCCGACTACACGCTCGAGGACCGTATGGCCAAGACCGGTGCCCGGGCCACGGAGTTCGAGGAGGAGATGCGCGCCCGGACCCGGCCGTACTGGGAGCGCGACCTGCGGGAGCTCCAGGTCCATGCCGCCAGGCTCGGCGTCGACACGCTGCAGCCCTGGGACGTGGCCTACGTCATGGAGAAGCTCCGCAAGGAGCGCTTCGACATCGACGACGAGGCGCTGCGACCCTACTTCCCCCTGGACCAGGTCCTGGAGGGTCTCTTCGAGGTGGTGCGCCGCACCTTCGGATTCCACGTCCGGGAGCGGACCATCGACGAGGTCTGGCATCCCGACGTCCGCTTCTACGAGATCTTCGACGAGGACGGCGTCAACGTGGGAGCGTTCTACTCCGACTGGTTCCCGCGCAAGGAGAAGCGTCAGGGGGCCTGGATGAACGACTTCATCACCGGAGGCCCGAAGGACGAAGGCTTCGCCCCGCATCTGGGCGTCATCTGCGGGAACTTCACGCCTCCCGAGGGCGAGGCCCAGCCACTCCTCACGCACCGGGAGGTGGAGACCACCTTCCACGAGTTCGGCCACCTCCTGCACCACTGCACGTCGCGGGTGGAGATCCAGGGACGTGCGGGCATCCGGGTGGCCTGGGACTGGGTCGAGCTCCCCAGCCAGATCATGGAGAACTGGTGCTGGGAGCGGGAGGCGCTGGGCCTGTTCGCCCGCCACCACGAGACCGGCGAGGCGTTTCCCGACGAGCTCTTCCAGCGGATGGTGGCCGCCCGCCGATTCATGGGGGGGTGGGCCCAGATGCGTCAGCTCTCCTTCGGCACCCTGGATCTGGCACTGCATGAAGAGCTGGCACCGCGCCTCCGTGCCTCCGCGTCCGCCTCGGACGACCCGCGCGCCGAAGCGGCTCCCGGCACCGGCGACGACCCGCCTCCCACCACCGAGGTGGATCGTGCGCTCGGCGACGAGGTCATGGCCTACGCCCGCAGGTGCTTCATGGAGTTCACGCCGTCCGAGGTGTTCGCGGAGCAGCACCCGCTGACCTCGTTCACGCACCTGTTCTCCGGCGGGTACGCTGCCGGCTACTACAGCTATCTGTGGTCGGAGGTGCTGGACGCGGACGTGTTCACGCGATTCCGGCGCGAAGGGATCTTCAACCGGGAGACCGGGCGCGCATACGTGGACGCCATCCTGTCGCGCGGCGACTCCGACGATCCCGAGCGGCTCTTCCGCCGGTTCATGGGACGGGACCCCGACCCCACGGCCCTGCTGGAGCGGAACCTCGGACCCGCACCGGACTGACGGAAACCCCCTGCCCCCCGGTTCGGTACACTATGGAGTGGACTGAAGAAGCCACGGTCTTCTCGAACCTGCGAGACACCATGCGCACGCAGCTCTACACAACGCTCATCGCCACCGCCATGGTCACGGGCATCGCCGGTTGCGGACCCTCGACCGTCGCATACGGCGATCGTACCACGGTCGTGGCAGCCATGAGCCCCGCCATCTGGAACAAGGTGAGCGACACCGTCTATGCGGCCCTGGAGCCGACCATCTACACGGTGAGAGAGGAGAAGACGTTCACCGTCGCCTACCAGGACCCCACACAGCCCGGATGGGACAACCTGCAGCACCGCGTGCACGTCCTGGCCGTGGGCACCGGCAAGGAGCCCTGGATGCAGGCCGCTGTGAAGAAGCTGAAGACCCCCATCGACGGTCCCGGCCTGTATACGACGCAGGACGTCTGGGCGCTCGGCCAGGAGGTCACCATGGTGATCCTGTCCGCTCCCGACTCCGTCGACCAGTTCGTAAGGCTCCTCCCGGAGATCCACACGACGCTGGATACGCAGTACCGGCAGTGGGCCCACCAGCGTATGTACATGTCCGGCGTGGATACGGCCCTGGCCGACACGCTCATGGCCAGGGCCCGCTTCTCGCTGACGCTCCCCACCGTGTACACCCACACGAGCACGGACAGCTCGTGGATCTTCCGGAACGACAACCCCGACCCCTCGCAGCTCATACGGCAGATCGCGGTGACGTGGCGGAGCCCCATCCCCGTAGGTTACGGGCCCGAGGACTACCTGAAGTGGCGCGCCCAGCTCGTCAGCACGTACCGGGAGGGGCAGATCGTCGACCTGAGCCACGTCAAGGAGGGTCCCTTCAAGTACAGGGGCCACGACGCCTACCAGATCCAGGCCGTATGGAAGGAGCCGCCGCAGATGGACTGGCCGGCGGCGGGGCCCTTCATCGACCGGATCATCACGTGTCCCGCGCAGGACCGCATGTACCTCATCGACGCCTGGCTCTACGCTCCGGGTCGGGACAAGTACCAGTATATGATCCAGCTCGAGACCATACTGGATACGTTCCGCTGCGGCCCTTCCTGAAGGACGCGTGAAATCGGCGCCTGAGATCGTCGCGCGGCGGACTCGCTCGCTGCGACGTAGTATCCGACTACGCCTCGCTCGCTCGCCTTGCGCTCCTGCTCATGCACTCGATTTGACGCGTCCCATCACAGGGCGGCCGGACGCGTGAAATCGGCACCTGAGGTCGTCGCGACGCGGACTCACTCGCTGCGACGTAGCATTCGACTACGCCTCACTCGCTCGCGTCCTCCGACCTCACCCTCCCCCTGCCAATAGAGCCTCGAGCCCCACGTAGTCGTGGTACGCCAGTCCCGCGAATGCGGGGCTGGCGGACAGGGCATGGGCGAGGGTGTCTGTCTCCGCGCGCAGGCGCTCCGCACCGAGGCCGTGGAAGGACAGCTTGTCGCCGGGCACCCGCACGGGCCGCCCGGACGGC
>Ga0316583_10000064_pt1 | contig 21627 bp, 16 predicted proteins | sample J_170502JBrBrA_D_FD_204513 | JGI IMG/M metagenome (GOLD analysis project Ga0316583, IMG submission 204513) | Rhizosphere microbial communities from salt marsh grasses in Alabama, United States - J_170502JBrBrA | ecosystem: Host-associated > Plants > Roots > Rhizosphere | place: USA: Alabama... | reverse complement strand
CGGGGTATGGAGGGAGATGTAATCGGCCGAGACGTAGCCCTCCTGGCTGCCGGTCCTAATGCGGTGCCAGCCGGCAAGCTGCTCCAGGATTTCAACTTCGGTACCTTGCAGCAGCAGCCCGATGACACTCGCCGCGCCGCGGGTGGTGCTGGGTTCTGAACGCAAATTGAGTCCCGCCGAGGCGGTGACAAAACCGACCTCTTTTCGCGGGTGTATTATGATGGGTGAACTTCCAGGCTCCCGTGTGTCCGGCCGTTGGGGCTGAATATCAGGAGACTCTGAGATAGTCTTCATTTCTCCTATTTCCTGAGCATGCTCTAGAGCGGCATCGCGCAAATAGGGAATTAAAGCACCGACTTTGTGGCGAATGCCGCTGCCCTGCCATTTCTGAACGGTCCAGATCGCTGCGCCGTGGATATTGGGATGCTCCATGTACATCTGGGCGACTTCAATGAGTTCAGCTATGGCCACTCTTTTACTGCTCGGGATTTCAATGTCACGCCAGCCGAATTCCTTAAATTGAATGACCGGGTGGCGCAGGTTGTGTCTATCACAGGTCTCATGGAGCTGTTTGAAACGGCCGATATGATCAGGCCGGTTGAGAATCGTATCTGTAAAAGAATATTCATGCAGGGCGATACCCAGTTGTTCGGGGTTTTCGTGGCACAGCTTTAAATAGGCCAGGACGCCTGGTGCTTCCCAAAAACCCTCTTCCGGGCTTCCGCCCGAAAAACCGAAAGCCGCCCAGCGATAGCCGCGCTTAACCGCTTCTCGGCCGATTTCATAGGCTTGCCAACCGATTAAATCGGCATTGCCCTCGTAGCCGATTACGGGCTGTTCGGGCTCTTCTTTCGGATCCCCTTTCTTGTACCAGCCGACATATTCGCGGACCTCGTTCCAGGTCGATATCCAGATACAGGGATTATCCCAATCGATGGGCGATTCGGTATCACCATCACGTTTGATGGGCACACGTGCTTCGACCATATCCCAGTGTTTCCTGGCCATCTTCTCGCTGTGGGGTTGGCCATATTCAGGAACGCTGAGGTGATATTGTTCACCCCCGCCTAAATCAATATAACCCGTCGGCGTAAAATTACCCGTGTGCGGCACCTCCGGGTTTTCTTTGCGCGCGTTTTGTAAATCAGTCAGAATCGAAAAAGAATCTGTCGCGGCTGAAAAGAAGGCGATATGGTTGCGCGTGAGATCCTGGATAACCTCCCCTATACCCTGGGGTCTCCCCGTAGTTGAAGTTTGCAAACCGATTGGCCATCTTTTGGGATTTGCCACGCTCTTCCCCTTTTCTATTGATCTATAACGAACTGATCGGCACGAAGTATAAGAGCACTTATCATATAAAAGCATAGCATGCGCGCCGCGGCATGGCAATAGGGAATCTGAAAGCCCGATAAACCTTAGAGATATTTACGAGGTAAGTGTTTCTATGCCATAATGAATCTGAACACAGTGAAGCTGTGTGTGAAGGAGCAAATCTATGAAGCGAAATCGATACATTTTACCCTTGGGCATTATTCTTGCTGTTTTAGCTCTTGGGGCTGTGGTGGTGATAGCTCGCGCTAATGCTGACGATATGCTGCACCAAGCGGCGCGCCTGATGGCTGATGCGCAAACGGGACATGCTGTCGTTGAATTGCAGATGACGATGCCCGATGAGAGTGCCGGCGGTATTGTCGAGGTTTGGGGCCAGCGTAATGCCGGTCCTGATGGCGAACCGGCTTTTCGCGTTCAGGTGCTTGAGTCCAGTAAACCTGAAGCAGAAGGCATGATTGCCGTCGCTGACGGCAGCCAGGTCTGGATTTGGAGACCGTCCGAGAATACGGTCTATGTCGGGACACGTGAAGAATTGAAGGCGAAGATAGCTGAACACGCCGGGCAGGGAGAAGATTTCGATAAAGGTGATTTTGAACGGCCGTATTACACCGAAGAAGAGATGCCGCAAACGGCTGAGGAAGCAGTAGATAAGCTGCTGGAATACTTTACGGCCGAACGGAATGGCAGCGAAGATGTGGCAGGAACGGCCGCCGAAAAATTGCGCCTGGTGCCCATCCCAGAGCAGATGCCAGAGGAGTTTCGGGCCAATGGTGGTTTGCTGTACATCTGGCTGCGGACCAGTGATTACGCTCCCATAGCAGCCGAGTACACAGGCGGTGCAGTCGGATCCGCCAAGGTGACTGTGAACTCGCTTGAGTTGGACGAGACGCTTCCAGAAGTTATCTTTACTTTTGAGATTCCGGAAGGCGCCGAAGTTGTTCGCCTGGTCGATATAGAACCACCAGAGCCCTTAACGACCGAAGAAGTGGCCGGTATGGTGGACTTTGCGGTTCTTTCGCCGGCAGAGTTGCCGGCTGAGGCGCGCCTGGCAGGCACCAACGAAGTACGAGGAGCTGTAGTACAGCGCTACCGCCTGGCGGATGGCGCAAGTTTCACCATCGCCCAAGGGGCGGCCGGGGCAGCGGAAACCCCAGCCGTAGACGGTGAGCTTGTAGCGGTTCGTGGTGCAGAAGGCACGCTTTTCAGTAATGAGGATGGCCGGCGAACGCTGCTCACGTGGTCAGAAGGCGATGTGACTTTCTGGATTGGAGGTGATTTGACGCCCGATGAAGCGCTGGCGATCGCCGAGTCACTGAACTAAGAAACTCATTTTATTTAATGATTAAAAACCTCGCGGGTCGAGTAGAACTGCGAGGTTTTTTGTCATAAAACTCATGACAGAAACGCATTCAATCGCTTTGACAGAAAATGTCCAAAGAGCAGAAACCCAAGCGGAAAATAGACAATCGTCCGAGCTGATGATGATCCAAATGGCTTGTCTGAAGCGCAGCTTCCAGCGTGGAGATTTGGTCGTAGAAGCTCTGAAGGGTATCGATCTGGCAATTGAGGAAGGGGAGTTTGTGGCTTTGGTAGGGCCATCCGGCTCGGGAAAGTCAACGCTTTTGAACCTTATTGGTGGGCTGGATCATCCTACGGCGGGTGAGTTGTGGGTTGACGGGGTTCCCCTTCATACGGCTGGCGCGGATGAACGCACCAGGCACCGCCGTCATAAAGTGGGCTTTATTTTCCAGAGCTTTAATCTCCTGCCGCGGCTGACGGCCGTGGAGAATGTCGCTTTGCCCTTGATGTTGACCGGGGTCGGTAAAGAGGAGCGGTGTGCTCGCGCGGAGCAGTTATTGGAGCGCGTTGGTCTCGGGCACCGCCTGGATCATTACCCGGCAGAGCTATCCGGTGGAGAGCAGCAGCGTACGGCCGTCGCCCGCGCTCTGGTGCACGAGCCTACGCTCATTCTGGCCGACGAACCGACTGGAAACCTAGATTCAAAGATCGGCGCTGAAGTGATGGCCCTTCTGCAAGAGCTTAATGCAGAGCAAGGGTTGACCCTGATTGTCGTAACCCATGATGCGGAAGTGGCTGCTTACGCCGATCGCATCGTCCATTTGCGAGATGGCAGCCTGGAAAGTATAGAAGAGAGCAGCCAAAGCAAGGGTGCTTCGCGAACCGCCCCTACAAAAAGCGCTTCAATACCAGCGGACCGCCGCATCGGATTTGCTGATATGGCACAGACGGCCGTGCGCAATCTTGGGCGGCGGCCGGTACGTAATCTGCTTACGGCCGCGGGTGTACTCATCGGCATTGTAACCCTGGTGGCTATGGTTTCTTTCGGCGTGGGTGTACAGCGTGAGGTACAGCGTAATTTTGAGACGATCGGCCTGGAAAATATCTTTGTCACGCCCCGTTTGAGTGAGGGAGATAATTTTGATCCCTTTGCCGATCTACAGCCAGAGGCGCCGCTGACGCCGGAAATGGTGGCCCGCATCAGCGCCATGGATCAGGTCGTAGAAGTAACCCCATCTCTGCGTTTGCCACAGGGAATGGACATCTCCCTGGCGGCCGGAGAGTGGGAAGTGCCGGTGCGCGTTTCGGATAATTTTGGCGAGCGTAATTTTCAATTTGCCGGGGGCATCGGCATGGCGGCCGGGAACGATTTTACATCTGCGGCTGCGCCGGGCGTAATCCTGACTTCCGGATTGGCTGACCGCATTTTGGAATCAGGCCAAACTTATGAGGACTTGATTGACCGGCCGGTATCCTTAATCCTGCGTCTACCACGCGGCGAGATGGAGACGTTTCCTTCGACTATAATTGGCGTGCGCGATAGTTTTGGCAGCCGCACGCTCGATCTCGGTTTACCGGAACGCGAAGCGATGAAAGCGTGGTGGTTTGGCGATCCTGATATCCTGCAGACAGAGGGATATGATATGCTGACCGTGCGCGCGGCTGATCTATCGGCCGTGCCAGGCGTCATCACGCAGATAGAAGAGCTGGACTTGCAGACACAATCGCTGGAAGCCGTGCTCAATGTGGCCAACCAGGTTCTTTCCCTCTTGCAAGCGCTACTGGGCTCTGTAGGCGCACTGGCCTTGCTTGTAGCGGCCCTGGGCGTGGCGAATACGATGATGATGGCTATCTATGAGCGCACGCGTGAGATTGGCGTGCTCAAAGCCCTAGGTGCTTCCGGAGCTGAAATTCGCTCACTTTTCACTATGGAGGCGGCGCTCATCGGCCTGATTGGCGGCGTTTTCGGTTTAATTTTTGGCACTATTTTGGGACGTATTGTTGACTGGGGCGCGCATCGTTATTTGATCAACGAAGGGGTCACCGGGGTGGGAGATCTTTCTGTCGTTCCATTATGGTTGGCGATTGGATCGCTGGTTTTTGCGGCTTTAATTGGCGTCCTGGCCGGTTTGTACCCGGCCGCACGTGCGGCCAGGCTTGATCCCGTTGCCGCCCTGAGGCATGAATAAGCCTATTCTTTAAATAGGCTTATTCTACGAATAGGTCTATCTTTCAAATAACGCTATGTTGTTTGCTGCAGCATAATTTAGCAATTCTTTCAAGAGAAATAGAGTTTATGATCGATCAAGTTGAATTTGTGAAACTAGAGATATTTGTACCGGAAACATTTGTCATTCCGATTCGTGATGCACTGAGTGCCATTGGGGTGAGTCGAGTTGGAAACTATGATAACTGCTTTTCCATCACGGCCGTTAAAGGGTATTGGCGGCCACTGCCGGGAGCGGAACCGTTTGCCGGCGAGATCGGTCAAATAAGCGAGGGAACCGAGTGCAAGATTGAAGTTAACTGCCGGTTGGTAGATGTTAGACCAGCTTTGAAAATAATTCATTCCATTCATCCGTACGATCACCCGTTGATTAATATTGTGCCTTTGCTCAATCAATTATTCTAAGATCGACCGGGCAGGGGAAATTATTGATTCAATTGTCTGCTTTGGGCCTATTAGCATACAATGAAGGTATGGTTATCGGGAGAGTTGATTTATGAGTATTATCCCCAGTGAACGTCGAGACCAAATATTGCAATGGTTGAAGGAAGATCAGGTCTTGCGCATTGACGATCTGGCCGAACGGCTTAAGGTTTCCCAAATGACCATCCATCGCGATCTGCATACCCTGGCTGAAATGGGTTTGTTGGAAAAAGTTCATGGTGGAGCCAGACTGCCCGATCCACAAATCATTACCGCGGAAGCATGCACGGTTTGTCAGATGCCGGTTAAATCGCGGATGCAGTTCGTCATCACAACTGAAGATAAAACGACCTTGCTTGCCTGCTGCCCACACTGCGGGCTGCTTTTGCTAAATAATCGGCAGGATATCGCCACCGCCTTGCTGCGAGATTTTATTTACGAGCGCATCACCAACGTGCGCCAGGCGTATTACGTCCTGGACAGCCGTATATCCGTCTGCTGCCAGCCAAGCGTGCTGGCCTTTGCGAGTAAGGCGGATGCTGCAGCCTTCCAGCAGGGCTTTGGCGGCCAGGTGATGAACTTCTCTGAGGCGCAGGATTCCCTGTCGCAGGCCCACCACTTTCACCACCACTGATAGATTTTCAATTTTTGACCTGCAAACCGGTATTGTTAGAATATGTAATTGATCACAATTACTAGCATGCGGTGTTCCGCGGTGCTTAGGCAAGTCACCTGTTTAGAAACGCGGCGCACAAATAAAGGAGTGAAGGGCAGTGAAACGAGTTTTTCGCGGCGCATGGGTACTGGTTCTAGTAGGGCTTTTAGCCGCCTGTGGGACGGGCGGTTCGGAACCGGCGGCCGGTGAATCAGGGACGGTAACCGTCAGCAATGTGCAGGCTAATATGACCTTGCCCTCTGATACAGGCTCATTGTGGATGGAGATTCACAATGGCACGGATATGGATGATGCCCTTATCGGCGCCGAGTTTGATGGTTGCGTGGCGATTGAGCTGCATGACATGATCATGGAGAATGATGTCATGGTCATGCGTCCGGTTGAGGGGGGACAGATTCCTATCCCCGCCGGTGAAACGGTCGAATTAAAGAAGGGCGGCCTGCACGTGATGTGCATCGGCAAAGAGGCGCCATTGGAAGCGGGTTCCAGCCTGGATGTTGCTTTGAAATTCGCTAATGCCGGGGATATCGCAGTCACGGCCGTTGTGGTTGAGCCGGGCGAAATGCCCATGAATATGAGCAAGGAATAGGACGGATCTTGCGCGCTTTAGGAGCTGGGCAGGCTGCCCGCCTGGATGCTGCCTAAAACGGCTTCGAACAGCGGCTGAAATTGCGGTCGATCGCGGATCTCTACCACCGAACTCATGGCGATGACCGATTGCGGTGCATCTGCTGCCGGATTAGGAACAGCGCCGACCAGTAAGGCCATCTGCTCTTCGTCGTTCGTAAAACGATATACTCCTACGATTGCTTCAGGATGATTCGCCGGCGATTCCGGCGGCCGCAGCGGTTCCAGTTCGCTGCCATAATAACCAATGATGTTTTCGATCTCGGCCGCCGGCGTTGAACCCACCTGTCGATTAAGATTGTACAGGAGATCAAAGGTCGGTCCGCCATGCAGTTCGTCCGGATCAAAAAACGAAGACCAGGTCGGTTGGGCGTTGGGGGTGATTTGCATGGCCTTGCTCGCATCGTGGACAAACCAGCCATCGGGATAGGTAATCGTTAAACCGGTTTCGGGAATGGCAACCCGCGGCCAGCCGTCCGTGCTTGATGTCGCGACCGGCAAATCAGCCACAATATGTGGAATATACGCATCCGGCAGCAACTCCCCCATGCGCCAGTACGGGCCATCGCAAGTCTCCGGAACCGGCTTACGCAGGTCGTTGTCGTCAACAGCGTTCTGTTCACCCCCGCCAAGGTAAATCATATCGCCTATACGGGCGACGGCCGCGCCTGTCTCATCCAGAATCTCTAATGTGTTGTGGTTGCCTGTTAGAAAATAATCAGCCTGCCAGATGACCAGATGAGAGTCGTTCTCACTGCGAACGCGCAGGCAGCCATCTTCCACAACCAGCTTGCCGACGATCAGCGCCTCCATAAAAACAACATCGCGCTGCTTTAGCTGGGGCATGAAGACGCCGGGCACGGGTGTGATGTCCGGCGGTGGGTCGTCCGGCGGCGCGTAAACAGCATTGACGACTACGCTGTCAGGTAGACTGAGGCCCGCTTCGGCCAACGCCGCTGCAAACGCCGCCTGGTCGGAGACATCTAACACAACCCGGTTTTCCATCACCATAATACTCACACTAGCGGGCAGACCAATCGTTTCCAGATAGCGCACCACTTCTTCCTGATCGGCTTGAAGCTGCGCGTAGGTGTACTGTGCCGGGCGGACCTCGATCAATGTAGACAGCGGATTGTCCGGCGACACATATTTTGCGATTGTCTCCTGACCGTTACCGGTAAAGGCGACCACAACCCGAAATTGTGGTTGATGCTGCAGCCATAAGCCGGCAAAGGTGCCGGGTTCGCTTTGTTGGAGCTGCGTTTGCAGCGTGCCGATAGCATCATCACTCTGAATTTCTAGGCGTGCCAGCGCCTCATCCAGTGTAATACCCATCTCATCGACATAAGACTGCGCGTCGTGCAAGATCGCTTCGTCCATGGGAGGGGTGGAGTCAGCTGTCACCGCTTGCGGTTCGTTGCTTGAAGTCCCGGTGCAGGCGGTTAGAAGCAGTGCTATTAAGAGTGTGGTGAGGATTTTCATCAGTTTCCTCCGATTGACTTTCACTCTTAAAGACGCCGGACGGCCGTCCCTAGTTCCGCTGATGGGAGAGTGTAGAGATAAAGATTTAAGTTTTTATCTCTATTAATCGATCCACTCTACGATTGTACTGACTCCCTGGCCGACGCCGACGCAGAGGGTGGCCAGGCCGTAATACGGCCGTTTTTCCTCAGGTGCGCAGCGCTTCATCTCGTGCAGAAGAGTCGTCAGGATGCGCGCGCCGGAACAGCCCGTGGGATGTCCCAGAGCGATCGCGCCGCCATTAACATTGGTGATCTCGGGACGCATGTTCAGGGTGCGCATGACACCGAGCGACTGCGCGGCAAAGGCTTCGTTCAGCTCGATCAGACCAATATCTTTGAGCGTTAGCCCCAGACGCTTCAGCAATTTGTTGGTAGATGGGATAGGACCGTAGCCCATGACGCCGGGATCGACGCCGGCAACGGCCGAACCCAGCCAGCGAGCCATTGGTTTCATGCCTAGTTCATCTGCTTTGCCGGCGCTCATCAACAGCAGCGCCGCCGCGCCGTCATTGAGACCGCTGGCATTACCGGCCGTAACCGTGCCTCCCTGACGAAAGACGGGGCGCAGCCTGGCCATCTGTTCCATGCTCGTGTCAAGGATGTATTCTCCGTCCTCCACGCGATAGCGCGGGTGTTCGTCCGTGTCCACGATGATTGGATCCCTTTTGCGCTGGGGCACGGAGATGGGCCAAATTTCATCTTTAAACTTGCCTTCATTGAGCGCAGCCACGGCACGCCGCTGGCTTTCCAGGGCGAAGGCATCCTGATCTTCGCGGCTGATGGCCATTTCATCGGCGATGTTTTCGGCCGTTTCACCAAGGCTGATGATTGGGTATAGGGCATCCATGCGCGGGTTTTCGAAACGCCAGCCAAGCATCGTGTCGAAGACCTTAGGATTGCCTACCGGATAGGCGCGTTCAGGCTTGGGCATGACCCAAGGTGCACGGCTCATGCTCTCCACGCCGCCGCCGATGAAAATATCTCCTTCACCGGCGATGATCGCCTTGGCTGCCTGGTTAACGGCTTCCAGGCCGGAGGAGCAGAGACGGTTAACCGTCACTCCCGGAACTTCCTTCGGGAAACCGGCCAACAGCAAGGCCATACGTGCCACATCGCGATTATCTTCACCGGCCTGGTTGCTGGCCCCGGCGTAGACATCTTCGACCAGCGCCGGATCGAGCCCCGTTCGCTCGATCAAGCCTTCCAAGATATAGGAAAGCAAATCATCCGGCCGTATCGAGGCTAGCGCACCACCGGCACGGCCGACGGGACTGCGTACTGCATCAACAATAACGACATCATTCATATTAAAAAACTCCCATTCGCGCGATTGCGCGGGCATTTCAGTGAAAATAGTATCCGTAGATTATGCGTATTCTACGCTTTCTAACGCAGGAACGGTAGCCGGATAGTTGGAATTAGAAACCAGGTTTTGCGGTTCATTGAATGGCTAAGGTTATGTGATAAAAACCGGGTTTCGCATGTTGGTGATATACTATTTATTGACCACTAAATAGCCCACTGTCTTGATCTATTGAACCGGAGGAATGATGGCTAGAGAAGTACACGCCCCGACAGGCACGGAACTTACCTGTAAAAACTGGTTGATCGAAGCGCCTTATCGCATGATCCAGAATAATCTAGATCCCATGGTCGCCTTTGATCCTGATAACCTCATCGTTTACGGCGGCCGCGGCAGAGCGGCACGGAATTGGGAGGCATTTGAGGCTATTCTGGAGTCGCTGCGCAACCTTGAACCAGATGAGACGCTGCTCGTGCAGTCAGGTAAACCGGTAGCCGTATTCCGCACGCATACCGATGCCCCGCGCGTCCTGTTGGCAAACTCCAATATCGTGCCCGCCTGGGCTACGCAGGAGAATTTTGATAAGTGGGAACAGGAAGGCTTGATCATGTACGGCCAGATGACGGCCGGAAGCTGGATCTATATCGGCACGCAGGGCATTTTGCAGGGCACCTATGAGACTTTTGGTTCCCTGGCGCAGGAGGAGGGTTGGCCCAGCCTGGCCGGCAAGTTTGTGGTCTCGGCCGGTTTAGGGGAAATGGGCGGCGCGCAGCCGCTGGCGGTGACCATGAACGGCGGCGTGGGACTCTTCGTGGAGGTGGACCAATGGCGCGCCGACCGGCGTCTGGAACTGCGGCAGGTGGATGCCGTGACCACGGACCTGGAAGAGGCGATGACCTGGGTCGAGGAGGCGCTGGCGGCACAAGCGCCGAAGTCGGTAGCCCTGGTGGGCAATGCCGCGGAGATTTTGCCGCGCCTGGCAGCGCTTGATGTGGTGCCGGACGTAGTCACCGACCAGACCTCAGCCCATGATCCGCTTTACGGTTATATTCCCGCCGGCCTGTCAATCAGCGAAGCGGCGGCCCTACGCCAAAGTGACGAAGCGGCCTATTTGCAAAGGGTATACGACTCGATGACGACGCATGTGCAGACGCTGCTTGATTGGCAGGAGAAGGGGGCTGTCGTTTTCGACTATGGCAACAATCTACGCCAACGCGCTTACGATAATGGTCTGAAAAATGCTTTTGATTATCCCGGCTTCGTGCCTGCTTACATCCGGCCGCTGTTTTGTGAAGGGAAAGGCCCTTTCCGTTGGGTGGCTCTTTCCGGCGATCCCGAAGATATCTATGTTACGGATGAGGCGATTTTGGAACTGTTTCCCGAGGATGAACACCTGGCGCGCTGGATCAGGATGGCCCAGCGTGACATAGCCTTCCAGGGACTGCCGGCGCGTATCTGCTGGCTGGGTTATGGCGAGCGCGCCAAAGCGGGTTTGAAGTTTAATGAACTGGTGGCTGAAGGTAAGGTCAAGGCGCCGATTGTGATCGGCCGTGATCACCTGGACAGCGGCTCCGTGGCCAGCCCCAACCGCGAGACAGAAGGTATGAAGGATGGCTCCGACGCCATTGCCGATTGGGCGATCCTCAATGCCCTGATCAATACGGCCAGCGGAGCGACATGGGTCAGCTTCCACCATGGCGGCGGCGTAGGTATTGGTTACAGCCTGCATGCCGGACAGGTCATTGTAGCTGACGGCACGCCGGAGGCAGCCAAGCGCTTGCAGCGCGTCCTCACAGTAGACCCAGGGCTGGGCGTCGCCCGCCACGTAGACGCCGGTTACGAACGCGCCGTGGAAGTAGCCAAAGAACGTGGTATTAAGATTCCGATGATGAAATAGTCGTCAGCGGTCAGCCGGCATGTGGCATGTGGCAGGTGGCAGGTGGCAGGTGGCTGACTGACTGAAATGCTGAAATGCTGACTAGCTAATAACTCCATGTCCGAAATCGATTTACTTATTTTAAACGCAGCGCAGGTCGTGACCTGTGCCGGAAATGGGCCGAAGCGCGGCGCGGCTATGCAGAATCTGAACCTGATACCATCAGGCCTGATGGAGAATGGCGCGGTGGCGATCGACGGCGGCGTGATTACGGCCGTCGGCAGTTCGGCCGAATTGCAGGCGCGGTTCCAACCGGCCGCAATAATCGATGCCGCGGGGAAAGCGGTCTGCCCCGGATTTGTTGATCCGCATACACATACAGTTTTCGCGGGCGATCGCGCCCATGAATTCGAGCTGCGTATCAAAGGTGCCACTTACATGGAGATCATGGCTGCCGGTGGCGGCATCCTCAGCACCATGCGCCACACGCGCGCCGCCTCGGTGGACGAACTGGTGGCTTTGGCCGCCCGGCGCCTGGATGAGATGCTGGCCTTGGGCAGTACGACGGTGGAAATTAAGACGGGTTACGGTCTTGATCTAGACACGGAATTGAAGATGTTGGAAGTTATCGCCCGGTTGGATCAGGAACATCCCTGCGATATCGTGCCCACGTTCCTTGGCGCGCATACCGTCCCACCCGAGTTCGGGGGCAACGCTGAAGGCTATGTAGACCTGGTAGTGCAAGAAATGGTTCCTGCCGCCGCCGAGTGGTATCAAAATTCCCATTTTGCAGCCCAAGAAACGCCTTTCTTCATTGACGTCTTCTGTGAAGATCATGCATTTACTGTCGACCAATCAAGACGTATCTTGTCGGCGGGCATCGAAGCCGGGATGCAGGCCAAGATTCACGTCGACCAGTTCAATGCCCTTGGTGGTTTGTCTATGGCCGTGGAGCTAGGAGCAGTTTCGGCTGATCATCTTGACTACAGCTCGCCTGACGAGATAAAAATCCTGGCCGCGTCCGATACAATAGCTACACCGCTGCCGGCCGTTAATTTCAACCTCGGTCTCAACCATTATGCCGATGCGCGGTCGATGTTAGACGACGGGGCAGTTGTCGCCCTGGCCACGGACTTTAACCCTGGGTCAGCACCCTGTCTATCCATGCCTTTTGTCATGGCCGCGGCCTGCCGTTACCAGAAAATGCTGCCCTCGGAGGCCTTAAACGCGGCTACCATCAACGCGGCCCATGCTGTCGGTCTGGGCAGCCGGGTGGGATCGATTGAAGTGGGCAAGCAGGCGGATTTGCTCATTCTCAAAGAAGGGGATTATCGCCACATCGCTTATTATTTTGGCCATAATCCGATTGACATGGTTATCAAAAACGGCCTAATAGTTTAGTCGCGCAGGTTATAAATGCGCGCGTATTCCAGCCCGTTGATCTCGATCGTGTGTTCGGGAACGCGAGCTGCGAATTTATCGAGTAATTCGGGCGGTACATCACGCTGCCATTGGTGGATGTAGAGGACAACATAATCGGCCGATTGAATGGCTGCTTCTTCATCCGGAGTCAATTGCGCATTGATGGAGATGGTATTGCCGTTGAAATGATAGGCGAGGACGGACCGGTACCAGCTGGCGACAGTCATGGTCTCGGCGCCTGCTTTCTGGTTTAAATAGCGCCCCGCTTCATCCAGTCCTTCTCCCCAACCGATCTGCATAACCTGCGGGGCGCGTTTGCTGCCGCCCAAGAGTGGATTGTAGGTGCTTAGGGGATAGGGAAAGACGCTCCATAAGGAAAATAACTGCCAGCCGGTAAGAAAAAAGAAGAGAAGTAAACTGAAAACTGAAAACGGAAAATTGAAAACTGAAAACTGATTACTCAACCGCCGGATTAAGGCCGTCCAGCCGGCAGCGGAAACGAGATGCAGCGCTGGATAGATGGGAATCAGGTAGCGGTCAAATTTCTTGTCGCCCAGATTCATGAAAAGGGCAAAGAGCAGGCTATATAGGAGGAGCGAAAAAATCGTTTGTCGTCCTATTTGGCGATCGAGCGGCGACCAGTGCTTCCACAAGCCTGGAATTACCAGAGCCAGGCCAAATAGAACAACGGGCGTACTGCGCCAGAGGTAGGTGATGGGATAGAAAGTAAATACGCGGGCCGGAATACGGCCGTCGTCGAAAATGGTGCTGTTGAAATAAACAGGATCACCATGTCCCCCTCCAGCATAGCCCAAAGCTTCTTGAAAAATGCGGCTCAGGGTTTGTAGAGGCGTAACCCACATTGCCGGCCAAAGAAGGATAAAAGTGAATATGGCAATGATTCCCCAGACTATCAAATAAGCGCCTGTTTTCTGTAAGCCGGTGTGCCAGCCTGCGGCATCTCGGGTTTGCCACATTGAAAGTAGGGCAATAACCAAGAGGATAGGAGCGAGAGATATTGCGGGTAGCTTGGTCAGCCAGGCCAACCCCGCGGTAGCTCCGGAAAGCATCAGATCGGGCCATTTTCTGTGATTCATATAAGCGAGAAATGCCAGCGGGGAGAGAACCATCAAAGAGCCGGCAAGGCCGTCAAGATGCATGAGTTGCGTGTGGGCGATGAAGAAAGGAGAAAGGGCAGAGAAAACTACCGTTAGCAGCGCAGTTGGTAAATCCAACAAACAGCGCGTGTAAACAAAGATCAGGGTTAAGACCAGGGTGTTGAAGAGTACCATCACCCGTCGGCCGGCAACCAATGCTTGTAAGGGGGTGTAGCCCTGGCTAATCAAAAATTGATCGAGTTCATAGGGCGTTAACTGGCCGGGAGCTTCAAACGAATTTCCTGAAAAAAGAAAATTAAGGCCCAATGTTCCGGCCCACATCGTAGTAACGCCAGGATGTTCGCTCTGGTAGGTATCTGCTAAATTACCCTCGCGCAATGCGCTATAGAAGTTAGAGGCACGAGCTACCCACTTGGTTTCATCTGCCGTGGCTGTTTGCGCCACGATCACCCATCGTGGTAGGGCGATTAGCAAAAAAACAGCAGCCAGCAAAAAAACATGATCTAGGTAATTATTGCGCGGCCACGACGAGGAGCCTTTGAGGTCTTTGAATTCTTTTTGCATGACTTAACTGCGACCGCAACTGCGGCATGAACTATTTGATCCTAAGCAAAGGTGATAGAATGAGCAACTCCATCGAAGCACTTGCCGTGCTTTCGCAGGGCATTATACTACTTTTGTGTCCAATCGATTTTTGTGTCTTTTTTTTGTATTTTTGTTTATCGTTTTCAGTGTATTTGGAACAGCGTGCAGTGATGTGCCCAGCCTTGCCCCGACAGTTACACAAAGCGCCGCTACTGAAGACGCGATTGCCAGGACAGATAACAAACCAGATCAAAACACGGTGCCTGATGCTGTTACCCGAACCCCTGAGAGTGTGAATACCGAAGCAGGCTTGGAAGCAAGCACGGCCGTTGGTCCTGGGCCGGAAATTTTGAATATTTCGGACAGCGGCACCACCGCTAAATACAGTAAGTTTGAGATTACATTTGATGTTGCGCTCGATCCGGCAAATGCCAACGTGAGTTCGCGCATAAACCCGCAGCTTCCCTACGATCCTGATCCCCCACCGGGTTTAGAACCCACGAATCCAATGCAAAACGGCATTAGTGTTGACGCGGTTTTTACTTCGCCTTCTGGGGAGATGTTTCAGCAGCCGGCTTTTATTTATCAGCAGTACGACGATAATGCGGGCGTGCCGAAGGAACATTGGAGCTCAGAACATTCACCGCAAGTATGGTATTACCCCACCGGCGAAAAAGTTTGGAAGGTGCGATTTGCGCCGCATGAAGCCGGCACCTGGTCTTATTATCTAACCGCCAAATACGCCGGCGGCAGTGCGCAGTCGGCGGCGTATTCCTTCAAGGTTGATGACTCAGATAGCAAGGGCTTTATCAAGGTCAGTCCCAGCGATTTCCGTTATTTCGAGTACGATTCCGGCGAAGTTTTTGTTTCTCAGGGTGAGCAAATCAATGTAAGCCTGGAAAACCCTATTCTCGATAATCAACCAATTTTTGAATCCCTGCGTCAGAATAATGTCAAACTAATCCGCCAATGGTTTAGCAATTTCCCCGGAGCCGCCTGGCCGATGTGGCAAATCCTGGGTGGTGACGCACCCGGCTATATTGGCTACCTGCCCAGAGTAGCGATTTTACCAACCGATAAGATTGGTGAATACCCGGTAATGAGCTGGCAGCTGGATTATGAAGAGGGGAATAGCGGCTGGTTTGGTGCCTGTGTTTTTAAGCGGTACGAAGATTCTGAAGCGGTGAAAAACGACACTTATTATAAACTGCAGGTGACCTACGCCGCCGATCATATTTCCGAGGAACCGCGCGTCTCCGGGGAAGCGCACGGCATTGTGGCCAAGATCAGCCCCTACTGGCATGATAACTGCGCTGAACCGGACGGCATTGAACAGGCTCTGGCCTTTACCGATTATGGATTAAATACCGGTGGTGAATGGGAAACGCTAGAAGGTATCTGGTATTCAGGAGATTACAATTTTCTCCCCCGGGTCTATGTTTCTCTGGAAAACGTGCAAAGCGCGGAGAATGCGGATGGCTCGGGCGCGGTTCATGACGGCACGGCCGATCTGGCAACGCGCGCCAAAGCAAATATTCTCTCTGTCTCTCTTAAGGAATGCCTGGATGGCGCTGCTTGCACCGATATTTCCGGCCCTGAAATTATCGATGAATATTCCATGCAGTACGGCCTCTATTTTCCGGACACGGCCGCCCAGGCCATGGACGAAGTGATTAATCTGGCCGAAGAGAACGACATTGCCATTAAGCTGGTTATCCTGGATAAAAATGACAATGTTTATTACAAAATCGATGATGATGGTTCGTTTGTTCTGGATGATGAACCTGATAACAATTCAACGGATGGCCGGGACCCAGGTGTTTATGGCTGTTCCGCAGAGGACAGCGGAGTTGAAATTTGCCCGCAAAATGCACGAACATTGAATAAGACCCGCTGGCTGCAAGAAGCTTATTACCGCTATTTGCAAGCTCGTTGGGGTCATTCGACTGCTATCCACTCCTGGGAGTTTACAAATGAAGGAGATCCGTACTCCATAGAGCATTGGCAAACGGCCGATGAGCTGGGCAAAGCGATGCACTGCCGGGTCTTTGGCGTGGAAGTGGAAAGGAGCGATGACGTCGAATGCTCGCTTGACCATCCTAATGCCCATCTGGTTACCACTTCCTTCTGGCATAGTTTTCCCGCTACAAAGCCCGAGGATGACAATGGCTTTTGGGGCAACCCGCGATACCCGAATGTAGATTATGCGGATGGCCATGCCTATATTTCTACCAGCCCCGCCAGCCTGGAAGATAAACTCCTTTTTGAAGCCGATGCTGCTTATTATCACCTATGGCACGCGCAGGAATGGGGCGGTTGGGACCTTCCTTATCCTGTGATGCGTGGCGAGGCGGGGATGGTGCCCGCTGAAGAAGACGCCGGAGCCTACGATGGTTTAGGGATTCAAAATGATTTGGGGGGAATCTGGTACCATAACTTTGTCTGGGCCGGACTTGATCCCGGCGCCCTGTACGAAGTGTATTGGTATTATAGGGAACATATCTTTAATCCCCCGCAGTTCGATCACCAATACCATCACCGCATTTTTATGGATTTTTTGGGGGATATTCCTCTTTCAAATGGCCATTATCAAGATCTCGCTGCCAACGTATCCAACCCGGATCTGCGCGTGGTTGGGCAAAAGGATCTTGTTAACGGCCGTGCGCATGCCTGGATTCAGAACCGCGGCCATACCTGGAAATACGTCACCGGCGGCTTCCTGATCACGCCGCTTTCGGGAATGGTAGCCATTTCCGGCTTCGCCCCAGATGCAGCCTGCACCGTTGAATGGTGGAATACCTACACAGGGGAAATCGATTCGCTCGAAGAGGTTCGCACGGATCAGGAAGGGACGCTGCTGTTAGAAATCAAGGATCTCACTGATGACCTGGCTGTCAAGGTCGGCGATGCCAATGGGGGCTGTTCCGCAGCTGGATCATAAGGCGATCCATGACAACCGGCAGGGATATTAGTGATAAATAGCACTGGGACAGAGGTTAATCCGCCCTTAAAATTAGTAAGATTGGATAATGCTTGAATAAGTTAGCAAGCTTGGCAATAGAAATCCATCGTCCTACACTAGCACTATGCATGAAATGGCCATTACGCAAAGTATTTTAGATATCGCCGTGGAGTACGCTGAACGCGGCGGGGCGGCGCATGTGACGGCTTTAAACCTGGTGATTGGCCAGTTATCTTCAATTGTCGATGACTCGGTGCAGTTCTACTGGGACATTATCAGCAAGGGCACGCTTTGCGAAGGAGCGGTGTTAAATTTCGAACGCATCCCCGCGCAGATGGTCTGCGTTGACTGCGGGCATACCTATACCCTGTCGCGCGGGCTGGAAGCGTGTCCCGAGTGCGGAAGTTTCCGTGTGCGTGTCGCTGGTGGAGATGAGTTTCGACTGGAGAGCATTGAGGTGGAAGAGCTGTCAGCTGTCAGCTGACGGCTGAATAAGGTTTGAAGATTAATTATGACTACTACCGTACCTGTTGTACAAGAAATTTTGAGCGCTAATGACAGCCTGGCGGCACAGAATCGCCAGCTGCTGGATGACGCGGGTGTTTTAGGTGTGAACATCATGGCTTCACCCGGCGCGGGCAAGACGAGTGTCATCCTGCGAACTATTGAAGCACTGCAAGATAAGCTGCAGTTAGGTGTCGTAGAAGGAGATACGGCCGCGGTGACGATTGACGCCGACAAGGTGATCACGGCCGGGATGCCGGCGGTGCAGATCAATACCGGTGGCCAATGTCACCTGGATGCCGTCATGCTGGCCAAAGCGCTGCCGGCGCTGCCGCTGGACGAATTAGATTTATTGATTGTCGAAAACGTGGGCAATTTAATTTGTCCCGCTTCTTTCACCCTCGGTACACACTTCAACGTCGTGGTTGCCAGCGTACCTGAAGGAGATGACAAACCCTATAAATACCCCAATATCTACCGCGGCATTGATGCCCTAATCTTGAATAAAACCGATTTGCTGCCATATATTGATTTTGACGAGGCATATTTCCGCCAGGGTATCGAGGTCTTAAACCCAAACGTCACTTTCTTCCCAATGTCTTGCAAGACGGGGGAAGGGGTGGAAGTCTGGACGGAGTGGTTACAAAAGAGAGTTGGTAAGCTAATCAGCTAGTCAGCTGACAAGCTGACTACCTGAAATGCTTATATGAGGTAAATCCTATGTGCTTAGGTGTACCGGGAAAAGTTATTGAAATTTATGATATTGAAGGGCTGAAGATGGGCAAGATCGATTTCGGTGGCGTGGTGCGCGAAGCGTGCCTGGCCTATGTGCCGGAAATCGAAGTGGGCGACTATACCGTGATCCATGTTGGCTTTGCTATCAGCCAATTGAGTGAAGAAGAAGCAATGGCGACACTGGAAATCTTGAATGAGCTGGCCGATCTTGAAGAAGAGATCGGACCGGAACCGGGAGCCGGTCCAGGCCAAATTCAACCTTCGTTATGAAATATGTAGACGAATACCGCGACGCCGATCTGGCGCGCAAGACGGCGGCCGAGATTCAGCGCATTGTGACACGGGCGAAGGATGATGGCCGAGTCAGCGTAGATCGGCCGTGGACGATCATGGAGATTTGCGGCGGGCAGACGCATGCGATCATGCATTTCGGCATCGATCAGCTGCTGCCGCCGGAAATTGAACTGATACATGGTCCCGGCTGCCCCGTGTGTGTCACGCCCCTGGAACAGATCGACAAGGCGCTGGCCATCGCCTCTCTGCCCGGCGTGATTTTTACTTCCTACGGCGACATGCTGCGTGTGCCCGGATCCGGACGTGACCTCTTTTCTGTTCGCGCGGCGGGCGGCGATGTACGCGTCGTCTATTCACCATTAGATGCGCTGAAAATCGCCCAGAACAACCCCGATAAACAGGTTGTTTTCTTTGCCATCGGTTTTGAGACGACTGCCCCGGCCAATGCCATGAGCGTGGTACAGGCCAAGGCGCTGGGTCTGAAGAATTTCAGCATCCTCGTCTCTCACGTACGTGTTCCCCCGGCGATGCACGCTATTCTGGGTTCGCCCACCAATCGCGTGCAAAGTTTTTTGGCCGCGGGCCATGTTTGTGCCGTGATGGGCTATTGGGAATATCCGCAGATCGCCGAACAATACCATGCGCCGATGGTCGTCACCGGTTTTGAGCCGCTGGATATCCTGCAAGGTGTCTTGCAGACGGTGCAGCAGTTGGATGTGGGGGAGGCGAAAGCAGCTAACGCTTACCAGCGCGCGGTGACCTTTGAGGGTAATAAACCGGCGCAGGCGGTGATTGAGCGTGTGTTCCAGGAATGCGACCGCAAATGGAGAGGCATCGGCACCATTCCGCTGAGTGGTTGGTGTCTGCGGCCGGAATTTGCTGAATTTGATGCTGAGAATCGTTTTGATGTTGAAGCCATCCAACCGGAGGAGTCGCCGCTGTGTATGGCCGGCCTGGTACTGCAGGGCTTGATGAAGCCGGATGCGTGCCCGGCCTTTGGGAGAGAGTGTACGCCTGAGCATCCGTTGGGGGCAACAATGGTCTCCGGCGAAGGTGCCTGCGCTGCTTATTATCGTTATAAACGAGATACTGTTCTGTAGGGCCGGTTCGCGAACCGACCCTACAGGGATTGAAATATGCTGGACCATTTTGGTTTTATCGCTCCTTTTTATGAACGCGTGATCCGGCCGCCGGATCCGGCGTACCTGGTCTCTTTGCTGGATTTGCCGGTAAGCGGAAGTTTGCTGGATGCCGGTGGGGGAACAGGACGTGTTTCATCACAGCTTCTGCCCTATGTCGATGAACTGGTAGTCAGCGATGTTTCGACGAAGATGCTGCAGCAGGCGCAGGGAAAAGGGATGTGCTGTGCAACGGCCGCTCACGTAGAGTACCTGCCTTTTGCTGATGCGAGCTTCGATCGCGTGCTTGTTGTTGATGCCCTGCACCATTTTTGCGACCAGGCGGAATCCATTGCCGAGCTGGTTCGCGTCTTAAAACCCGGGGGGCGGCTGGTGATCGAAGAACCGGACCTGTGCCGCTTTGCCGTCAAGCTGGTAGCCCTGGGCGAGAAGGCGGCTTTGATGCAGAGCCATTTCTACTATCCGGCCGAGATCCGCGATATGGTCGCCGCACAAGGGCTGCCGGCTCAAGTCGTCAGCGACGGCGGGTTCGTGGCCTGGGTGGTAGCGGAAAAAGTGGCAGGGGGAGTATTTAGTATTTAGTGGTAAGTGGCAGGTTGCAGGTATAGAAAATCCGAAATCCGACATCCCAAATCCGAAATCGTATGACTGAAGAAACTTTTTACATCGAAAGCGCCATGTGCCCTGTTCCTATTCGCGACCGCGGGTATGTGATCCTGGGCCATGGCAGCGGCGGTAAGCTGTCTAATGATCTGATTGAGAAGCTGTTTTTGCCGCCTTTTGACAATCCGGCGCTGCGCGCGGGGGATGATGCCGGCGTGGTGCAGCCCGGACCCTATGAGCGGTTGGCGATAAGCACCGATTCGCATGTGGTGTGGCCGTTGTTCTTCCCGGGCGGCGACATCGGTCGTCTGGCGGTTTGCGGCACGGTTAATGACGTGGCCATGATGGGCGCGAAACCGCAGTACCTGACGGCAGGTTTTATTTTGGAAGAAGGGCTGGAGATCGGCCTGCTGGAAAAAGTGGTCGAATCGATGCAGGCGTCGGCCGCGGAAGCAGGCGTGCAGATAATCGCCGGGGATACGAAAGTAGTTGAGCGCGGCAAGGCGGACGGCCTCTATATTAACACCGCCGGCGTGGGTCTGATTTCATCAGACCTGATTGAAAAGGGCGTGGAGATCGGCGGCGCGCGGGCCAAGCCGGGGGATGTGGTGCTGCTCTCCGGTCCCATCGGCGATCATGGCATCGCCGTTCTGGCCGCGCGGAATGAGCTGGGACTGGAAACGGCCGTGCAGAGCGATGTCGCCCCACTCAACCACCTGGTAAGCGCCATGATGGCGGCGAGTACCCAAATTCATGTCCTGCGCGATCCGACGCGCGGCGGTGTGGCCAGCACCCTCAATGAAATCGCCCGCCAATCAGGGGTAAGCATCGTCTTGCAGGAACAGAAGATCCCCGTACGCCCGGCGGTTAGAGCAGCCTGCGAGATGCTGGGCTTTGACCCCCTCTACATCGCCAACGAGGGACGCCTGTTAGCCATCGTAGGTCGTGAAGATGCGGAGCGCGTGTTGGAAGCGATGCA
>Ga0316583_10000063_pt1 | contig 21640 bp, 18 predicted proteins | sample J_170502JBrBrA_D_FD_204513 | JGI IMG/M metagenome (GOLD analysis project Ga0316583, IMG submission 204513) | Rhizosphere microbial communities from salt marsh grasses in Alabama, United States - J_170502JBrBrA | ecosystem: Host-associated > Plants > Roots > Rhizosphere | place: USA: Alabama... | reverse complement strand
GTCAAGAAGAACGCCGGCGAGTCGTCCGGCCGGCAGCAGATGCAGATTCCGGAGCCGTTCTTCCGCTTCTTCGGGTTCCCGAACCCCCAGGGGCAACAGCAGCAGCGGCAGCCGTCCTACGAGTACGCCGGCGGGACCGGCTTCATCATCAACCCCAACGGCACCATCGTGACAAACAACCACGTGGTGTCCGACGCCGCCAAGATCACCGTGTGGCTCCACGACGGCCGCTCCCTTCCGGGGAAGGTCATCGGACGTGACCCGACCACGGACGTCGCCGTGGTGAAGATCAACGCCAAGAACCTGCCCACTCTCTCGTGGGGCAGCAGCGACAGCCTCCAGGTGGGCGAGCTGGTCATGGCCGTGGGCAACCCGGGCTACAGCGACTCCCAGTCCCTCAACTACACCGTGACCACGGGCATCGTGAGCGCCCTGGGGCGGAACCTGCCCCTGATCCAGCAGTCCCTGTCGCAGAACCCGAAGTACGGGCAGGCGCTGGCTCCGTACGCGATCTCGAACTACATCCAGACCGATGCGGTCATCAACCCCGGCAACTCCGGCGGCCCCCTCGTGGACGTACACGGCAACGTGGTGGGCATCAACTCCGCCATCGAGAGCAACGACGGATACTACCAGGGCTACGGCTTCGCGATTCCCGCGGACCTCGCCGCCAGCGTGGCGAAGCAGCTCATCGCCGACGGTGAGGTGCACCGGGCGCGCCTGGGTGTGGAGGTCACCGGCGTGACGGAGGTGGACGCGGAGAAGTACAATCTGCCGTCGGTGTCCGGCGTCCTCGTGCAGTCCGTCAGCGACGGTACGCCCGCCAAGGGCAAGCTGCACCAGGGCGACGTCATCGTCGGCCTGAACGGCAAGTCCGTGGCCGGCCCGGGTCAGCTCCAGAGCCTGGTGGCCGAGCATCAGCCGGGTGAGGTGGTCACCCTGTCCGTCTACCACAACAGATCCGAGCACCAGGTGAAGGTGAAGCTCGCCGAGGCGCCCTTCCACGGGACGAAGGTCGCCCACACCCGGTCGGCTGCCGACGCGAGCCGTATCGGGCTCGGCCTGGCGAACCCCGGCTCCGAGGCCGCCCGTCAGGCGGGCGTGAACGCGCAGGGAGCGCTGGTGGTCCACGTGGATCCCATGGGCCCCGCGGCCGAGGCGGGCATCATCTCCGGTGACGTGATCACCGAGGCCAACGGCCACCACGTCCGTACCGTGAGCGACCTGACCAAGGTGCTGGGCTCCCTGAAGAGCGGTGCCATCATCACGCTGCATGTGACCGACACCTCCGGCCAGGCGAGGATCGCGAACGTGCGCGTGGGCTGAGTCGCCTGACCCGACCAGCCCAGGACGCCCCCCGCCGGCCCTCCCGCCGGCGGGGGGCGTGCCGTTTCGAGCTCCGCCGCGTGAGCGTCCATGGCGCCGGACGGCGCCGTGACCTAAGGTGCAGGACGAAGGAGGGGGAGGGCTCGGGGGGCCGGGGCTTCCAGGATCGGGACCGACGGAGGCAGGGTCGATGTGTCGTTGCCGGTGGAAACGCACCGGGGGGGCCGCCGCGCTCGTGGCCGTTATGGCGTGCTCCCCGGGGGAACCGGCGCGCAGCCCGGGTCGCGACACGACGGCTGCGCCGGCACCACCCGCGGATGCGGTTCTGGGCGCCGCCTGGTCCCACGACGGGAAGCGCATCGCCGTGTCGTGGCTCCGGGGAAGGCGTGCACGCGTCTATGGCGTGTTCGGCCCTGCCGCCGACAGCATCCTGCCGACGCCCTCCCGTGGGCGCCCGATCACGGCCGGACAGGGCTCGGATGCCACGTGGTCACCGGACGGTCTCTGGATGGCGTTCGCAACCACGCGCACGGGGAACTCGGAGATCTACCGGGTGCGTCCCGACGGTACCGGTCCCGAGAACCTCACCCGAAGCCCGTCCAACGAAGGGGAGCCGGCGTACTCCCCCGACGGCAGGTCCATCGCGTTCACCTCGGATCGTGGCGGCAAGGGCCCTCGCGTCTACGTGATGCGCGCCGACGGGAGGGATCCGCATCCGGTGGCGGAAGGTCTACCCGGAGCCGACCAGCACGACCCGGCATGGTCTCCCGACGGACGCGTGCTCGCCTTCACGGTCCTGGAAGGGGCGGACACCGTGATCTGGGTGGACTCCCTTTCGGGGGGCGGGCGTGGAAGGCTGGGGAAGGGTCACGAGCCCGCGTGGTCCGCCGACGGCACCCACGTCTTCTTCACCGAGGGCGACAGCGTCTTCGTGCGCCCCTCCGCGGGGGGACCGGCGACCCTGGTCGTGGCCGACGCGCGGGAGCCCGCGGCCGCGCCCCGTGGCCGATGGCTCGCCTTCGTGCGGGGGACGGCCTCCGCCTCGGCGCTCTACCTCCTCGATCTCCGGACGAAGACCGAGGTCCGCATCACGTCATAACATATCCGCGCCGTCACGGCCGTCCGTCCTCCGCGTCTCCCGCCGGGGGGTCGGACACCGACCCTCCGTCCGGGCGATTCCAGGCGGCGATACGTCGAGCCAGCCGGAACACCGAGAGGGGAGCCGACCCCTCGGCCTTGTTGTTCACCACGACGAAGACCCGGCGCTCGGCGATGAGGGCGTCCAGAGCCGCCACGGAGATCCGCTCGAGGGACTCCGGGTCCTCGTCCACGATGTGATCGAAGGGCGCGTAGCGGTCCTTGGCCACCTCGTACCCGAGACCCGCGTGCAGCATCCAGCGCACCACGAGCGCGGGTTGCTCGAAGTGGCGCACGGCACCGAGCTGCTCCGCCAGAGGCGACATGGCGGGATGGACCACATAGCAGTGGGCCACCCCGGTGGACTCGAGGACACCGGCATAGGCCGGGGTGAGGAGCCCGGGCGTCCGCAGCTCCACCGCATAGAGCGGCCCCCGGGGCAACGCGTCGAGGAAGCGGTGGAGCTGCTCTGCGAATGCCTCCCGACCGCCTACGAGGCTCGGGGGGATGGGCGGAAACTGGAAGAGGATCGGTCCCGCCTTGGCACCGAGCCCTGCGCTCGCCGGGCCCAGGACCTCCTCGATGGCGTATGTCGGATCCAGGAATCGGACGTTCCGGCCCCGAAACGAGCCCTCCCCCGGGTTCGTGGGCGAGGTCAGAAGCCGGTCCGCCTTCACGAGAAACCGGAAGTCGTCGGGCACGACGTCGGCGTACGCGCGGAGCACCTCCGCCGGCACCGGCCGATACCAGGTACGGTCGATCCCCACCGTGCGCAGCAGCGGATGGGAGGCGTACGCAGCCAGGCCCTCGCGGGCCAGGACCAGCTCCGAGGCCTTGCGGTCGTAGACGATGCCGGCCCATCCGGGGAAGCTCCACGACGAGGTTCCGAGCCTTAGCCCCGCCGAGAGATGCCGCCCCAGCCCCAACACCTCCGGTGGGGCCGGCGCCGGTCCCACCATGCCAGGGACGGAGGGCTCGTCGTCGAAGAGACCGAGTTGCGGGTCCATACCTCCGGGTACATCGGATCGGCTGTCGCCACAAGGGTCGAACCCCATGCCGGGTTGACAGAGTAGGTATGGAGAAAATATATAAATGAGAAATACAGTTGTGCCGTGCCCGATCGAGCTCCCGATGGCGCGCCGCCTGCGTCGCGTCGGCTTCGAACCTCCTCCTCCGGAGGCGTCCACATGGCCGCCCTCACCCGTCTGACCTATCAGATCCTGCTGGCCCTCGCCGACGGGGACCGCCACGGATACGGGATCATCAAGGAGATCGAGTCGCGGGCAGGGCCCTCGTCCGCACCCAGCACGGGGGCCCTCTATCTGGCCCTCCAGCGCATGGAGGCCGACGGGATGGTGGCGGAGGCCCCCGAGCGTCCCGCCCGGGTGGATGATGACGCGCGGAGGCGCTACTACCGCCTCACCTCCCGAGGGAGGGCACTGGCGGCGGAGGAGTCCGCCCGCCTGGCGGCCCTGGTGCGGACGGCCAAGAAGAAGAAGCTCCTCGCGGAGGGCGGCGCGTGATCCGCCGACTCGTCGCGCTGGCGATTGCGCTGGCTCCTCGGTGGTTCCGCGAGCGGCACGGGGCGGAGGTCCTGGAGACATGCGAGCGCCGCGCGGGCGAGCGCATATCGCCGTCGGCGAGGGCGCGGTTCGGCGTCGGGGAAGTGCTGGGGCTGTTGTTCGTGGCTGTCCGCCTTCACCTGGGGGGCGGAAGACACGGCGCGTGGACCCGCCCCCGGACCCATGGACGGGGAGGGAACGTGTTCGGCACGATCGGGCAGGATATTCGCTTCGCGATGCGCACGTTGTGGAGGACCCCGGGCTTCACCGCTACCGCCGTGACCGTGATCGCCCTGGGCATCGGCGCCAACACGGCCATCTTCTCGGCCGCGAACGCGTTCTTCTTCCGGCCCCTCCCGTTCCAGGATCCCGGGCATCTCGTCATGCTCTACGAGACCAATCCGGAGTTCGGGTGGACCGACGCCAACGACGCACCTGCCAATCTCCTCGACTGGCGCGACCAGGTGGGTGCTTTCCAGGACGTCGCCGCGTGGCAGGACGGCGTGGGCCAGGCGACGTTCGTCCAGGACGGCGAGCCAGTGCTTCTGAGCTACGCCGCGGTCACGGGAAACTTCTTCTCGGTGCTGGGTGTGCGGCCGGAGGTGGGCGGCGAGCTCCACTGGGACCAGACGTGGAGCCCCGACGACAGCGTCGTGGTCCTGAGCCACCGCCTCTGGGTCCAGCGCTTCGGCGCCGATCCCGGCGTGGTGGGACGCACGATCCACTTGGGATCGTCCAGAGACCGGGTCGTAGGCGTGATGCCCGCAGGCTTCGACTTCCCCAACGACGGCACGCAGTTCTGGACTCCCATGGGGTGGGAGAGGTCAGATCGCCAGGCGGCCTGGTTCCGGCGCGCGCACTTCCTGCGGGGCGTCGCACGCATCAAGCCTGGCTTCACGCTGGACGAGGCGAACGCCCAGCTCCAGGTGGTGGTCAAGCGCCTGCAGAAGGACTTCCCCGACACCAACAAGGTCATGGGCGCCGGGATGACGCCACTGCGCTCGTTCCTCATCAAGGGCATCCACACGCCCCTGCTCATCCTCCTGGGTGCCGTGGGTCTCCTTCTCCTCCTGGCGTGCACCAACGTCGCCAACCTCATGCTGGTGCGGGCGTTGGAGCGTACGCGGGAGGTGGGGGTGCGCATCGCCCTCGGTGCGGGCCGAGGCCGGGTCGTCCGGCAGATCCTCACCGAGAGCATGCTCCTGTCCCTGGGTGGCGGGGCGACAGGTCTGGGCCTCGGGTGGATAGGCGTGAAGGCCCTGTCGGTGCGGCAGCACATCGGCATACCCGGGGCGACCGGCCTGGCACTGGACGGGCGGGTGGTCCTCTTCACCCTGGGGGTGACGGTCCTCAGCGCCCTTCTCTTCGGCACCGCTCCCGCACTCCGCGCCGCCAACGGCGCCGTTCAGGAGACGCTCCGCGAAGGAGGTCGCGCCGGCTCCGCCGGCCGGGGGACGCTACGCACCCTCGGAGGCCTGGTGGTGTTCGAGGTCGCCCTGGCTCTCATGCTCGTCGTGGGTGCCGGGCTCATGATCCGCTCCTTCTGGCTCCTGCGGAGCATCGACCCGGGGTTCCGTATGGACAATGTGTTGGCGATTCAGTTCGGGCTTCCCGGCAGCCGGTACCCGAGCCGCGACCAGGTGCTGGGGTTCCAGGACGACTTCGAGCGCCGCCTCGAGGCTCGCCCCGGCATCGAGAAGGTCGGGCGTGTCCAGCAGCTTCCGCTGAACGGCGCGAGCTGGTCGAGCCAGTTCCAGGCGGAAGGATGGCCGCCCGACAGAGTCGGCTTCGAGATCCTCCACCGCCGGGCCGACCGGGGTTACTTCGCGGCCCTGCAGATCCCGCTGCTGGAGGGACGCATGTTCGACGCCGATGACCGCCCCGGTGCGCCGCTGGCCATCCTCGTCAACGAGACGTTCGCCCGGAAGTACTTCCCCGGGGAGGACCCCGTCGGCAAGCGCATCGCCTACGACCGCGTGGCGACGCCCCATTCCACCTGGCACACCATCGTCGGCGTCGTGGGCGACCAGAGGCAGGTGAGCCCCGGAAAGCCCGCGCGCGCGGAGGTGTTCGAGAACGCCCATCAGGACTGGGACCGGAGCAACTGGGTCGTGATCCGCACCACCGGGGATCCCATGGCCGCACTCCCGGTCGCGAAGAGCGTCCTCAAGGAGATGGACCCGCTCATCCCGCTGGGTGCCGTGCGGACCATGCGGGGCGTGTGGCGCAAGTCCATGGCCCAGGAACAGTTCATCCTGACCCTCCTGGGGGCGTTCGGCGCTCTGGCGCTGCTGCTGGCCACGGTGGGCGTCTACGGCGTCACGGCCCAGGCGGCCCGCCGGCGGACCCACGAGATCGGAATCCGCATGGCGCTCGGGGCAGACGTAGGAAGCGTGGTCGCGATGATGCTCCGAAGGGGACTGATGCTGGTGGGCCTCGGCCTCGCCCTGGGCCTCGGCGGCACGCTCCTGGCCACCCACGCCCTCGGGAGCCTTCTCTACGGGATCGCGCCCACCGACCCGGCGACGCTGGGCGCCGTGGTGGTGCTCCTGGCGGCGGCGGCGGCGGCGGCCTGCTACCTGCCGGCTCGACGCGCGACGACCGTGGATCCGGTGAGCTCGCTGCGGGCCGAGTAGCGGCGGGCACCGGGAGCCCCCGGGAACGGAATCGCTCGAGAAGCCGGGGATCGCTCCGGGCCCTCCCGGAGCGTTTCGGGTGGGGAGCGTCGCTTCACGCCACGGGGCCGGCGGTCTACCTTGCGCCCATGGACGTTCAGATCTTCGGCGTGAAGAGCGACGCCGACACGCGCAAGGCGCTGCGCTTCTTCAAGGAGCGGCGCATCAAGGTCCATTTCGTGGACTTCAAGGTGCGTGCCCCGTCCAGAGGAGAGCTCGTGCGCTTTTTCCAGAAGCTCGGCGCCGACGCGGTGGTGGACCGGAGCTCCAAGCGGTTCCGGGCCCTGGGCCTGCACACCGCGCACTACGGCGACGAGCGCTGGATGGAGATCGCCGGCGAGGAGCCGACGATCCTGCGCATGCCCCTGGTCCGCTGCGGCAAGGAGCTCACCGTGGGCCACGCCGAGGAGAGGTGGCGCGGCTGGGCGTGAGGGGCGCGGTCAGCTCCCCCCGGTAGTCTCTCCCACCAACGCGATGAGGGTCCCATCGGGACTCACCGCCAGCCGGCTCAGCGAGATCCCCTGCGCGCTCAGGTCCGCGACCTGCTTCCAGGCGTGGTCTCCCGGGGACCATGCGTAGAGCACGGCTCCGTGAGCCTGGAGAAGCACGCCCCCGGGCGTCCACGCGTGGAAATCCCCGCCCTGGATGCCCGGTGCCAGGAGCGTCGAGGTGCCGGCGCGCACGTGCAACCGGCGGATCTCGGTGGAGTCCTTGCCCACGTGCTGCACGTAGCTGACGTCGTTCGTCCCGGGAATCCTCCGGATGGAGCGCCCGATGTCATGGGCCACGGTGCGCGTGGCTCCGGTGGACACGACGCCGACGACGAGGGTGGGAGGGGTGCCCAGGACGTACATGGCCACCGTGTGGTCGTCGGCCCAGGCGTGGTACCCCACCGGGGCGACGTCCGAGAAGAGCACGGAGGCGTCGCCGCCGTCGACGTCGAAGCGCCAGAGCCGCTGCGTCGAGTCGGCCTCCACCCGGATGGCCGAGAAGCCGCCGCCCATGCCCAGCCACGTGGCGGAGTACTCGCTCTCGCGGGCAGTGCGGGTGACCGGGCGGTTCTCCCCGCTGCCGAGGTCGTGGAACCAGATGTCCGCCTGTCCGGTGGAGTCGATGGAGGTGTACCAGAAGCCCGATCCGTCGGGGAGGAAGAACGGCTGGTTGTCGTAGCCCCGGCGGTGCGTCACGTTCACCGCCTTGCCCAGCGACAGCGTTCCCCCGGTGTCGTGGTGGAGCGCCGCCAGCCAGATGTCCGTGGCCGGAGGGGAGGAGGGCGTCGTCGCCGCCCCTTTGGCGCCGGCGCCGGGGCCCCCGCCGCCGCACCCGGTCACCGTCGCGGCGAGGACGCCGACGACGAGGCACGCCGCCACCGCCCTGCGCGCCCGCCTGCCGGCAGGGGAGCAGGGGGGCGGCCCATCCGGGAACGAGGCGGGGAGGACTCCGCGAACGTCGCTCATGGCGCTTCCTGGGCTGAGGGGTGCGGCGTATCCCGGCGTGGCGCGACAGCGCTGGATGCGTGCGCGCCGCCGGGATCTCGCAGGGGCCAAGATGGGTCGTCCCTCGCCGGCGGCGAAAGGCCCTTCCCGGCACGTTTTGGGGCGCTTCCCACGTCGCTGTTGACCGGCGGTCGGAGATCTCCCAGAATGACAGCGTCCGGGTGCCTCGGCCTGTCGGGTTGCAGCCGGGGACGAGAACTTCCCAGCGAGTCCGGGCAACCCATGGAGCCACATGCGTCGTCTACCTAGGCGAGTTCACTGTCTAGGAGGAGTCACACCGTGCCGGATACCATCGGGCTGACGAGCCTTCAACTGTCCATTCTCCAGATCCTCTGGGATCGCGGAGAAGCAACAACCCAGGACGTCTGGGAAGCCCTGCTCAAGGAGCGTACGCTCGCCCTCACCACCGTGGCGACGCTCCTCACTCGTTTGGAACGCAAACAGGTCCTCACCCATCGTCGCGAGGGACGGCAGCACGTATTCCGCCCCATGGTGACACGCGCGGAGGTGCGCCGCAGCAAGGTGAGGGATCTCACGGAAAATCTCTTCGACGGCGACGTCGCCGCCCTAGTGAGCCACCTGGTCCGCACCGACGAGGTGGACGCCGACGAGCTTGCCCGCATCCGGGTAATGATCGACGAGGCGGAAGCGCGAGCGGGAGTGGGTGACTGAGCTTCTTCTTGCAGCGACGGGAGCCCTCTACGGTTGGCTCCTGACCTACCTCCTCCAGAGCACCGTCCTTCTGTTGGCGGTGTGGGGGTTGGTCCATGTCCGTTGGCTGCGCCATCCCGTCACCCAGGACGTGTTGTGGAAGGTCGCGCTCCTGGGTGGGTTGATCACGGCGACGGTGACCACGGTCCGCGACGCTCCCGGTCGACGGGAGGCGCCCAGAGCCGTCGCGGTTCGAACCGTGAGCGCGGCGGATGCTGCCTCGCGGCGTGCGCAGCCCACGGACCTCGCCACTTGGCTGAGGAGCTCCCTGGCGCCGGGCGCGGCGGGGAGCATGGCTGCCTTGAAGGTGGCGAAGCCCTCCGAGTCGTGTCGGTTCGCGCTGACGAGCCTGCCCCACGACCACACCGACTGGGCCACCATCGTCGGCGAGGCGTGCCCCACGCCTCGTGCCTTCCTGTGGCAGCACGGGGCGGTGGTCCTCTGGCTCTCGGGGACTCTGCTCACGCTCGGCCTGCTGATCCGCCGACGGAGATTGCTCGATGATGCCCTGGGCGAGCTTCGACCCCCGGGCTCCCGAGGCCGCAGGGCCCTGAGGCGCGTAGTCAGCTCCGGATGCAGGATCTCGGCTCGTCTGGTGACATCGACGACCGCGGATGCTCCCTGCGTGGTGCAAGGGACCACCATCGTCCTTCCCGAACGCTGCGAGGAGCAGCTCGCGGATGAGGAGCTGGACGCCGTGTTGGCGCACGAGCTGGCCCACGTCCAGCGGCGAGACGTCCCGTGGTTGGCCCTCCTGCGGGCCGTGGAGGCGATCTTCTGGATTCAGCCCCTGAACCGCATCGGCGTGGCCGGTGCCCTGGAGGCGACGGAGCTGGCGTGCGACGACCGGGCCGTGGCGCGCACGGGACGACCCCTCGGGCTGGCGCGTTCCCTGGCCCGCGTGGCGGAGTGGTCCGTGCGGTCGAGGATCCCACGCTCGGAGGCTGCCCTCGTCTACGGAAGGGGCCACGGTCTCAGCGCCCGGATCCGCAGGATTCTGGACTTTCCCCGTCCGGACAGACGGAGCTCGCCCTGGGCGGCCGTGGCCGCGGCCGTCTTCGTGGTGGCGCCCGCCTTCCTCATGCCTTCGGTGCCTGCCGCCCCGGTAGTGCACAAGGCGGTCCTGTACCAGCTGGATGCCGACGACGGGAGCGAGCCCACGCTCATGCTGCTGGACGGAGCGGCGGAGATGGAGGCTCGGCCGGCGGCGCTCGAGAACGGTAGATCGGAGTCGGCCATCGGGGAACACGAGCCCGATTTGAAGCTCTGACCCGCACGATGAGCCCGAGCCCCGGCGGGCGCCGCCTGGCGACCATCACGATTCCGGCACCAGGTCTGCACCCGGATCCCTTCCTGCGTCACGCGGACGGTGAGCCCCGGGGCTTCTGGGCGCGCGGCACCCGCTGGGTGGCGCACCGGGGCGTCGTGGCGGAGATCCGGTGTGGAGGTCTCCGCGGCGCCGATCGCTTCGAAGACGTTCGCGAGCAGGCTCTGGCGCTGGCGCGGGAGCCTCTGGTGGATGCCGCCAGCACGCGGGCGCCCCAGATGCGGCTCTACGGAGGGTTCGCGTTCCGCTCCGATCATCGGGCGGAGGGGACCTGGCGGGCGTTCCCGACGGCCTTGTTCCACGTCCCGCGGTTCGAGCTGGAAGGGCGAGCCTCGGGAGACGCGTGGCTCCGGGCACGGGCGCTGGTGGGACCCGAGGACGCCGAAGGGGCCCTGACGCGCCTGCGCCGGGACGCCGAGGCCCTGAGAGCCGAGCTCGTGACGGCGGACGTGTCGTCGCGGCGGCAGGCGGCCGCCGTCTCCGGGCACAGCACCGCCACCGCCCGCGCTTCGTGGGAGGACGCGGTGGAGGCGGCGTTGGCCGCCATCCGCGGCGGCCGCGTCTCGAAGGCGGTGCTGGCCCGCACGCTGGACGTGGAGCTGGAGACCGTCCTGAACCCCGCGTCCGTGCTGGCTCGCCTTTGGGAGGCCAACCAGGGCAGCCACGTCTTCCTCTTCGAGCCCGAGCCCGGAAGGGCGCTCCTGGGGGCCGCGCCCGAGACCGTGGCCACCCTGAGGGAGGGCGTCTTCCATGCCACGGCCGTTGCGGGGTCCGTCCGCCGGGGCGAGAGCCCCGAGGAGCAATCCGCGCTGGCGGCCCACCTTCTGGCCAGCGCGAAGGACCGGGCCGAGCAGCGCATCGCTCTGGACGACATGGTGACGCGCCTGGAGACCGTGGCTCATCAGATCCACGCCGACCTCGAGCCGCACGTGCTCGCGCTCCCCGCCATCCAGCACCTGGAGACCGAGATCCGCGCCAGCGTGCCCGGCGGCACGGGCGTCCTGGACCTTCTCAGGCTGCTGCACCCCACGCCTGCGGTGTGCGGCGTCCCCCGGGACGAGGCTCTGGCCTTCCTGGCCGAGGAGGAGCCCTTCCAGCGGGGCTGGTACGCGGGGCCGGTGGGGTGGTTCGACGCGGACGGAAACGGCGTCTTCGCGCCCGCGCTGCGCACCGCGGTAGCCGAGGGGAGCTCGTGGCGTCTCTTCGCGGGCGCGGGGATCGTGGCGGGCTCGGTTCCGGCGCTGGAGTGGGAGGAGACCGCCATCAAGTTCGAACCGGTCCTGCGGGCGTTGGGAGGCGCGGGAGCGGATCTGCGCCACGGGGCCTCCCGGACGGCGACCTCCGCTCCGCCCACGGTGGAAGCGAACGCCGCGCCGGGCCCCGGTGGGCGGCCCCACCGGGGCCGCGCTTGAGCGCGGCGGCGAACACCGTCTGGGCCCGCGCGCTGGCCGACGAGCTGGCTCGCTGTGGCGTCCGGGACGTGGTCCTGGCGCCCGGCTCGCGCTCCACGCCCCTGGTGCTGGCGTTCGCCGCGGACGGCCGCTTCCGGGTGCGGGTGCACCTGGACGAGCGCTCGGCCGCCTTCTTCGCCCTCGGGGTGGGGAAGGCGTCGGGGCGGCCCGCGGTGGTGGTCACCACCTCGGGCACCGCCGCGGCCAACCTCATGCCCGCCGTGGTGGAGGCGTCCATGTCCGAGGTGCCCCTCCTGGTGCTCACGGCGGACCGGCCGCCACGTCTCCGGGACGCCGACGCCAACCAGGCCATCGACCAGGTGCGCCTCTACGGCCCGTACCCCCGGGCGTTCTTCGACCTGGCGGTGCCCACCCTCGAAGGTCCGGCGCTTCGACACCTCCGCGGGGTGGCGTGCCGCGCCGTGGCCGCGGCGACGGGAGCGGGGCCGGTGCACCTCAATCTCCCCTTCGACAAGCCTCTCGAGCCCGTGACGGACGATCCGGCGGCGGCCGCGTTCGCTGCCGAGCACCCCCTGGCTGCCTCCGGTCGGCCCGACGGCGAACCCTTCGTCCGCGTGGGCCCACGGAAGGCCCGCGCCGGTGACGACGAGATCGCGGCCCTGGCGAAGGCCATATCCGGGAGTCCCCGCACCCTGGTGGTGGCCGGTCCGGCCCGCGGGCCCGACGAGGTCGGCCCCGCGGCTCTGGCCGTGGGGAGCGCGGTGGGGTGCCCCGTGTTGGCCGACCCCCTGTCGGGTTCACGCTTCGCGGAGGCCGGCGACGCCCTGGTGGTGGGTGCCTACGACCTGTACCTGCGCGATCCGGAGGTGCGCGCCCGCCTGCAGCCCTCCCTGATCCTGCGGGTGGGGGCGAGCCCCACGTCGGCACCTCTCCAGGAATACCTCATGGGACTCTCCGGAGTCCGCCACGTGGTGGTGGACGGGGGAGGGCGGTGGAAGGACCACGGCGCCACGGCTACCGACTACGTCCGGGCGGACAACGCGGATACCCTGCTGCGGTTGGCTCGCTCTCTCGAGGATCACGGCGTCGGCACGCCGGACCCCCGATGGTCCGACCTCTGGAGTCGCGCCGAGGCCGCGGCCCGGTCGACGCTGTCCCTGTCCGCCGGTGACGAGCCCCACGAAGGGACGGTCCTCACGGCGGCGGCGGCGGCGGTGCCGTCCGGCGGCACGCTCTTCGTGTCCAGCTCCATGCCCGTGCGGGACCTGGACGCCTTCGGCGCTCCCCGGGAGGCGCCGCTCCGCGCCCTGGCCAACCGCGGGGCCAGCGGCATCGACGGGGTCGTCTCCACGGCGTTCGGCGCGGCGTCCACGGCGGAGGGACCCGTGGCGTGCGTGCTGGGCGACGTCGCGTTCTTCCACGACCAGAACGGCCTCCTGTGGGCCCGGGAGGAAGACGCCCGGGTCGTCCTCGTGCTCATCGACAACGACGGCGGCGGGATCTTCCACATGCTCCCCGTCCGCGAGCACGAGCCCCACTTCACGCCGTACTTCGCGACCCCGCACGGGCTGGACCTCGCGCGCACGGCGGAGCTCCACGGCATCCCCTTCGACGATGTGGAGGTGCCGGACATCGGTGCCGAGCTGGCCCGGGCCCTCGAGGTCGGCAGGACGCGGATCCTGCGCGTGCGCACGGAGCGGGCCACCAACCAGCGCCGGCACGCGGAGGTTGCGGCCGCCGTGACGGCCAAGGTGAAGGAGGCGCTGGGGTAGGCGGCCGCCTCCGCGCCCGTATCTTGGAGGCTCTCTGGAGCGTTCCGACGGCCGGCGGGTAGTCGCCGCTCCGTGGAAGATCCTCCCGAAGAAGAAGGAACGATGGCGCAGCCCGATTGGAAGGAAGTCAGGAAGTACGAGGACATCACCTACCACAAGTGCGACGGTGTCGCCCGCATCGCCTTCAACCGCCCGGAGGTGAGGAACGCCTTCCGGCCGGACACGCTCCTGGAGATGCAGGACGCCTTCAAGGACGCCGGCGAGGACGTGGACGTCGGCGTCGTGCTCCTCACGGGGAACGGTCCCGCCAAGGACGGCAAGTGGGCGTTCTGCTCCGGAGGCGACCAGAAGGTGCGGGGCGAGGCCGGGTACGTGGGCAAGAGCGGCGTGCCCCGCCTGAACGTGCTGGAGCTCCAGCGCTACATCCGCTCCATGCCCAAGCCGGTCATCGCGCTGGTGCCCGGGTACGCCATCGGCGGGGGCCACGTGCTCCACGTGGTGTGCGACCTCACCATAGCCGCGGACAACGCGGTCTTCGGCCAGACCGGGCCCATCGTGGGCTCCTTCGACGGTGGCTTCGGCTCCTCGTACCTGGCGCGCATCGTCGGGCAGAAGAAGGCCCGGGAGATCTGGTACCTGTGCCGGCAGTACTCGGCGCAGGAGGCTCTGGACATGGGGCTGGTGAACAAGGTCGTCCCCATCGACCGCCTCGAGGAGGAAGGGTGGCAGTGGGCCCAGGAGATCCTGGACAAGAGCCCCCTGGCCATCCGCCTGCTGAAGAGCGCCATGAACGCCGACGTGGACGGGCAGGCCGGGCTCCAGGAGCTCGCCGGCAACGCCACCCTCCTGTTCTACATGACCGAGCAGGGCCAGGAGGGGAAGAACGCGTACGTCGAGAAGCGGAAGCCCAACTTCCGGAAGTACAAGTGGCTGCCGTGGTAGGAGGCAGCCCACCCTCCATCTCCCGGGCGCAGGCGTGGATCCTCGCCTCGCGCCCCAAGACCCTCACCGCCGCCGCCGCTCCCGTGCTGGCGGCGACGGGGCTGGCGGCTCACCGGGGCACGGCGGCGACCCTGCCGGCCCTGGCGGCGCTGGTGGGCGCGCTCCTCATCCAGATCACCACGAACCTGGCCAACGACTACTACGACTTCGTCCACGGCGGGGACACCCACGAGCGCGTGGGCCCCCTGCGCGTGACGCAGGCGGGGGTGCTGTCGCCGCGGACGGTGAAGCGGGGGGTGGTGGTGACGTCGTCCGCCGCGCTCCTGGTGGGCGTCTACCTCGCCTGGGTGGGAGGGTGGCCCATCGTCGTCGCGGGTCTCGCGTCGCTGACGTGCGCGATCCTGTACACGGGCGGGCCGTACCCGCTGGCGTACCACGGCCTCGGGGAAGTGTTCGTGTTCATTTTCTTCGGATTGGTGGCGGTGGGCGGGACCTGCTGGGTGCAGGGGGGCGTGTATCCTGCCGACGCGCTGCTCATCGGCGTCGCCATGGGGGCGATCATCACGGACATCCTGGTGGTGAACAACCTCCGGGACATCGATACCGACGCACGGGCGGGCAAGCGCACGCTGGCCGTGCGCCTCGGCCCCACCGGCACCAAGGCCGAGTTCCTGATCCTCCTGGCGGTGGCGTTCCTCGTCCCTGTCATCGGCTTCGTGCGCATGGGGTGGCCGCCGGCCACCCTGGCCACCTTGCTGGTCTTCTTCTTCGCGCTGGCGCCCACGCGCACGGTGCTGGGCCACGCCCGGGCCGCAGAGCTCCTCCCGGCGCTGGGGCAGTTCTCCCGAGTCGTCGCGCTCTACGGTGCCGTGCTGGGCATCACCCTGGCCCTGGGATGAGACCTGTGAGGGCGGACTTTCTCGCCGAAGCCGCTGCGCGTTGGCCGGAGCGGCGTGCCCTCTCCGACGCTTCGCGGGTGTGGAGCTACGCGGAGCTGGACGCGTGGGTCGCCGAGCTGGCCCGGCGCATCCGCCAGGAGGACCATGCGGACGCCGGTGACCTCATGGTGCTGGTGGTGGACCCCACGCCGGAGGGCGTGGCCATGCTGCTGGCCGCCACCCGGGCGGGGCTCGCGGTGGCGCCCCTCAACCCGAGACTCACCGAGCCCGAGCGCAATGCGGCCATGGAAGCCCTGGCCGATGCCGAGCCGGGCGCGTACGCGGTGCTGTGGACGTCGGGCACGGCCGGGAAGCCCCGTGGCGTGTCCCTTTCCGCGGACAACATGCGGGCCAGCGCCCTCGCCTCGGCACGCCGCCTGGCTCTGGGCCCCGGCGACAGGTGGCTGGCTTCGCTGTCCGTGGCGCACGTGGGAGGCCTGGCCCTGGTGACCCGCTCCCTGCTGCTCGGCTCGGAGATCGTCGCGGTGGGCGTCTTCGACGCGGCCGAGACGTCCGAGCTCATGGACGAGGGGCGCTTCAGCCACGCCTCGCTGGTGCCGACGCAGCTCCTTCGCGTCCTGAACCATCGCGAGGGCAGGCCTCCTCCGGCCACGTTCCGATGTGCGCTCATCGGTGGGGCCCACGCGTCCCACGAGCTGGTCCGGCGGGCCCTCGAGGACGGATGGCCCCTGGCCCTCACCTACGGGATGACCGAAGCGACGTCCCAGGTGGCCACCGCGCCACCGGAGCTCGTGCGTGCCAAGCTCGGCACGGTGGGACGGCCCCTGGACGGCGTGGAGGTGAGGCTGGAGGAAGACGGCGAGATCCTCGTGCGCGGCCCGACCCTGGCGACGGGGTACGTGGCCAGCGCCGAGCCCCTCACCGACGACGCAGGGTGGTATCACACCGGCGACCTGGGCCGCCTCGACGAGGTCGGGGACCTGTGGATCACCGGCCGGCGCTCCAGCCGCATCGTCTCCGGAGGGGTCACCGTGGATCCCTCGGAGGTGGAGGAGGTGCTCCGCGCCCACCCCGCCGTCGCCGAGGCCTGCGTCGTGGGGATCCCCGACCCGGAGTGGGGAGAGAAGGTGGCGGCGGCGCTCGTGTTCAGGGACGGCGTCTACGACCTGGAGTCGGTGGACGCGCTGGCCCGGACCCGGCTGAGCGCCGCGAAGCGTCCCCGGCGGTGGCTCCCGCTGGACGCCCTGCCGTTGAACGCCACCGGGAAGGTGGACCGGGAAGCGGTGCGGGCCCGCCGCGCGGCGGGCCCACAAGAAGGCTGAGGCGCGAGCTTTCCGGCGCACCCGCGCCGCCTGACGGCACCCGGCGCTCGGCGCCGGCCGCGTCGCTCAGGCCACCCCCGGCGCTCAGCGCCACCCACCCCTGCGGGGGCGGTGCCGGCGCTCCTTGTGCGGGATGCCGACGGTGACCCCGATGCGGAGGGTCGTGAGGTTCGCCTCTGCCCGGTGGGGCGTCACCGTGATGCTGCCGTCGGGGTTGTCCACTATGTCTCCCTCGGTGAGGAAGTTGGCGAGCCCGTTCTGGTGCCGCTCCATCCCCACGTCCAGCGCCACCGGGGTGCGTCCCGAGGTCAGCCGGATGCGCACGCCACCTCCGACGCGCCACGCGAACGTCGCGTCGTCGTAGTTCGTCGTGTGGGCGAAGTCGCCCCAGTCGGCGGAGCCGCCCAGCGACGACGTAGTGGCGAAATACGAGAATCCCCACGACACGTTCAGGTAGGGCTGGACGGCGCCCGTGGCCAGCAGCAGCTCCGGTCCGATGCCTCCGAAGAAGATGTTGTTCGTCGTGGTGAGGTCGGCCTCGATGCGGCACCCCACGGGTGCCCCGAAGCAGACGCGCTTGTGCTCGTAGCCGTACACGAGGAACCCGAGGTCACCCCGGAGGAGCAAGCGCCCGGAGATCTCGAGGGGGATCGCACCGTGGAGCTGTGCGCCGAACCCCTGGTCGAAGTAGGTCCCCAGCTCACCCACGGGCCGGGCGTCCACGAACGCGATCCCCGCGTATCCGGCGGGTCCTCGCGGGTCGACCTGGGCTCCCGCCTCCCCCGCGGCCGAGCCGAGCGCCGCGAGGGCGCCCAACGCTCCGGCCGCCGCCTTCAACCACATTGCCGCGCGCATCATCGTCGTCTCCCTGTCCGTGGTCCACCCCGCCGAAGGATGGGAAAGCAGGCTTCATGCCGTACGACTACGTGCGTGGGAGATGTTGTGCGACAACGACTTTCTGGTCCCGGCGGGATGTGACGGGGCGGTTCTGTGTCCCCTCCGGTGGACGCGTGTCCGCGTCCCTTCCTCACCCGTCCCGGGCGCCGGCGTTCGCGGAGCTCGGGAGCCCGGACGCGGCGACGATGCGGCGACGTGGGGAAATCCCGTACGCCCGGGTCCCGGCGTCTACGGAGGCCATGCGTGGGAGCCTCCCCACGGGAGCCGGCCATGCGGACCCGACACCGGGTCGGGCGCCGGCGGCGCAATTTCCGGAGACCGGACCGGCGGGGTCCGGAGATCCCGTGGAGGAGAGCGATGGCGCAAGGCGACGGGCGAGGAACCGGGCACGGCGACGGCCACCCCCACCGGGGGGGCCACCCGCACGGACACGGCCATCCGCACGGGCACGGGCAGGGGGGCGGTGGCATGCCCGGCATGCCCCGGGACTTCAATCAGGCACCCTTCCTGGTGATCTGGGAGACCACCCAGGCGTGTGACCTCGCCTGCAAGCACTGCCGGGCGGAGGCTCAGCCTCTGCGCCACCCCGACGAGCTCACCACCGCCGAGGCGCGCAGGATGCTGGAGGACATCCGCCGCTTCGGGCCCATCATCTTCGTGTTCTCCGGCGGCGACGCGCTGAAGCGCCCGGACATCGTGGAGCTCACCCGGTACGGCACCGAGCTGGGACTGCGCATGGCCATCACACCGGCCACCACGCCGCTCTGCTCCGAGGAGACCATGCGTGCGCTCCACGAGGCCGGGATGGCGCGGCTGGCGGTGAGCCTCGACGGTCCCACCTCGGCGGTGCACGACGAGTTCCGGCAGGTGCGGGGCTCCTTCGACCACGGCTTGAGGATCCTGCGCACGGCGCGGGAGATCGGCATGTCCACCCAGGTGAACACGGTGGTGGCCCGCCACAACGTGAACGACTTCAAGGTCATGGGCGAGCTGCTCTCCGAGCTGGGGATCGTCTTCTGGGAGGTGTTCTTCCTCATCCCCATGGGTCGGGCACGCCCCGAGGACGTAGCCGGGGCCGAGGCCTTCGAGCGCGTCTTCAACGAGCTCTACGATCTCTCCAAGACGGTGCCCTTCGACATCAAGGCCACCGCCGCGCCCCAGTACTCCCGCGTGGTGCTCGAGCGTAAGGTGGCCGAGCGCCGCCAGGGTGCGCGCTCGGAGGCGACGGACGTCCTCACCGACGGCGTGGCCCACTCCCTCAGCGACGGCATCGGGCGGGCGCGCGGCGTCAACGACGGCGACGGCTTCATGTTCGTGAGCCACGTGGGGGACATCTTCCCGTCGGGGTTCCTCCCCAAGTCGGCGGGGAACGTCCGCACCGACGACCTGGTGGACGTGTACCGCAACTCGACACTCTTCACGCAGCTCCGCGACCGCTCCCTCCTCAAGGGGAAGTGCTCGGTGTGCGAGTACCTGCCGGTGTGCGGCGGGAGCCGCGCCCGGGCCTACGCCGTCACGGGCGATCCGCTGGAGGCCGAGCCCTTCTGCGCCCACGTCCCCAAGCGGTGGCAGCGCATGGTGGAGGCGGGGGAGGTGGAGGACGCGAAGGCGTACTTCGCCAGGCGCGCGCTGCATCCGGGAGTGGAGCTTCCGGTGCTCTGAGGGTAGAACGCCTGCGAGCCACGCCGGTACGGCGAGGCACCGGAACCAGCGACGTGAACGACAGGAGGCGGCCGTGGCCGCGGACGAGATGCAGGCGCTGCTCCAGGAGGCGGCGCCGGGCTTGAGCATCACCAGCCCCTTCCTCCTCACCACCCTTCCCGGCTTCGGCCCCACCCTGGGTCACCTCGCGGGCATCATGACGTATGCGCGCGTCACCACGCTGCGGGACGTGCGCGGGCTCTCCACCGAGCAGCTCGACCATCGGCTCGACGACCAGTCGAACAGCATCGGGATGCTGCTCGAGCACATGGCCTGCATCGAGGAGGCCTACCAGGAGATGACGTTGGGGTTGGCGTTCGAGGAAGCTGCGCTCGAGCGCCGGAAGATCGGCACCGACCTCGGCCCGGCGGCCTGGGAGGCCATCCGTGGCCACGACCTCGCCCACTACCGGGGGCGCCTCGCCGACGTCCGCCGGCGGACGCTGGCGGAGTTGGCCCGGCGCGACGACGACTGGCTCTTCGAGGAGGTGCCGTTCGTGCTCGGCCAGCGAGCGAACAACTACTTCATGTGGTTCCACGTCGCGGAGGACGAGTTGAACCACCGGGGGCAGATCCGCTTGCTGCGGAAGCGCCTGCCGGGCTGATGTAGGCTGCGGAGCGCGGGGACCACCTGAAGTTGGGGCAGGGCGAGACATCGACTTCCGTGAGCTCCAACCGCGTCCTGTTCCAGGACCCGACCGGAGGAATCGTGGAGCCGCGCCGTCGCAGGCCAGGCCCTACAAGAGATCGCCACGCTATTGTTGTAATCATGCTGTTACTGCCTCATGGCAACCAGGGTGCGCTTCGGCCCTCTTTCCTCCGAAGCCCCGAGAGGTCGAATCATGAGTTTGGGCCACATCGCCTGGACGGTGGCCGGGGGCGCCGCCGTTCTTCTGGTCGTCCAGTGGGGGTACCTCGTCGTCGTTCTGGTGTGGGAAGACCAGAAGACGAGAGGGGTCGCCTACTACGGCCTGTCGCTGTCGGAACGGGAGCGCTTCAAGCGGGCCCTCCGTCTGCATGCGCGGCTGCTCTCCCCCTTCGTTCGCCTGCTCGGGCGCCTGTCCAAACCCGACCTCGGCCGTGCCAGCTTTCGATTCGAGGGCGTAGCAGGGCCGAAGGGCACGTGCTCGGTCGAGACCTTCCGCCAGGCGACTGAGTATGACCCACGGCCGGGAGACGTATTTGTCGCGACCCAGATGAAGTGCGGCACGACCTGGATGCAGCACCTCGTCTACCAGATACTGCTGCGCGGGCAGGGAGACCTGGCCGAGATCGGCCAAGCCTTGTATGCGGTGTCGCCGTGGCTGGAGTCGATCAAGAGCGTATCCGTGGCCGATGCGCCGGTCGTCGGGACCGAACACCCCTCCAGGATCGTGAAGACCCACCTCCCCGCACGTCTATGTCCGTCCAGTCCGGAGGCCAAGTACATCTACGTGGCTCGGCATCCCGTGTCGTGCTTCGCCAGCTGTGTCGACTTCCTCGCAGGGAACATGGGCCCGTTCTGCCCGAGCCTCGACGTCATCGAGGAGTGGTTCTGCTCCAGTGAGATGATGTGGTGGGGAACGTGGCCCGCTCACGTCCAGGGCTGGTGGGACCGTTCCCGGGGCACGAAGAACACGCTGTTCGTTCGCTTCGAGGACATGAGGAGTGACCTGGCCACGGTGGCGCGCCGGGTCGCCGCCTTCCTGGACATGGCACCACTGAGCGATGCGGAGCTCGATGGCGTCGTGACCAAGTGCGGCTTTGCGTACATGCAGCGCCACCAGAGCAGCTTCGAGATGTACCCACCGCACATCCTCGCGTTCGACACCAAGCTGTTCGTACGCGGCACGGCTGACCGGCATCGTGACGCGTCCCAGGGTGCCGCCGAGCGCATCATGGCGTGGTGTGTCGATGAGCTGAAGGACGGCACGTTCCCGATCAAGGACATGTACCCTGTCGTCGAGCCGCCATCGCGTCAGGGACTCCACCTGGGGGCCGGCTGACCGACCCCAGGTGCTCGGCCACGGCGGTTCGAAGGTACCGCCTCTTGCCGTGATTGCGCCTACTCTCTTGGTGCCTGATGAGCATGAGGTCGGTAGACCCCCCGTATCCTCCAGCGAGGCGTGCTGGCGTCGCGGACCGCAACCGCGGGTGTGTTTTCTCCCGTGATCGCGTGAGGCGCCAGGTCGAAGCCTGCCGTAACGTCGATTGGTTCGGACCATCGGCCGCAGCCGGCGGGTCGTTCCTGCCAACTCCCGACCGGCCGAGAATCTCGCGGGACTGCGCGGTAACCCCTGGAAGGTGGCGGACCGGCGTCCCGCCCAGCCACGGGAGGCATCATGCGACGCGCTCACAGGAGTCTCCAGGGCCTTGCCGCCCTGGTCCTGCTGGCTCTCGTTGGATCCTGCGGCAACGAAACCGTCGGCCTTCACGAGGACACAACCGAGGAGACAGCTCCCCTCCTGATTGTGGCTGAGGAC
>Ga0316583_10000062_pt1 | contig 21643 bp, 15 predicted proteins | sample J_170502JBrBrA_D_FD_204513 | JGI IMG/M metagenome (GOLD analysis project Ga0316583, IMG submission 204513) | Rhizosphere microbial communities from salt marsh grasses in Alabama, United States - J_170502JBrBrA | ecosystem: Host-associated > Plants > Roots > Rhizosphere | place: USA: Alabama... | reverse complement strand
CGCGAGGGCCACCCAGAGCGCTTCTACGGACACCCCGGTCCAGAGTGCCCCCAGACACGCCAGATGGACCAGCAGGAAGGGGGTCGCAGAAGGATAGACGATGTCGTCGTGGGGGGCGTGGGCGTGACGGGCCAGGGCTCCGGCTCCTTCGACTCGGGCAGTGTGGGCAGTGCGGGAGGACGCGCGAAGCTAACCAAAGGACGGTGGGGGAGCCAAGGGTACCGGGGGCGGGTTCGCGCGTCCTTCGCCCCTTTCGGCACCCGTCCAGGAAATATATTTTTCCATGCGCATCTATGAATACGACAACGCCGACGCCGATCCTTGACCACCTCTCCGCCCTGGGAGACGAGACGCGTACGCGCATCCTCGCGCTCCTGGAGCATGGGGAGCTGACGGTCTCCGAGCTGTGCGACGCCCTCCAGCTCCCCCAGCCCACCGTGAGCCGCCACCTGCGCACGCTGGCCGCGGACGGCTGGGTGGTCTCCCGCGCCGAGGGCCGAAACCGGCACTACCGGTTCTCGCCGGCGCTGGAACCCGCCTCCCTGGACCTGTGGCGCATCGTGCGCGGGGACCTCGACCACTACGCGGTCTACGCGGCGGACGCGGAGCGCGTCCGCGGGGTGCTGGCGGAGCGCCACCGGCGGGCGGCGAGCTTCTTCGCCGGTGTGGCCGACCGCTGGGACGAGCTCAGGATGCAGCTCTTCGGCGCCCGCGCCGAGCTGCTCCCTCTCTTCGCGCTGCTGGACGAGCGCTGGGTCGTGGGGGACCTGGGGAGCGGCACCGGCGCGCTGGCTGCGCTCCTCGCGCCCTTCGTCGGGAAGGTGGTGGGCGTGGACCGGTCCGAGGCCATGCTGGCTGCGGCACGCCGCCGGCTGCAGGATGTGGAGAACGTCGAGCTCCGCTCCGGCGACCTGCGCAGGCTCCCCATCGACGACGGCGAGCTGGACCTGGCGGTGCTGTCCCTGGTGCTGCATTACGTGGTCGATCCGCCCGAGGTCCTGGCCGAAGCGCACCGCGCGCTGCGGCCGCGAGGAAGGCTCCTCATCGTGGAGATGCGCGCCCATGAGCGGGGCGCCGAGTACGCCGAGGAGATGGGCCACATCTGGCCGGGCTTCGACCCCCGGCGCATGACCCTGTGGATGCACGAGGCCGGCTTCGAGGACGTGCAGGTGCGGCCCCTTCCGCCCGATCCCGCGGCCCGGGGTCCGCTGGTGTTCGTGGCCTCGGGCGTGCGCGCGGGGAAACGTCCCGCCCACGAGCCGGTAACAGGGGGCGCCCCCGGCGCATCGCGACCCTCCCAACCATCCGAACCATCGAGAGACGAGGAATCATGAGTGAGACCGCCATGCTGAAGCGCAAGGGCGTACCGGTGCGCGAGACGCGCCCGGCGTTCAAGGTGAAGGACCTGTCCCTGGCGGAGTGGGGCCGTAAGGAGATCCGTCTCGCCGAGAAGGAGATGCCCGGCCTCATGGCCGCCCGGGCGGAGTTCGGGCCCCAGCACCCCCTGACGGGCCTCAAGGTCATGGGCTCGCTGCACATGACCGTGCAGACCGCCGTGCTCATCGAGACCCTCGTGGAGCTGGGCGCCGACGTGCGCTGGGTGTCGTGCAACATCTTCTCGACGCAGGACCACGCCGCCGCGGCCGTGGTGGTGGGGCCCCACGGCACCCCCGAGAAGCCTGCGGGCCCGGCGGTCTTCGCGTGGAAGGGTGAGACCCTCGAGGAGTACTGGTGGTGCACCGACCAGGCCGTCGAATGGCCCGACGGCTCCGGACCGGACCTCGTGGTGGACGACGGCGGCGACGCCACGCTGCTGCTCCACCGGGGCGTCGAGTTCGAGAAGGCCGGCGCGGTTCCCGACTTCGACCCGGACTCCGAGCCGGAGGAGTGGGGCGTGATCCTCGACGTGCTGCGCCGCTCCATGGCTGCGGATCCCACGCGCTGGCATCGTCTCACAGCGAACGTCCGCGGGGTCTCGGAGGAGACCACCACGGGCGTGCATCGGCTCTACGAGCGGGAGCAGAACGGCACCCTGCTCTTCCCCGCCATCAACGTGAACGACTCGGTGACGAAATCGAAGTTCGACAACGTCTACGGGTGCCGGCATTCCGTCATCGACGGGCTCAACCGCGCCTCGGACGTCATGCTCGCCGGCAAGCTCGTCGTGGTGTGCGGGTACGGTGAGGTCGGCAAGGGGTGCGCGCAGGCGCTGAAGGGTCAGGGCGCCCGGGTCGTCGTCACGGAGATCGATCCCATCTGCGCGCTCCAGGCCTCCATGGAGGGCTTCGAGGTGAAGACCCTGGAGGACGTCGTCGAGGAGGCGGACGTCTTCGTCACGGCCACCGGAAATCGCGACGTGCTCACGGCGGCACACATGAGCCGCATGAAGGACCAGGCCATCGTCGGCAACATCGGCCACTTCGACAACGAGATCGACATGGCCGGCCTCAAGAAGATCCCCGGCATCAAGCGGGTGAACATCAAGCCCCAGTACGACGAGTGGGTCTTCCCGGACGGTCACGCCATTCTCGTGCTGGCGGAGGGGAGGCTCCTGAACCTGGGGTGCGCTACCGGGCACCCCAGCTTCGTCATGAGCGCGAGCTTCACCAACCAGGTCCTCGCCCAGATCGAGCTGGCGACGAACCGGGATGCGTACGAGACGAGGGTGTACGTCCTGCCCAAGCATCTCGACGAGAAGGTGGCCCGCCTGCACCTGGGCAAGCTCGGCGTGAAGCTCACCGAGCTGACGCAGTCCCAGGCCGACTACATCAACGTGCCCCTCGAGGGGCCCTACAAGCCCGAACACTACCGCTACTGAGCGGCGCGGGGGCATCCTGCACCCCGGAGAGGCGGCCGCCCAGCGGCCGCCTCTCTTCTTTGCCTGCCGTCCCGGATCGTCCCTCGCCGCCCCTTCCCCACCGGGACCGCTCCCGGCGCGGCTCCGACATGTCGGGGCCCCTCTCGTCCCAGAGGGCCCACACGGCAGGTTACCCGCTGATGAGCAGCTTGATGGCGAAGAGGACGATGGTGACGGTGACCACGTTCCTCACCCAGGCGTGCCCCTTGAGGATCTGCAGGCGCACACCCGTCAAACCGCCTAGGAGATTCCCGGCGGCCAGCGCCAGACCCACGATCCAATCGACCTTCCCGCTCCAGGCGAAGAGCGCCAGCGCCAGGGGAGTGAACGCCAGAACGAGCGTGACCTTCACGGCGTTGCCCCTCACCAGGTCGAGGCCGCCGGCCGTCGTCACGGCCAGGATCACGAAGCCGACGCCGGCCTGGAGGAACCCCCCGTAGAACCCCACCAGGAAGAAGGTCCCCGCGAACACGAGCGCCCGTGAGCCCCGAGGGGCGGGCGTCACCTCACCTCCGGCCGCAGGTGTCGGCCTCCACACCGTGTAGGCCGCCACCAACACCATCACCAGCGCGAGGATCCGTTGGAAAGCCAGGTCGCCGATGTGCACGGCCAGCAGCGTGCCGAGCACCGCGCCCGCCACCGCCGGGGGAATCGCGAGCAGGAGCCAGGCCCGGGAGATCAGGCCTTTGCGCTGGAAGCTCCACGATGCCCCGACGTTCTGCACGAGGATGGCCACCCGGTTCGTGCCGTTCGCCACCGTCGGCGGAAGACCCAGGAAGATCATCACCGGCAGGGTGAGCAGGGAGCCACCGCCGGCGATGACGTTCAACGTGCCGGCCACGAGGCCGACCGCGAAGAGGATGAGGGCGTTGACGGCGGGGTTGAACACGGTGGGATACGGCTCAGAAGGTGGACGCTCCGGCGTCGCCGTCGGCGCCCGACGGCCGCAGGACGCGATGCCAAGGTTCGCACGAGGTGGCGGGAGCGTCCAGCCTGCCCACGGCCCCCGGGAAGCGGCCCCCCCGCTCAGGAGAACGGGAGGGCCGCGAGGTGAGGTGCTGCCCGTCGGGGCAGACCGGGAAGACCGCTCAGGTCATCAGAAGATCACCTGGAAGCCCACGTTGTAGGTGCGGGGCAGTCCCAGGAAGACCTCGGCGGCCATGGCGTTGTGGCCGGGGTCGGCGGCACATGCCTGGTAGTTCGGCGTGCAGCTGTAGTACGCGTTGTACGACGAGTTGTCCGTCGCGTCCTGGACGTACATGGTGTTGAAGAGGTTGAAGACGTTGGCGAACAGCCTCACGTCCCCACCGGTCCAGGCCGGGATCAGGTCGTTGATGCGGTACGTGCCGTGGAGGTCGAAGACCGTGTAGCCCGGGGTCTTCCACGCCTGGGCGTGATCGGTCTCGGTGGTGCGACCGAACGGGTCGAACGCAGCGTAGTAGTTGAAGTTCGACCGGCCCTGGAGCTGGAGCCAGACCCCCGAGGTCGGCGTGAGCGCCACCGCGTATGAGAGCTGCGTCTGCGGCTGATCGGAGACCTTCAGACCCTTGATGTAGAAGTTGTACGTCGTGGCGGTCGTCCTGTTGCCGGAGACCGCACGCCCGCTGGCGTCGTTCAGATACTTCCAGTCGCCGAGCGACGCCGCGACGTCGAAGCGCAGCAGGTCGATGGGCTGGTATGCGCCCTGGAGCTCGACGCCCAGGTGCCGCTCGTCCACGCCCAGGATCTGGGCGGAGATGTCCTGGTTGGGCACGTAGAATACGTGCGCGTGGTTCTTCCACGTCGTGTCGTAGAGGTTCAGGTCGAGCGCCAGCCCGCGGTTCATGGCCCGGTACTTGAGCCCCGCCTCGAACGACGTGAACGTCTCGTTCTTGGGGTTGGGGAGGACGGTGCCGTTCACGTCGTCGATGACGCCGTCGAAGATGGGCACCTTGGAGACGTAGCCGGCGTTGGCGTAGGCCGACCACTCCTCGGTGAAGTTGCGGCTGAGGCCGCCCTTGACCTGGTAGCCGTGCAGGTTGCCGCTCTTCAGCGTCAGGTCGCCGCCGCCGGGACCCGGGTTGAAGTGGTCCTTATACGTGTAGGCGTTCTGGTCCCACCCGAACATCCCGTAGAACGAGCCCCGCCGGGTGACCTTCTCGCCCTGCACGTACGCGCCGAGCCAGTTCACCGTGTTCGTGTTGTAATAGTCGATCTTGTCGCCGAAGGTGGTCCGGCGCGTGCCGGTGAACGCGTCGGCGTTGTCGATCCAGTACTGGCCGCCCAGGAGGTCACGCACCTCCCGGTAGTGGTCGATGGACGCCGTGCGCCAGTCGAGGCCGATCTCGCTCGTCCACCCGGAGCGGTACTCCTTGCGCAGCTTGGAGATGGCGCCGATGGTCCACTGGTTGTTCACCGAGTTGCGCAGGATGCCGCTGGAGTGTCCGTCGGCGTTTGCCTGGTTGGCGGCGATGGTGGCGTTCCAATCGGCCACCCGCTGCATGGACGAGTAGTTCCACTGGAGGGAGCCCAGCGTCCCGCTTCCGCCGCCGGAGCCCCCGGAGTAGTACGCCACCGTGGACCACGTCAGCCCGTTCCCGAAGTAGGAGTAGTAGTTCAGGTTCACCTGCGGCTTGTCGAAGTAGTTCTCGCGCTCGTTGATGAAGTTCGGGCTGTGCCGCGAGAACGTGCCCGCCTCGGGCCCGCTGCTGGCATACTGCTTCCCCGTATAAGACGGGCTCACCCCGTCGACGTTCGGGCTCCACAGGCGCCCCGACTCGGGGATGGCCGCCAGCGCGGCGGCGCTGTACCCGAGCTTTCTGGCGTACGAGTGGCTGATCTGCGCGATGTTGAGCTCGTACAGGTTCTGCCCGTGACTCTGGGGCTCGTTCATCGCGTAGAACTCCAGGCGATTCTTGGAGTTGATCTGGTACGCCGACGCGATGTACCAGGCGTAGGCGTTGGTCCACGTCGCGCGCCCACCGCCGGGGGCGTCGAACAGGCCGTTTCCGGTCTTCCGCGAGAAGGAGCCCGTGAACGCGAAGCCGTCGTGCTCACCGGTGTTGACGAGGAACGTCTCCTTGTAGAAATGGTCGTTCCCGAACTCCTGCTTGTAGCTCGCGCCCGCCGTCCGCGACGACGGGTCCGTGATGATGTTCATGGTCCCGCCGATGGACGGCACGGCGAGGTTCACCGCCGAGAAGCCCCGCTGGACCTGGATGCTCGTGGCGGCGTCACCGAGCCCGTCGAAGTCGGACCAGTATACCCAGCCGTTCTCCATGTCGTTGACCGGCACGCCGTCGACCATGACCCCGATGTGCCGCTGGTCGAAGCCCCGGATGTTGATCCGGGCATCGCCTGCGCCGCCGCCCTGCATCGTGGCGTAGACGCTGGGCGTCATGTTGAGGACCATGGGCAGGTCCTGCGACCCCAGCTCGTTCTGGATCTGGACCCTGTTGACGTTGCTGTACGCCACCGGCGTCTTTCGCTCCACGGCGCGCGTCGCGAAGACCTCCAGAGCGTCGAGGGGGACGGCTTTCGTGGTGAGCTGGAAGTCGATGGTGCGCGTCTGGCCGGCGGCGAGCGTGACCCCGCTCTGGGTCTGCGGTCCGTACCCGATCATCTGTGCCTCGACCTGGTACGGGCCACCGGCCCGCAACCCCGCCACGACGTAGCGCCCATTGTCCTGGGTCAGGGCTCCATTCTGGGTACCGGTCGTCTGGTTCGTCACGACGACCTGGACCCCCGACAGGGGGCCGCCGCCTTCGTTGGTCACGCGCCCGCTCACCGTCGCGGTGGTTTGAGCAGCCAGGTTGCCGGTTGCCAGAAGCGCCATGGCCACCGGCAGCCATCCCACGCCGTTGCTGAGTCGCATCGCTACTTGCCTTTCACTTGTGGGCAGGTCCACGTCGCGGCGGTTCCGCGGTGGGTCGACAATTGTAAGCATCCTTATTAGCGGGGAAAGGAAACATCTGGCTATCGCCGGGTAACGGCTGCACCGAGGCGCGGACCCGCGACTGTCCCAGGCTCATGATCCTTATGCGACAGCACTTTCCAGGCTCATTGACCCACCGAGGCACGCTCGCGGACCGCGGATCGACATATGTCGCGAAGACAACAACTCCTCGTACACCGCCAGCGCGCCCTGTGCGGGCTCGCTGCCTGCAACCGGTGGACGCTTCGAACCGTCCAACGAGACACGGACGCGCAGGCTGGGCCATCCGCCGGGGTGGGAGACCGTGAGGTCGCAGGCTGCAACTTCCGGAGGTCCCACCCCGTAGGGAGGGATCGAGTAGGCCGTCCCCGGGGGAAGGGGACGGCGCTCCACCTCAACCCGACGAACGACGATGTCGCCGAGAAAGACCATCCTCCGAGAGCTCTCCCGCCAGTACCGGGAGCATGGCAGCGAGTGTCTGAAGCGCCCCTCCGAGATCCAGGGCTTCGGGGAGGCTCCCGAGAAGTACCAGAGCGCCGTGAACCGGCTGCTCCAGGACCGGCTCGTAGAGGGGCGCAAGGACGAAGAGGGGCGCATGGCGCTGGCCCTCAACCAGCATCGCATCGGCGACGTGAAGCGGGAGCTGCGCCCCCTCTGGGCGCGCCCGGCGATGTGGGCGGTGCTGGTGCTCGTGGCGGTGGTGGTGGGAGCCGGCTTCGCGATCTAGTCGCGGGCCTGCGGGCGGCCTGTCCGCCCGCAGAATGCAGAATGAAGGGAGCGGCCGGGGAACGGGGCTGCGCCGCGCCCCTCGCCGCGCAGCGCGAGCCCCGTCCCCCGGCTCCGGGTCCGGCGCTTCCGGGCCGCTCCCGCCCCTACGCTTCGACGGCCTCCACCTCCTCGTAGATCTCGATGCGCGGGGCACCGATGACGCCGGCCTCGCCCATCTTGGTGGCGAGGTCCGGGTTGCCGCTGAAGGCCTTGGCGGCCTCCACGGACTTCCATCCGCACACGATGGTCACGTTGTTCGGATCGTCCACGCGCCGGTTCACCCGGTGGAAGACCGCCCCACCCTCAGTCGGCGGGAACTGGTCGAAGACCTTCTTCCAGGTCTCGTAGTCGTTGACCCGGTGTTGCATCGCCATGACGATCATGATCGCCTCCTCGGGCGCCGACAGGCTCGAAGGTCGGCTCACCCTCTCTTTGGAGCCTCCGGCTCCGTGGGCAGGAACGGAAGACGCTGGACCTGGGGCTCGAAATCCCCTACATTTGTCCTGAATCGTACTGTCCGTTATCAAACTATACCACACGGTACTATTATGGCGTCAGACGCGCAAGGATCCCCTGGAGCGGAGCCCGGGCCCACGGTTCAGGGACATGCGTGGCGCGTGCTCCTCGAGACCCACCGGGACATCATCCGCTGTCTCGAGAGGGAGTTTCGTGAAGGTGTCGGAACCGACCTGCAGTACTACGACGTGATGCTGCACGTGTCCGAGGGGGTCGGTGGGCGCCGCATGACGGACCTGGCCGAGGCGGTGGTGCTGAGCAAGAGCGGTCTTACGGCTCTCATCGACCGCATGGAGCGCGAGGGTCTCGTCGCACGCCGTCCCGACCCGGGGGACAGGCGCGCCGTCCGGGTCGTTCTCACGGAGGACGGCGAGCAGCTCTTCGCCGAGGCCACACGCCACCACAGGGGCGTGGTACGCCGGATCTTCACCTCGGTGGTCACCGAGGAAGAAGCGAACGCGATGGTCGAGGCCCTTTTGCGCGTGCGAGAAGCTCTCACGCCAGCCTGAGGAACTCCTCGAACACGTAGAAGCAGAACAGCGTGAGGGACAGCACCGCGTTCACGACGTGGTACCACTCGCTGCGTACGCGCATCGCTACCAGCGCGAGCACGAGGAAGACCAGCCGGAAGACGGTGTTCCGGTCGAGGGGGATGGTGCCGCCCAGGAGGTCCTGACCGAAGCTGACGAGGAACGCGACCGCCACGAGCCCGAAGAACCATGGGCGGTTGGCGTGGTAGCTCGCCTTGAGATCCAGATCCTCGGCCTCCAGGTCCGGGACGATGAGGTAGCAGAGCAGGTAGCCCAGGACGGGGATCACCAGGGAGACGAGGAAGAAGAAGAAGTTCCACTGCGCGTCTCGCCGGGCATTGTAGAACGCCCACCAGATCTGGATCTGCACCACGAAGAGCGTCGCCATCCACAGGAGCGTCGGCACGTGCAGCCGAACCCGGTGGCGCCGCTGGATCAGTCGGGCCGCGCTGGTGAGGAGGTGGGAGAGCCCGAGGCCCACGATGACCGAGATCAGCACCGACAGGTACTCGAACGAGGTCACGGATCGTCCAGTGGGAGGGCCGGCGTTCACGGGGCCGACGGCGGGAGACGGCGGCAGCGTACCGGACGTCGGCGGAGCGCGCAACCCCGGTGGCGACGCGCCGCCGGAGGCCTCCGGGACAACTCCCGGGGCCCGGCTCCCTGCCGGGATCCGCGACACGCTTCCAGCGCCGGCTCGTTGACTCCTCGTCGAGGGCGCGGGTAAGCTCCGCCCATGGCCGAATCGAGGAACGAACCCGTCAGCGACGTCTCCACGCCCACCGGGACGGCGAGCGCGTGAGCCGCACCGCCCGCCGCTACGTGGCGCTCGTTCGCGGGATCAACGTCGGCGGTCACGGCGTGATCCCCATGGCCGAGCTGCGGGACCTGTTCGAGTCCCTGGGAGTGAGCGACGTCTCCACCTACATCCAGAGCGGGAACGTTCTCTTCACGGCCCACGGGCCCGACCGGGCCCGCCTGACGCGCCGCCTGGAGAAGGGGTTGGCCGCCGCGCTGGACCGTCCGGTCACCGTCTTCGTGCTGACCCGCGAGGAGCTCCAGGACGCCGCCGCCCAGAACCCGTTCGACCCCGCGGCCCGGAAAGCCACGCACCAGTGCCAGCTCATGTTCCTGTCCGCCGAGCCCGACGCGTCCCACCGCAAGGCGCTCATGGAGCTCCAGGGTGACGACTACCGCTTCCACGTCCGGGAGCGGGTGCTCTACTACGCGTACGACAGGTCCCTGGCGGGCCGCCGTCGCAACATCGACTTCGAGCGCGTGCTGGGCGTCGCGGGTACCACGCGCACATGGAAGGTGGTGGACAGGCTCATCCATCTCCTGGGGTGAGCCCGTCGCCTCGGCCCGCGACGGCTCGTCGACACCGTCGACGACCGCGGTCTACGCGCGATCTCCGCAACGTTCCTCCAGGCCCTACCCCTCCCCCGGTCCCATGGGGTCCCCGCCCCCCGACTCGGCGGAGTGCATGGCGCTGGTGCCCTTGCGCCCGAACCAGAGGAAGAGCAGGCCGAAGACCAGCAGCACCAGTCCCCACCAGAGGTTGACGTTGATGCCCAGTGAGCGCGCGTAGATGGCCTTGTTCGAGACCAGGCCGTAGATCGTCACCATCAGGCCCAGAATCGTGAACATGAGGCCGATCGGTGTGCGGATGTCGACCCCCTTCTCCGCTTCCTGCGTATCCATTCGGACTCCTTTCGACCTCCACGACTACCAGAAGATGATGTTCAGCACCACCGCCATCGCCAGCACCACGACGGCCAGCACCCCGGGCCGCTTGTACCATCCCACGTCCTCGCGCTCCGGGCGCTCGGTGAGGGAGGAGACCAGCCCCACCATCTCGTGGTCGGGTCGGGGCCGGGTGACGAGGCTCACCACGATGGTCACGACGAAGCACACCGTCCACGCCCAGATGGCAGTCCAGAAGCTCTGCGCCATCTCGCTGGGATAGGTGTGCAGAACCGTGCCCAGCCAGCCGCCCTTGATGCCCACGGGGTTCCCCGCCGACAGGGTGAGGCCGTGGTGGATCGCCGCCGCCAGGGTCCCCGTGACGAGGCCCGTGAAGGCACCGTGGCCGGTGGCCCGCTTCCAGAACATGCCCAGCAGGAACGTCGCGAACAGCGGGGCGTTCACGAACGCGAACACCAGCTGGAGCATGTCCATGATGTTGTTGAATGACCGCGCCATGTACGCGGTGCCCACCGAGAGGAGGATGCCCACCACGGTGGTCCAGCGGCCCATCCACAGATAGTGCTCGTCCGTGCCGCCCGGGTGGATGTAGGACTGGTAGAGGTCGTACGTCCACACGGTGTTGAACGCAGTCACGTTGCCCGCCATGCCGCTCATGAACGATGCCATGAGGGCGGTGAGACCGATGCCCAGGAGCCCCGAGGGGAAGTAGTGGATGAGCATGGAGGGGATGGCCATGTTGTAGTCGTATCCCGTCCCGGCGGCGTTCATGGGCAGCTGATAGCCCGAGTGTCCCGCGTGCGCGGTGAGCGCGATGGCGATGACCCCCGGCAGGATCACCAGGAACGGGAAGAACATCTTCGGGACCGCCGCGATGAGCGGCGTCCTGCGGGCCGCGCTCATGGAGTCGGCGGCCATGGCCCGCTGGATCACCAGGAAGTCCGTGCACCAGTAGCCGAAGGAGAGCACGAACCCCAATCCGAAGACCAGGCTGAACCACTCGACGCCCATGGGGTTCGACGACGCCGATCCCATGGCGGACCACGAGTGCGTCATGGCCGGCTGCAGGCGCTGCACGATGCCGTCCCATCCGCCCACGTCCCGCAGTCCAAGGTACACCAGCGGCACGAAGCCCAGGACGATGAGGAAGAACTGCAGCACCTCGTTGTAGATCGCCGACGTGAGGCCGCCCAGGAAGATGTAGAGCAGCACGATCACCGCCGACACCATGATGCTGACGCTGTAGTTCCAGCCCAGGAGGAGCTTCAGCAGCTCCGCCATGACGCTCATCGAGATGCCGGACGAGAAGAGCGTCATGACCGCGAAGGAGCCGGCGTTGAACGCCCGGGTCTTCTCGTCGAAGCGCATCTTCAGGTACTCGGGCACGCTGCGCGCCTTCGACCCGTAGTAGAACGGCATCATGAAGAGCCCGACGAAGACCATGGCCGGGATGGCGCCTACCCAGTAGAAGTGGCTGGTGGCGATGCCGTACTTGGCCCCCGAGGCGCCCATGCCGATGACCTCCTGGGCGCCCAGGTTCGCCGAGATGAACGCCAGGCCGGCCACCCACGCGGGGATGCTCCGCCCCGACAGGAAGAAGTCGGTGGAGGAGCGCATGTAGCGCCTGAGGACCCAACCGATGCCCAGGACGAACAGGAAATACGTCGCCAGGATCGCGTAGTCGATGAACGAGAGGTGGACGTTCATGCGCTCCACTCGAGCTGGGGAAAAGGGGTCCAGCAGTCTGCAATCGAGGACGCGCCGGCGCCAGGATGTCGTGCCGGGGCGTCGGCGAGAAGCTCCGTGCGGCCGTCCCCGGGGCCAGCCTGAAGAAGTCGTCGTCGGGAGACGGCGAACGCACGTGCCGCGAGCTGGGCCTCGCGCGGCTCCGAACGGCCCTGTCCCGGGACCCGCCTGGCGCACGGAGCCGTCGACGCGGAGAATACCGGGTCCACTTCAGGAGTTGTCAGATGTCCGCCAGATACAAGCTACCCCTCGCTCTCTCCGTTCTGGCCGCCGCTCTCGTCGCAGCGTGCGCGCAGCACGCCCTGCCGGCGCCCAACTACCCCGTCACCCGCAAGGACAGCGTGGTGACGGACTACTTCGGCACCAAGGTCGCCGACCCCTACCGGTGGCTGGAGAACCAGGACTCGCCCGAGGTCGCGAAGTGGGTGGAGGCCGAGAACAAGGTGACGTTCGCGTACCTCGACCAGATCCCGCTGCGCGACACCTTCCGCACGCGCCTCACCGAGCTGTGGAACAACCCCAGCATCGGGGTGCCGGACCGCGTCGCCGGCCGCCTCTTCTATCGCATGAACACCGGCCTGCAGAACCAGTCGGTTCTGTACGACCAGACGGACCTGAGCGCCAAGCCGGCAACGCTCCTCGACCCGAACACGCTCTCGCCTGACGGCTCCATCGACCTGGCCTCGTACTCGCCGTCGCCCGACGGCCGGTACCTCGTCTACGGCCTCTCCCAGGGCGGCTCCGACTGGGAGGCCCTGCACGTCCGAGACCTCTCCACCCTCAAGGACCTGCCGGACACCGTGCACTGGGTGAAGTACTCCGCCATCTCGTGGACGAAGGACGGCAGGGGCTTCTTCTACACGCGCTTCCCCGCCCCACCGCCGGGCCAGGTGCTCACCGCGGCGGCGCTCAACGGCAAGATCTACTACCACACCGTGGGCACGCCGGACTCGAGGGACCGCTTGATCTTCCAGCGCCCGGACCGCCCGGACTGGTATGAGGGAGCCTTCGTCACCGACGACGGGCGCTATCTGTTCATCACGCTCAACCACGGCACCAATCCCGAGAACCTCCTCTACTACGCGGACCTCGGGAACCCCATGCATCCCGACCTCCGCGCCCGCATCCGGCCGGTGAACACGTCCGACGACGCGGAGTACGCCGTGGCCGGTAACCTCGGCGACACGATCTTCATCCAGACGACCAAGGACGCGCCGAACCGACGCGTCATCTCCATGGTCCTCCCGGACACCAGCCTCGCAGACGCGAAGACCGTGGTGCCCGAGACCAGGAACAACATCGAGGCTTCGCTCGTCGCCGGAGACCGCGTCGTCGTGCAGACGCTGGAGAACGTACAGAGCCACGTGCGCATTTACGACGGTGCCGGCGAGCCCGTGGACTCGGTGGCGCTCCCGGGGATCGGCGCGGTGCGGGGCCTGAGCGGCCGGGCCGGGCAGCCGGAGCTCTTCTATGCGTTCGCCTCGTATCTGGCGCCCACCACCGTGTACCGGTACGACTTCGCAACGCGGCAGTCGACCGCGTTCACCCCCCTGCCCACCAAGACGCTCTTCGACGCCACGCCGTACGAGACCAAGCAGGTCTTCTACCAGTCCAAGGACGGCACGCGCATCCCCATGTTCATCACCGCCAGGAAGGACTTGAAGCTGAACGGCTCCAATCCGACCATCCTGTACGCGTACGGCGGCTTCGACATCGCCACCCTGCCCAGCTACAGCCCCACCGTGGCCATGTGGCTCGAGCACGGCGGCGTCTACGCAGTGGCGAACATCCGCGGCGGCAGCGAATACGGTGAGGCCTGGCACCACGCGGGGCGTCTGGACAAGAAGCAGAACGTCTTCGACGACTTCGCGTGGGCGGCGAAATACCTCATCGCCCAGAAGTACACCTCACCCCAGCACCTGGCCATCCACGGCTACTCCAACGGGGGCCTCCTTGTGGGTGCCACGGAGGAGCAGCACCCCGAGCTCTTCGCCGCGGCGTACGCCGGAGCCGGAGTGATGGACATGCTGCGCTACCAGAAGTTCAGCGCGGGCGTGGGGTGGGTGCCGGAGTACGGCTCGTCGGACGACTCCACCCAGTTCCAGTACCTCATCAAGTACTCGCCGGTGCAGAACGTGAAGCCGGGGACGTGCTACCCGGCCACCATCGTGACCACCGCCGACCACGACGACCGGGTGGTCCCCGGCCACTCGTACAAGTTCACGGCGGCCATGCAGGCGGCGCAGGCGTGCAGCCGGCCGATCCTGATCCGGGTGGAGACCCAGACCAGCCACGGCTACATGCCCACGGACAAGCGCATCGCCCAGCTGGCGGACGTGTGGGCGTTCACCGGCTGGGAGACGGGCATGCGGTAGATGCGGTAGGGCCCGCAGCCCCCCCATCCGAGCCCGGGCGTCGCGTCACTCCGGACGACGACGAGGTGGGACGACGCCCGGGGAAGGCCCGCCCCGATGCCCGCCCGCCAACGACGGTCTACGTGTGTCGCTTTTGGCGATACTATTGACAAATTCGACACCGGGCGAGAACAATCGCGCACCATCTCCGAAATCCGTCCCTCCGGAAGTGACCCATGAGGAAGATCAACACGAAGAGCTTTCGGCGGGCCACGCGGACGACGACGCGTGAGATCAACCGGCAGATCGTCCTGAACCTGGTGCGCGAGCACCAGCCCATCTCCCGGGCGGAGCTGGCACGGCACATGGGCGTGGCGCGCGGCTCGGTGACGCCGCTGGTGAAGGACCTGCTGGCCGACGGGCTGATCTACGAGGGCACCACCAAAGCCGTCACCTCACGGGGGCGGAGACCGCGCCTCCTGTACGTGCGCACCCGGGACCGTTTGGCCATCGGCGTCGACATTCGATACAGCGGGACGTCGATCCTGGTGGCCGACTTCGCGGGACAGGAGATCGCCTCCGACCGGTTCGCCACGCCGCTCGTCCCCGAGGAGATGGTCACACGACTGACCTCCCGTCTTCGCGGGGTGAAGGAGAAATGCACCGACGTCGGGGAGTGCGAGGGTGTGGGCCTCGTGGTGCCGGGAATCGTGGACCCCGCCACCGGGGTGGTGTTGCGCGCCCCTACGCTGGGCTGGCGTGAGGTGGACCTGCGGGGGGCGTTGGCCGCGGCCATCGAGGTGCCCGTGTACATCGAGCGCGACGCCGTGGCATGCGCGATGGCGCACATGTGGATGGGGCACACTCCCGGGGAGAAAGGGGACAACTTCGTCTACCTGACGGTCTCGGACGGTGTGGGCACGGGACTCGTGGTCAACGGGGGCATCCTGCGGGGCGCCTTGAGCACCGCCGGCGAGTTCGGCCACATCCCCCTCAACATCGACGGCCCCCGGTGTGCATGCGGAGCCCGCGGATGCCTCGAGGCGTACACGGCGAATCCGGCCACGGTAGCGCGCTACCTGGGCCGGGAGCTCGACTCGGCGGAGGCCTACGCCGCGCTCCGGTTCTCCGACGTGGACATCCGTGGCGTCATCGCCAGGGCACGCTCGGGCGACGCGGCCGCCAGCAGGGCCCTCCGTGAGACGGGACACTACCTCGGCCTGGGGATCGCGAACCTCATCAATGCCGTCAGCCCCGCGCAGGTCGTCGTCGGCGGCGAGATCACGGCGGCCTGGGACCTCATCGAGACCTTCATCCGGGAGTCCTTGCGGAGCCGGGCCCTGACGACAGCATCGGCCGAGACGCCCGTGGTCATCGAGACGAACGAGGACCTTCTCCGCCTGAGGGGCGGCACCTCCCTGGTGCTGGCACCGGTCCTGGGCGCGCCCGAGGTGGCCTGAGCCGACGCCCCCTTCCGGCATCCGGAAAGTGGGGGCGCCACCGCACCCGAAGAAGGCCAATTTGTAAATTTCATTGCCAAAATCGAGTCCAGGCGTTATCTGGAGGTGAAATTCTGGGCCTGTCTTGAGTCGGTCTTGTTCCAGTTGTGCGTTGATTCGGCGCCGGCGGACCATGCGCACCCCTCACTACCAGACCCGCGATTGGCCGGGGGCCGAGCTCCCACAGCTCCAAGGAAACACGTATGGGAAGTCGACTACGGTACTTGATGGCCGCGCTCGCGGTGCTCCTCTGGTGGGCGCCACTTGCGGCACAGGCGTCGAACGGCACGATCATCGGCCGCGTCACCGACGCCAGCTCACACCAAGCCCTCGAGGGCGTCACGGTCTCCGTGGGCGACCACGGAGCGCTGACCACGGCCGAGGGCCGTTACATCATCGTCGGAGTGCCCGCCGGCACGCAGACGGTGCGCGCCACGATCATCGGGTACGCCGACGCCACGAAGACCGTCACGGTGACGGGCGGCCAGACGGTCACCGCCGACTTCCAGATGACGGCCCAGGCCGTCGGTCTCTCGAAGATCGTCGTGGTGGCCTACGGCCAGCAGAGGGCAGGCAACATCACGGGCTCCGTGAAGCAGGTCACTCCGACGGAGTTCAACAAGGGGCGCATCGTCACCCCTCAGCAGCTCATCCAGGCCAAGGTGCCCGGCGTCCAGATCGTGGGCAGCAACGAGCCGGGCGGCGGACAGGAGATCCGGATCCGCGGCGCGACCTCCATCAACGCCAGCAGCGACCCGCTCATCGTCGTCGACGGGATGCCGCTCGCCTCCGGAGGGGGCATCTCGGACGGCCGTGACCCCCTCAACTTCATCAACCCGAACGACATCGCGAGCATCACGGTGCTCAAGGACGCCTCGGCCGCGGCGATGTACGGAGCGAACTCCGCCAACGGGGTCATCCTCATCCAGACGAAGTCCGGGCGACAGGCCCCCCACATCGAGTACAGGGGAAGCGTGTCGGCGTCCACGGTCACCCGACTTCCCGACATGCTGAACGCGGCACAGTTCAAGGCCGCCGTTCAGCAGTACGCACCCGGGAACGTCAGCCAGCTCGGCACCGCGAACACGAACTGGTTCAACCACGTGGACCGCGCCGGCATCGGGCAGCAGCACGACCTCGCCGTCTCCGGCGAGGGGAACTCCATGGACTACCGCCTCTCCCTGGGCTACCTGAACCAGCGCGGCATCATCGACGGCACGGACCTTCAGCGCCTGTCCCTGGGGCTGAACTACGACCAGCGCTTCTTCGACGATCACCTCGACATTCGCACGAACCTGCACACGTCGCACGAGGTGGACAACTACACGCCGGGAGGCGTGATCTCGAACGCGGCGCAGATGGGGCCCACGCAGCCCGTGCTGGATCCCAACAACCCCACGGGCTACTACGAGTGGCCGGGCAACACGCTCCAGTCGGCGGACAACCCGGTGGCCGCGCTCAGGCTGGCCACGGACAAGGGCCATACGGACCGGAGCGTCGGGAACATCCAGGCCGAGTACGACATGCCCTTCCTGGAGTCGCTCAAGGCCCACATCAACCTGGGCTATGACCTCACCCAGGCCAAGCGCGAGACCTTCAGCCCCAGCGATCTGCACAGCCAGCTCAAGACCGGCGGCGGCGGCAACGTGTACTGGCGGACCCCCTCGATGCTGAACACGCTGCTCGAGACGTACCTCGACTACTCGGCACCTCTCGACGTGCTGCCCGGGAAGGTCGACCTGACGGGGGGGTACTCCTACAGCCAGTCCCACGCCGAGTATCCATGGTTCTCGGCCTCGCAGCTCAGCACCAACCTCCTGGGCGTCAACGGCGTCCCCGGGGCGCAGACCAGCCAGAACCAGCAGGACATCGAGGACAGCAGGCTCATCTCCTTCTTCGGGCGCCTCAACTACGACCTCAACGACAGGTACCTGCTGGGGTTGAGCGTGCGCCGGGACGGCTCGTCGCGCTTCGGGCCGGCCAACGCGTGGGGCGTGTTCCCCGCGGTGTCCGCCGCGTGGCGCATCTCGGAAGAGCCCTTCATGAAGGGCAGGACTCCTCTGTCGAACCTCAAGCTGCGCGTGTCCTGGGGTAAGACCGGAAACCAGTCGTTCGCGAACTACCAGCAGTACTCGACCTACCTGGTGGGCGATGCTCAGTCACAGGCGCAGCTCGGAACCCAGTTCGTCTCCACCATCCGTCCCAGCGCGGCCGACCCCGACATCAAGTGGGAGACCACCAAGTCGTGGGACGTGGGTCTCGACTACGGCATCCTGAACCAGCGCGTCACCGGCTCCATCGACTGGTACCGCAAGAACACCTCGGGCTTGATCTTCACGGTGCCCGTCGCCGCCGGAACGAACCTCTCCAACTACCTGACGACCAACATCGGCAGCATGAGGAACACCGGCATCGAGCTCGGCCTCGACGCCGACATCCTCAAGGGCGGAGCGAACGGGTTGAGCTGGAACGCTTCGTTCACCGTCTCCCACAACACCAACGATCTGACCAGCATCAACCCCTACGGGGGCACCGCAGCCCAACAGCAGATCCTCACCGGTCTCGTCGCCGGCGGAGTGGGAACGTACATCCAGGTCCTCCAGCCGGGGCAGCCCATCAACTCGTTCTATGTCTACCAGCAGAAGCGTGACAAGAACGGCAAGCCCATCTACAGCGACAACAACGGGCTGGATTCACTGGGCCACTTCACCGGCAAGCCGGACGGCGTGATCAACGAGCAGGACCTGTACGTGGACCAGAACGGGGACGGCATCATCAACCAGGCCGATCGCAGGCCCTTCCACGACCCCGCGCCGAAGTGGATCATCGGCCACACCTCGAACCTGACCTACCGCCAGTGGGATCTCAGCTTCACGCTGCTGGCATACCTCGGGAACTGGGTCTACAACAACGTGGCCTCGAACCTGGGGAACTACCAGGAGCTCTCGCGGGCCTCCCCGTACAACCTGCAGGCGTCGGTCCTCTACACGGGCTTCGCGACTCCGCAATACCTCTCGGACTACTACGTGCAGAACGCGTCCTTCCTGCGGATGGACAACATCACGCTGGGCTACGACTTCACCTATCACGGCCAGCCGCTGCGGGTCTATGGAGCCCTGCAGAGCGCGTTCACCATCACGGGCTACAAGGGCGTTGATCCCACAGCCGGGATCAACGGCCTCGACAACAACATCTATCCACGCTCGCGCACCTTCACCGGCGGCGTGAGCGTCCGCTTCTGATGCACGCGGCCACGGATTCGACTTCGAGAAGGAACGGAGACATGATTATCAGAATACGTAAGGCGCTCGTCGCCGCCGTTGGCCTTCTGCTCGTCGCCACGACCGCCTGCACGAACACGACCGTACAGCCGAAGAGCACCGTCACCGGTGCCAACGTCTTCAACGATCCCGGGGCGTACGAAGCGTTCCTCGCCAAGCTCTACGCGGGGCTCGCCGTGAGCGGCCAGCAAGGCCCGTCGGGAAAGCCGGACATCCAGGGCATCGACGAGGGCTTCTCGCAGTACCTGCGCCTCTACTGGGAGGCGGAAGAGCTGCCTACCGACGAGGCGGTCATCGCCTGGAACGACGTCGGTCTCCCCAACATGAACACGATGACGTGGGGAGCCGACAATGGGTTCGTGAGGGCCATGTACTACCGGATCTACTTCCAGGTGGGCATGGTCAACCAGTTCCTCCGCGAGACGACGGACGACAAGCTCGACGCAAGGGGCGTGAGCGCTTCTCTGAAGGCGCAGGTCCACCAGTACCGCGCGGAGGCCCGCTTCCTGCGCGCGCTGAGCTACTGGCACGCCATCGACCTCTTCGGCAACGTCCCACTCGTCACCGAGAACGACCCCCTCGGCTCGACTCCTCCCAAGCAGTCGACGCGGGTGGATCTCTACAACTACGTGGTGAGCGAGCTCAAGGACATCGAGGGGCAGCTTCCCGCCCCGGGACCGGACACGTATGGGCGTGCGACGGGTCCGGCGGCGGACATGCTGCTTGCCAAGCTGTACATGAATGCGGAGGTGTACACCGGTACGGCGGACTATGCCGACGCGATGAACTCGATCCAGCAGGTCATCAACTCGGGCTTCTACAGCCTCGACCCCAGCTTCCACCACCTCTTCCAGGCCGACAACAACACGTCGCCGGAGATCATCTTCTCGATTCCCCAGGACGGCATTCACACGCAGACGTACGGCGGCGTCAACTTCCTGATCCACGCCGAGTGCGGCGGTAGCATGGATCCCTCTGCGTACGGGATCGACGGCTGCTGGTGGGGGATCCGCATGAGGTCCCAGGCCTACAATCACTTCAGCGCGGGCGACGGCCGGGCGTCGTTCTTCTACACGTCCGGCCAGACCGTGGACGTCGCGGACATCCCGACGTTCACGGACGGGATCGCGGCGTCCAAGTTCACCAACATGACCTCCACGGGACAGGCGGGCTCGAACCCGGGGTTCGTGGACACCGACTTCCCCATGTTCCGCCTGGGCGATGCGTACCTGATGTACGCCGAGGCGGTGCTCAGGGGCGGAGGCGGCACCCGGGCGCAGGCGCTGCAGTACGTGAACGCGTTGCGCGAGCGCGCGTTCGGCGGCACGAGCGGCGACATCACCGACACCCAGCTCACGCTACCGTTCATCCTGAACGAGCGGGAGCGCGAGCTGCTCTGGGAGGCCCACCGGCGGACGGACCTCATCCGCTTCGGTGAGTTCACCGGCGGTAGCTACATCTGGGAGTGGAAGGGCGGCGTGGCGGCGGGTACGGCGACGGACGCCCACCTGGATCTCTACCCGATTCCGGGGTCGGAGCTCATCGCCAACCCGAATCTGAAGCAGAATCCGGGATACTGAGCCTCGTAACCCCGACCCGCGCGTGACTTCGCGGCCCCGCCGGTTCTCCGGCGGGGCCGCGAGCCACCTCGGGGAGCAGGATCGGAGCCGTGCTCTCGCGAAAACACACCCTCGTGCTCGCGGCCTGCCTGGCAGCCTCGGCCATGGCGAGTTGCTCCGGTACGCCGACCTCGCCGGCCGTCACCGGATCGCCCACCCCGGCCCGACCCGCCCTGGCGCCGACGTACCGTCCCAGCGGGCACATGGCGGCGGGGGACGTGTTCGTGCAGCTCTTCGAGTGGAAGTGGACGGACATCGCCAACGAGTGTGAGCAGGTGCTCGGTCCCGTGGGGTACAAGGCCGTGCAGGTATCCCCTCCGGAGGAGCACAGCGTCACGCCCAGCCACGACTGGAGCGAGCGGTACCAGCCGGTGAGCTACAGCATAGCGCGCAGCCGCTCGGGCACCGGCACCGAGTTCGTGGACATGGTGAATCGCTGCAAGGCCGCAGGCGTGGACATCTACGTGGACGCGGTCATCAACCACATGACGAACTACCCGAGCCCGGGCGTCGGCAGCAACGGCACGGCCTACAGCAAGTACGACTACCCGGGGCTCTACACGCCCGCCGACTTCCACCCGCACTGCATCGTCGACGACTACTCGAACGCCGCGAACGTCCAGGACTGCGAGCTGCTCGGGCTGCCGGATCTGAACACCGGCCTTCCCTCGGTGCGGCAGAAGATCGCCGGATACCTGATCATGCTCGCCCGTCTCGGCGTCGCCGGCTTCCGCATCGACGCGGCGAAGCACATCCAGCAGGTGGAGCTCGACGACATCCTGACTCTCGTGGACTCCACCATGACCGCGGAGGGCCGCCCCATTCCGTACTACTTCCTGGAGGTGAGCAGCGGACC
>Ga0316583_10000061_pt1 | contig 21699 bp, 19 predicted proteins | sample J_170502JBrBrA_D_FD_204513 | JGI IMG/M metagenome (GOLD analysis project Ga0316583, IMG submission 204513) | Rhizosphere microbial communities from salt marsh grasses in Alabama, United States - J_170502JBrBrA | ecosystem: Host-associated > Plants > Roots > Rhizosphere | place: USA: Alabama... | reverse complement strand
CTCATTGAACTGGCCATTGCCCAGGCGATTCACGCTGTCCTCTATCTGCCTCAGCGGGCGGATTATCAGGATGATGAAGATCACCGAAAACACCAGCACGGCGGGAATCAGGGCGAGGGTTTGCCAGATCAGCAATTGCTGGGCGTGAGACGCCAGCGATTCAATCTCTCCCACATTCTCTCCTATCAGGTCACTGCTTTCGGAAAGCACCGAGTGGGCTAGGGCATTCAGGGATGAAAATTCCCCGATGGCCATGCCTACGGAGGGCGACGTGGGCGATACCTCATTCAGCTGGCTATAGATCTGCTGCTCCTGATAAACCAGCTTATCCAGGAGTTCGTGCTGTCGTTTCGACAGGTCGACACGCCGCAGCTCAGCCACGGCATGTTGAAACTGGCCGTGCTGGGATTTGTAGACATCCAACAGGGCATGGTCACCCAACACCTGGTATTGCCGTGCATTGCGCTCCATGGCGGTGACATGTTCCACCAGCATGAGGCTTGACTGGGTGGCGTTGACCGCATCTAACACGCTGCGTTGACCATGCTTGGTGAGGCGATCCACATACACCGCTGCGGTGATCAACGCCAGGATAAGCGGCACCGTGACCACCACAAAGCCCACCAGGATCAGGCGCAAAATGGATTTGGGGCGGTACAAAGACACGTTTTGCTTAGCAGCGGCGCGCAGCGCCGACCGCACTGACGATCGGCAAAAAAAAGCCCCGGTCAACAAAAAAGTAGGGTGGGATTGACCGGGGTCCTAGAGGGGAGACTTTACAAATCAAGTATGAATGGTGACCGACCTCCAACAGCGCCGAAGTGAACCTACCGGACCGCTGCGCCGGGAAGCGCGGAGACCATTTCTGAGCTGGGGAGATAGCGCAGCTCCACGCGCCGGTTTGCCTGCCATGCAGTCGCGGTATGGCCCGCTGCCAACGGTTTTGCTTCACCATAACTGACCAGCCGTATACGGTTTTTCTGGATGCCGTTCTGTTCCAGGACAAGGGAGACAGACTGTGCCCGCTGCAGGCCCAGCTTGAAGTTGTAGTCATCGGGACCGCGTTCGTCCGCGTATCCTTCTAGGATAACTGATAGCTGCGGATGGTGGGCAAGGTATTCAATTTGCCTTTTCAATATATCACGCTCACCGGGGTCCACCAGGCTGCTGTCGAAGTGGAAGTGAACCAATTTGTCGGCGGGTTCGGGCACCTCTGCGGCCGCAGCACGGGTTGCGACGCGTGCCTCCGGCGCTGCACCCGTCTCCGAACCATGGGGCTGTTCAACCGCAAGGCGGTTGGCCGCCGGCACACCCTGCAATTGGGCCGGGGGCGATTGCGTCGAGCAACCGCCGACCAGGATCGCCGCCATCACCGCCCCTATCAGCGTACATCCACGAGGAAACGGCCCTGTGTGAGCCGTTTCGTACGCCCTCATTATCTTCGTGGTATCCATGGCTGCTCCGTGATGGTTTGCTTTGATTATTCTCATTCAATCAGGGGCCGGGCGCAGAGCCTCAGGCCTGCCGGACTTCTCCGCACCCGCTTGCAGCCCAGGGCGAAGAGAGGGCGGGCTCATCCAGGCAGGCCACGTCCTGTGACGCTGCCTGGACGGCCCTTGATACCCCTGAGCGAGGGTGCTGCTCGGGGAGGAAACTCAGCTGCCTTTATGTGGCGAGGCCGTCCCTTTATGCTCCACGGCATGCTGATACTCATTCTTGCTTAACAAGCCGTTGCCGTCCTCGTCAGCCGCACTGAAGTCCATTTCGTTCAGGACCTTGGCCTTGATCGCCTCGTCCTTGCTGATGACGCCGTCCTTGTTTGCATCAACGTCTTCGAAGGAAGGGGGCTGCTTGATCGCTGTTTGCATCAGCGTCCCCTGATTCGCCTGGACCAGGGTGCTCAACGAAAAAAGCGAGATAAAGAGAAACGCGATTTTCATGACCATTACTCCCTTGTTGCTTACGTCACCACAGTGAATCCATCGTCGCTATCTGACATAGGCAACCAACGTGCCATAAAAATTAACTTATTGACTATCAATAAGATAAACGAACAAAACGAAGGTGCGGCGGTATCCCGGCGAGGGCCGACGTCGCCTCATGACGACACAATTTCGGAGAAATTGCCTAATAAAATGAAATGCCTTACTTTTCTTTGTCGTCGTAAGACGACATTGCATCCCTACCATAGCGCCGGAGGACACCCTCGCCCACGGTTCAGGCACGGATGTGCACCCGCCATACAAAGAAGTTGGCACGATGATGCCAGGGGCCGGCACCGGCCTGCTTCGCGGGGTGCTTCGCAGACACAAAGCATGCCGTTGAATTTGTTTCTGTTTCCCGCTATGTTCAAGTCCCCATCGGCGGATGATCAAGAATGAAATACAAAGACCTGCGGGATTTCATTACACAGCTGGAGCATCTCGGAGAACTCAAGCGCATCGATGTCGAAGTCGACCCCCACCTGGAAATGACGGAGGTCTGCGACCGGACCCTGCGCGCCCAGGGTCCGGCGCTGCTGTTCACCCGTCCGACGGGCCGGCGCGTGCCGGTACTGGCCAACCTGTTCGGCACCCCCAGGCGGGTGGCCATGGGTATGGGCGAAGACAGCGTCGAGGCCTTGCGTGAGGTGGGTAAGCTGCTTGCCCTGCTAAAAGAACCGGAGCCCCCGCGGGGCTTGAAGGATGCCTGGGATAAGCTGCCGGTGTACCGCCAAGTGCTCAATATGGCGCCCAAGATAGTCTCTCGTGCCCCGTGCCAAGAGCACGTCCTGGAAGGTTCGCAGGTGGACCTGTCCGCTTGGCCGATCCAGACCTGTTGGCCCGAGGACGCCGGGCCGCTTATCACCTGGGCCCTGGTCACCACCAAGGGACCCCACAAAGACCGGCAGAACATGGGCATATACCGCCAGCAGGTGATCGCCCCCAATAAGGTGATCATGCGCTGGCTGGCGCACCGCGGCGGCGCCCTGGACTATCGCGACTGGCTGGCGGCCCACCCGGGACAGCGCTTTCCCGTGGCGGTTGCCTTGGGCAGTGATCCCGCCACCATCCTCGCCGCTGTCACGCCGGTACCGGATACCCTGTCCGAGTACGCCTTTGCCGGCCTGCTGCGCGGGGCGAAAACAGAACTGGTCACGTGCCTGGGTAACACCCTGCAGGTGCCCGCCTCCAGCGAGATCATCCTGGAGGGCTATATCGAACCCGGGGAACAGGCCCCCGAGGGCCCGTTCGGCGACCATACCGGCTATTACAACGAGGTGGAGACATTCCCCGTGTTCACCATCGAACGCATCACCCATCGCGACGCCCCCATTTATCACAGCACCTACACCGGTCGCCCGCCGGACGAACCGTCTGTACTGGGCGTGGCGCTTAACGAGGTGTTCGTGCCCCTCCTGCAGAAGCAGTTCCCGGAGATCGTGGACTTCTACCTGCCCCCCGAGGGCTGTTCCTATCGGGTGGCGGTGGTGAGCATGAAAAAACAGTATCCGGGGCACGCCAAGCGGGTGATGTTCGGAGTATGGTCATTTTTGCGCCAGTTCATGTACACCAAGTTTGTCATCGTCACCGACGACGACGTGAATGTCCGGGACTGGCAGGAAGTGATCTGGGCGATATCCACCCGCATGGACCCCGCCCGCGACATGACCCTGGTGGGCAATACGCCCATTGACTACCTGGACTTTGCCTCGCCGGTGAGCGGTCTTGGCTCCAAGGCCGGTTTCGACGCCACCAATAAATGGCCCGGGGAGACCACGCGCGAGTGGGGAAGGCCGATCCGTATGACCCCCGAAGTACGGCGGCGGGTGGACGACCTGTGGGAATCGCTGAGGATATTTGATAAAGGCTGAGGTCGCCTTTGAGTCCCGGATTGCGCGTTTGTAATAAAATACTCGACCCCAGAATCACCTGCCCTACCTCGTTGCTCGTCGTCCAGAACGCTTCACACGGGGAGTGATAACCACCTGCAACCGCAACCTCCTATGCAACAACTGGCACTGTTGAATAAATCGGCAAATCGTCCCTGTTTGGCTGTATAATACGCGGGCGAAAAGGAGGAACGCATGCGAACAATCATGGTACTCAACGCAAAGGGAGGATGCGGAAAGAGCACCCTCGTCACCAATCTCGCCAGCCACTTCGCCAGCAAGGGGAAGAACGTCGCACTGGCGGATTTTGATGTTCAAGGCTCGAGCCTGCAGTGGTTGGCGTCACGCCCGGAGACGTACCCCGCCATCCAAGGCCTGGCCGGATGGGAGTCGCCGCTGCGCATCCCCAAGGAGACCGAGGTGCTGTTGTTCGACACCCCGGCGGCGGTACACGGTAAACATGTCACCGATCTCATCAGGCGCACCCAGACCGTCATCATCCCGGTACTGCCTTCTCCCCTGGACATACGCGCGGCGGCGCGCTTCATCGGCGACCTGCTGACCGTGGGAAAGGTGTCGCGGGACGAGGTGAAGATCGCCGTGGTGGCCAACCGCGTCCGTGAGCACACCCGGGTTTATCACAGCCTGTATCGTTTTCTGCGCAGCCTGGAAATCCCCTTCGTCGCCGTGCTGCGGGATACCCAGAATTACATTCGTGCCGCCGAACGGGGCCTGGGCATCTTCGAAATGGCACCGTCCATGGTGGAGCAGGATATCAAACAGTGGGGACCCCTGCTGCGCTGGCTCAACAGTAAACGCGGCATGCCTGAATAATCAGTTACGAGTCTCGGGTTTCGCGTTGGAGAAACGGACCAAGGCGTACAAGCGGTGCTCATTGTTTCGCCACGCAGTCGGCAAGACCCTCCTCCAGCGTCGGGTACTTGAGCGTGACCCCCAATACCTCCAGCATCTTTTGGTTGTCCAGACGCCGGGACTCCTGCCAGAAGCTGTATACGGCGGGGCTCATCCGTTCTCGCGCCTCCTCCAAAGACACCACCGGCGGGCGCGCCAGACCGAAGGCGTCCGCGACCCGGTAAAAGTAGTCGGTCATGGTGGTGGGGTGGCCGTCGCTGACGTTGAAAACGGCGCTGTCCGGGCAGCGTTCAGCACACACCACGCACACCTGCACCAGGTCATCCACATGGATTCGGTTGGTAAACGGCGACTCCTTCTCATCCACCACCGGCTGTCCCTGCCTGATGCGGTCCAGGGGCAGTCGTTTCGGCCCGTATATCCCCGGCACCCGCAGAATGTGGGTCGGGACCGTGTTTTCCCGGGACCAATGCTGCAACTGCCGCTCCGCCGCCCAGCGCCGGCGGCCGCGGTCCGTGGCGGGGTTGGCCGGTGTGTCCTCCGTGACCCACGCTCCACGGCAGTTGCCATAGACACCACTGGTGCTGATATAGATCAACTGGCGCAAGTGTTGTCCCTGTATGCGTTCGAGGACCCCCCCCAGACGCGGGTCCCCGCTACCGTGGGGCGGCGGCGGCGCGAAATAATAGACGATGGCATCGTCGGCCCGGACCGGCCCGAGGGTGTCGGGGTCATCCAGGTCCGCCGCGCGGGTGTGGATGCCCGCCTCCCGCAGCCGGTCGGCGCTGGCAACGGAGCGCACCACCGCGCTCACCGGGAAGCCGCGGCGGCGCCATTGCTGGGCCGTGCGATACCCCACGTCACCGCAACCGATTATCAATATCTGTGTCAAGGTAGGACTTTTAGCCAGAATCAGCGAAAATAATCAAAATTCCATCTGCGTTCGACGGTCAGAGTAGTATAAGTGAATACCACCAGCACAGCGTACCTGCTCGCTTCCGTGTCAGGCCCCGGCATCGGGCTCGACCCGGGGACATCAACCCGCGCCAAACGACGGCAACACGTGAAGACCGCATGGATACCTCGGATGTGACTCGCAGCTCCGCCAAGACGTTGATGTGCCGCGTTGAGGAGGTGCAATACCTGAGCCGGGATATATTGCGCCTGTATCTCGTTCCGGAAAAAGGACTGCACTTCCGCCACCGGGCGGGGCAATACGTGGATGTGATGCTGCACGACGGCGTCAGGCGCAGCTTCTCCATCGCCAACGCCCCCCATCAGGGCAACCACATCGAGCTGCATATCCGTCATGTGGACGGCGGGGAATTCAGCGACTACATATTTAACCAGGCCAAGACCGGCGATGCCCTGGAAGTGGCGGGACCTTACGGCAATTTCTTCCTCAGGGAAGATTCCCTGCGCCCCGTGATCATGCTGGCCGGCGGGACCGGATTCGCCCCCATCAAGGGTCTGGTGGAAGAGATATTGAGCACCGGGGTGGCGCGCCCCATTCACCTGTACTGGGGGGCGCGCACCCGGGATGATTTATATCTTCACGACCTGGCGCAAAGCTGGTGCAGCCACCCCGACTTTCACTACGTCCCGGTGCTCTCGGCCGCCACCGCTGACAGCCCATGGGCCGGGCGGCAGGGCCTGGTGCATCAAACCGTTATCCAGGACTACCCCGACCTGACCTCATTCGAGGTCTACGCCAACGGTCCCCGGGCCATGATCCAGTCGGCCCGCGAGGTCTTTCTCCGACACGGCCTGCCGGACAAATACTTCTACTTTGACGCCGTTTAGGCGCCCCGCTATTCGGCCACCGTGGACAACAGGGGCTGCGCTTCCATGACCTGGGCGGCGATGACCTTGGCGGGCGTGGCCGCCGGCTTGATGGGGGTGGCCGCGACCATGGACAGGCCTTGCCGATAGCACTCCATGGCGGAGTGCTTCTCGCCCAAGTGGTCCAGCAGATCACCCAGCTCCTTGTAGGTCTCCGGCTTGGGGTCCAACGCCAGACTGGCCTCCAGGTAGGAACGCGCCTTGCCCCACAGACTGGCGCGAAGACTGAGCCGCCCCACCGTCAATAACAATGTCGGGTCCTGTTTGTGCTGGTCGAGCCAAGACTCGGCCCGCGCCAACTGGATCTGCGGGTCTGCGCAAATGAACCCATAAAGATACACCAGGGATTCATTCCACTTCTTGCGCAGCGTCTGGAAAACCATCAGGTCCGCCTGTTCATAGTCGCCGCAGATCACCAGATCTCGCACATACTCCCGAAGTACGGGCTCCCGACCCTTGAGATCCTTGGACACGCGCTGCCACACCTGCTGCAGCTGCTGCAGGTCCTTGCGCCGGGCCGCCGCGGCCATGAGTTCTATGTAGGCGGTCTGCTCCATTTTCTCCAACTCTTCGAATTCGGCCACCTTGCGCTTGTGCAGTTCCGGCAATAGATCCAGCAGCCGCTCCCAGTCCTGGAGGACATAATAGAGTTGCATCAGCAGCTTCAACACATAGGGGTGTTTCGGTGCCAGATAACGCAGGTGAGTCAGTGTCTCCAGGGCCTGGTCCACCTGATTGTTGGCAAGCTGCAGTTCAGCATGGGTCAGGGCAATGGCCAGTTCCGAACTGGGTTGTAACCGCTGCGCCCGCCTCAAGTAGTCGTCAGCGCGGTTGTAGGCCCCCAGCTTCTGCGCCGCCCGGGCGGCGGCGAGATAGTTAAGCGCCGGGAAGTCGCTGTCGTCAATGTGCTTCAACAGCCGCTCCTCGGCCTTGTCCCAGTGGCCCTCCGCCAGGGCGATGAGCCCCGCTGCCAGGCGCCTGCGCGCCCGGCCCTGGCGGCGCTGCAGGCGCCAGCGCCGGACACCCCCGGGCAGGCGCACGGTATTCACCAGGAAACGGAGCAGAAAATATAGCAACATAAAGGCGATCAGTGCCGCGACGAGAAATACCGCAAGCGTGGTCTCCGCCGTCCAGCCGTGATAGCCCACCAACACATAACCGGGGTCGACCCGGGCCACCAGGGCGATGATGACCCCGGCGATAGCCACTAACAGTGCACTGACCAGGAACGTCATGGTCAACCCGCCCCTGCCGCGGCGACGCCCCCAGGGGGCCCGTTCTCCGCCGCCGCCTTGGTGGAGTGTTTTGCCTCCCAGTCGTGCAGCGCCTTGAGGGCATCGGACACGTCCGGCAGGGTCGGCGCCAGATCCGTGCCGACCAACTCCTTGAGGCTTTCCTGCATGCTGATGACCGCCTGGGACTGCGGATCGAAATACTCCGTCAGCCACTGGCCGGCGGTGCCCAAAATATCGCGGAATGTCTTGTTATCATGACGCAGCAACGCCAGGCGCGCAGACTCCAGTTTGAGACGCAGGTTTTCGCGCAGGAAATAGCGCTCATCGGGGGGCAGCAACGGTTTGCCGCCCGCCCCCTTGTGCTGTATCACCACCAGGGTCTTGATCTGCCCCCACAGGCGGTTCAAAAACCCCCGCCAGCCGGTCTGTGCCTCACCATCCTGCGCCGCCGCATCCGCAGGCACAGCGTGTTCCGACGGTCCACCCGTCAACGGCAGCACGTCCACCCGCTTGGCGAGACCGCCCAGGGTCAGCGCCATGCCTTCGATATCCGGGTCGGGGACGGCACGCAGGGCCACGACGTCATCGGTGATTTTCTTGCGCACCTCCAGCAGGGACGGATCGCCCATGTCACGCAGGCGCTGATCGGCGTTCTCCAGGGCACGCACTGCGGTGTGGGTGTCTCGGGTCAACTGCAGACGCTGGTCGGCCACGCGGATCAGGTACTCGGCCTCGGCGACGATCCAGTCGTCGCTGTTGCGGTCCAGCTGGTCGTGCAGCTTCTGCACCGACTCCCGCAGTGCCTGCTCCTTGGTCTGTATGTCGCCCATGGCACTATTCAACTGAGAGGTCAGCTGATCGTTCATGGATTGGAGCGAGGTCTTGAGGGAATCGACGCTGGAATTCAGTGATCCGAGGCTGTCCTGAACGGCCCCTGCAGTCTTCTCGGCGGCACCGGCGGTGCTCTGTACGTCGGCGAGCTGCTTGTCCAGTTGCTGCTGCTGATCCATGTATTGGCGCCAGAAGGCGTATCCACCGCCCACGGCGGCGATGACCATGATCAGGCTCAGCGTGGCCAGAACGGTGCCGGTGCGGGAGGGTTTGGGAGGGGCGGGCACCGGCGCCGCATTGGCGGCCGACGGCGCGGCCTTCCCCTGGGAGGGCTTGTTCACCGCCTCGGCGGGCGGCGATTTCTTTTTAATTTCACCGCCGCCTGTGGTCTTGTCCGGCTCCGGAGTGTGGGCCTTTGTTGTTTGCTTCTCGTCAGCGGCGTCGCCATCGGTGTGTTCCGCCCGATGCTTGTCACTCTTCATCGCTAATTCCTCACTGGAGCTTTGATTCTGTTTTGTTTTTTCCAACCCACCAGTCTCCGATCGCCTCGACGATGGCTTCATCACTGGCTTGGCGGGCGACAATGGGTGGGTGCGTAAATCCCAGTGCGCGCGCCGTGTCCCCAATTCTGTGACTGATGACCACCAGCGGCGTGGACAATAGTCGCCGCCGATCCCCGCTATCCGCCATGTCCAAGAGGTTGTGCAGGCCGTCACCGCTGGTGATCACGATGGCGTGCGGAAACGGCTGTGTGTGCAAGACCCCCCCTAATGTCGCCATGGGCCGTACGCGGCGGTAAACCTCCGCGTAGTCCACTGTGGCACCGCGCTGGCGTAGCGTCTCGGCGAGCAGTTCGCGTCCCCCCTGGCCCCTGAATATAACGATGCGTTTGCCGACGACGTTATTGAGGGCGGCGACGGCCAACAGGCTCTCGCTGTCAAACCCCTTTTCGGGGCGGATATCCACGCTCAGTCCCCGCCGCACCAGTTCCCCCGCAGTGCGTTCGCCCACCGCCGCCACCTGTGTCCCCGGCGGCCAACCCCCGTGGGCCAGGACCATGGGCACCCCCCGTGCCACGGCGTTGGCGCTGACGAACACGGCCAGATCAAACTCGCTGAGGCGCCTGACCAGGCCTTGCAGCGACGCGGTGTCCTCCACGGCGGCGATTTCCAGTACCGGAAAGCATACCACACGCCCGCCCCGCGACTCGATCCTCTCACACAGTGGCCGCGCCTGGTGGGCCGGGCGGGTCACCATGACAACGATGCCGTCTAAGTCAGTCCGCGGCCCCATAGAGCGCTTGTAAAATCCTGTCTGCACCGCGACTTAAGAGCTCTTGCGCCAGCCCGGTGCCGAGTTCAGCGGCCTGGTCGGGCCGACCCTGGCGCTCCCCGCTGATCACTTGGCTGCCGTCGGGATAGCCCACCCGGCCGCGAATCCGCAGGGTATCGTGGGACATAAATTCCGCATAACCGGCGATGGGTACTTGGCAACCGCCCCCCAGGCGATGATTCATGGCCCGCTCCGCTACGGTACAGGTGTAAGTGGCCGTATCCTGTAACGGCGCAATCATAGCATAGACGTCCTCATCACCCTCCCGGCACTCGATGCCAATGGCTCCTTGGCCGATGGCCGGCAGGCATAATTCAGTATCCAGGGTATGGCGAATACGCCCGACGAATCCCAACCGTAACAGGCCGGCGGCGGCCAGGATGATGGCATCATAGTCTCCATCGTCCAGTTTTCTCAGGCGGGTGTCCACATTGCCGCGCAGGTCGACGATATCCAGGTCCGGGCGACTGGCGCGCAATTGGGTCTGACGGCGCAGGCTGGAGGTGCCCACCCGCGCCCCGTGGGGCAGGTCTTCGAAGCGGGGAAAGCGGCCAGAGACAAAGGCGTCCCGGGGATCTTCCCGCGGCAGGGTCACCGGGGCGTGCAGGCCGGCGGGCATCTCTGCGGGCAGGTCCTTGAGGGAATGCACCGCGATATCGGCCCGCCCGTCCAGGATGCCCTGCTCCAGCTCCTTGACGAACAATCCCTTGCCGCCCACCTTGGCCAGCGGCACATCGAGTATCTTGTCCCCCTGGGTAACCATCTTGACCAGTTCCACCCCCAGACCGGGGTGATGCCGGCGCAAGGCCGCGGCCACGTGCTCGGCCTGCCACAGCGCCAGGGCGCTCTTGCGTGTCGCGATGCGAATCTTGTTCATGTCCTGCCCAGAATCCGAAATAAAGCGGCTGCTCCCACGCTGAGGAATCAGCTTGGGCCCGCGTTTCTGTGGGGGGTAAACGCCGTTGTGATGCCCGATTATGTCCTGATGCGCCCGGCCCGCACAAGCGCCCGAAGCTCACTGATGTGCCGGCGGCTCACCGGGAGCCGCTGCCGGTCCTTCAACAACACATAATAATGTCCCTGGGGGTCCTTCTCCAACCCGTTGATCATGTCCCGGGCGGCCAGAATACTGCGATGAACACGCATGAAGTCTTGGGAAAACTCCGTTTCCAGGGCCTTCAGTGGCTCGTCGATGAGCAACTCCCCGCCGCGGTGATGGACACTGACATACTTGTCACCGGCCTGGAAATAGGCCACATCGGCGATGTCGATGAGCTCGATGCGTCCCCCGCAACGTGCACTGATATGGGTACGCTGCCGCGCGGCCCCTTCCAGGGACTGGGTGACGGCGTTCAGCTGGGCACTGGTCAGGCGCTGCGCCTTGACCAAGGCCTGGGCCAGGCGCGCCTTGCGCACCGGTTTGAGCAGATAGTCGATAGCACAGGCGTCGAAGGCCGCCAGGGCGTGTTCACTGTAGGCCGTGGTAAAGATGACCGCCGGCGCGGGCTCCAGCCCAGCCAGGTGGCGCGCCGCCTCCAGGCCGTCCATGCCCGGCATGCGGATATCCAGCAGCACTGCATCGGGGTGCAGCTCATCACACTGCAACAGCGCCTGGCGGCCGTTGCCCGCCTCGGCGACCACCTCGATGCCCCCGATTTCCTCCACCAGACCGCGCAAGCGGGTCCGTGCCGGACCTTCATCATCGGCAATGATCACTCTCATGAGCCGGCCTTTTCATAGGGAAGGGTGAGGGTCGCCTCATAGTACCGATCGTTGTCGTCCAGGGTCAGTTTCCCACGGCCACCGAAGTGCGCCGCCAGACGCTGTCGTACATTGTCCAGGGCGAGGCGATTACCGGGACGGCGCTTGGCCGCGGCGACCGGCTGGGGATTGGCAACCTTTATGATGATGTTCCCGTCCCTGTCCAGGCTGGCCCGCAGCCGGACCGTCCCGCCCTGAGGCAACGGCTCGATGCCGTGATAGACCGCGTTCTCCACCAAGGGTTGGATGGTGAGCATGGGAATGGCGGCATCCAAAGGCACGCCGGCCGTATCTTCTTCGATGGTCAGGCGCTCACCCAGGCGTAGCTGCTCGATGTGCAGGTAACGGCGCGTCAGGGCCAGTTCCTCCCCCAGCGGGACTCGCGTGCGGGCGTCGGCCAGATTGACGCGGAACAAATCGGCCAAGTCCTCCACCACCTCCTCCGCCAGTGCCGGGTTGCTGCGGGTGAGGCTGGCGATGGTATTCATGCTGTTGAACAGAAAGTGCGGGCGTACCCGGGCCTGCAGGGCCTGGATGCGGGCGTGGGCCTCGGCCTGGATATTCTTCTTGAGTTGAAACTGGACATAAAAATAACGCAGCGCCACCGTGGTCACAATGGCGCTGATGGTCAAGTTTCGGATCAGAAACTCACCGTGCCACCCCTCCCGGGCGGGGAATAGTTTGAGGTATGCCCCCCCCCAATAGGCGGCCTCGCTGACCACCACCGTCACGGCCAATACCAGGCCAAAGCTGTACAGTGTCGTGACCAAATCACGCCATCCGTCCATCAGGCGACGACACACACACAGCAGCGCGATGCTGGACAGGGCCACCCACTGCACGAACAAAGAGGTCATGATCAACCCATACCAGCGGCCTTCACCGCCCGGCGCCGAACTCAAGGACAATACATATGCCAGCAGCTCCCCCGCCACCACCATGGCCAGCACCATGCGCAGGTTGCAAAAATTGGGCAGGTAAAGCCCCTCGGGGCGATGTTCGTTAGGTATGAACATGGGCGGCAAGCCGTTTCGGGTTTTGACACCCGCGTTGCGGGCGCCTGTTTGCAACAAGGTCCTGCCAGGGTTATCGGACGCAACGGGGGAAAGTTTCGGGGGCGATGAGCGCAGTTGCGGGTATTGAGGGACGCGCACCGGGTTGCGGACGGTCAAGACCGGATCCGGCCCGTGCCGGCGACCGCGGGTCCGGGGGTGAATCCAGCGCACAGGCGCAAGCATCAAGTCGCGAAGGTGCATTCCGTTGCCTCCCTTCCCTTGTGTATGGTGCAGGTTCAATGTTGCTATACTGAGCATACTGATTTGAAGACACTCTGCAACCGCGTGCAATGATGGAAAAACACACCGACAAACCCTGGGGCGGTCGCTTCAGCGAGGCCACCGATGCATTTATGGAGGCGTTTTCCGCCTCCGTGGACTTCGACAAGCGACTGTATCGCCACGACATCGCCGCCTCCATGGCTCACGCCGACATGCTGGCCCACGTCAAGGTGATTACCGTGGAAGAAAAGCAGGCCATCACCGCCGGCCTTGAAGACATCCTCGCCGATATCGAGCACGGCGATTTCGCCTGGTCAACCCAGTTCGAGGATGTCCACATGAACATCGAGGCACGCCTCATCCAGCGCATCGGGGACGTGGGCAAGAAACTGCATACAGCCCGCTCGAGAAACGATCAGGTGGCCACCGACATGCGCCTGTACGTGCGCGATGAGATCGATCACATCGCGGCGGGCATCGTGGAGCTGCAGCGGGCGCTGCTGGACATGGCCGACCGGGAATCGGATACCATCATGCCCGGCTTCACCCACATGCAGGTGGCACAACCGGTGTCCTTCGGCCATCACATGATGGCGTGGTTCGAGATGCTGCAGCGCGACCGCGCGCGCCTACGGGACTGCCGCAGACGCGTCAATGTCCTACCCTTGGGCGCCGCCGCCCTGGCCGGGACCGGCTTTCCCATCGACCGCGGCCGGGTGGCCAGGGCGCTGGGATTCGACGGTGTCTCGGAGAACTCCATGGATGCCGTGAGTGACCGGGACTTCGTGATCGAGTTTGTCCACTGCGCGGCACTGCTGATGATGCACCTGTCGCGATTTTCGGAGGAGATCATCCTGTGGGCGTCACCGATGTTCGACTTCATCGATCTCCCGGACCGCTTCTGCACCGGCTCGTCCATCATGCCCCAGAAAAAAAACCCGGACGGCGCCGAGTTGGTGCGGGGCAAGACCGGCCGCGTCTACGGACACCTGATGGCCCTGCTGACCCTGATGAAGGGCCAGCCCCTGGCCTACAACCGTGACAATCAGGAAGATAAGGAACCGCTTTTTGACACGGCGGATACGGTCAGCGCCGCCCTGCGCGTTTATAACGGCATGCTCCCGGCCATCACCGTCAAGCGTGACAACATGCAGCAGGCTGTGAAGCGGGGCTTCGCCACCGCCACGGACCTGGCGGATTATCTGGTACGCAAGGGTGTGGCGTTTCGCGACGCCCATGAAATCGTCGGGCGAACGGTGCGCCACGCCATAGAGGCGCACAAAGACCTCAACCACCTGACCCTGGATGAACTGCGCAGTTTTTCACCTGCCATCGATGTGGATGTATTCACCGTACTGACACCCGAGGGATCCCTGGCGTCACGCAACCACACCGGCGGGACCGCCCCCGACCAGGTGCGTGCCGCCGTGCAGCGCGCCCGCCAATCTCTCCTGGAGGGCGGGGCGTAGGGTCATAACGCGCTGACGAAGCGGTCGCTGGACTTTTTGATGTACTTCAGTGCCTGTAGCGTCCGGCGCAGTATCTTGGCGCTGTCATCGCCCTTTATCCACTGGGTCACACCGCAGCGTGCCACCACCGTAATCTCCTTGTTGTCGACGGCGGTAATCTTAAATCCGTTTATCCACTTGCAGAATTTCTCGGCCAACTGTACCGCCGTACCCTTGGTGGTCTCGGGCAGAATCATGAAAAACTCGCCGGCGTCCAGGCACCCGACGAGGTCAGCCCAGCGGGTTTGATCCCGCATCATCTGGCCGATGGCAAGGATCACCCGGTCGGTGGTGGTGGTGCCATGACGGGTATCGAGCTGATCAATATCGTCGATCTGCATGCGGATGACCGACAGGGGATTCCCATAGCGCCGGCTCCTGGCCACCTGGGGCTCCAGCCCCTGCATCAATCCGCGGCGGTTGGGCAGCCCGGTCAGGGGGTCGCGTACGGACTGCCGTGACAGGTCTTCGGCCAGTTGATCGCGTTCGGACTGGATCTGCCGATGCTCGGTGACATCGATGTAAAAATAGATCTCACCCACGGCCTGCTCCTCGACCCTCAATGGCAAGTGCCAGCACTTAAGCCAGCGTGTCCCCGACCCCATGGGCACAGACACCATCTCCTTGGGCTCAAACAGGTAATCCAACTCCCCACCCGGCATGGCGCCGCGTCCCTGCCCCACCAACTGCTCCGCCTCCACATTCAGGTACTCCTCCGCGATGCCGTTCAACCAAAGGACACGCCTGTCCTGATCCAAAATCAATACACCGAATGGGGCGGCCTGCAACGCAGCGGTCGCCATGGCCAAATCTAAGTGATCAGACATGCTGTTTAATACTCCAGTGAGTGCCTTTATGGTATGCACGCGGGATTATTGTGCCGCAACGCCATATATTTTGTAGTGTCACCCTGTTTGTCGCCGGTTGCGTGCGCAGGCAAATGCCTGTCCCTATTTTTCGGACAAAAGCGTCAAAAATTTAGCAAAACGTCGATTTGCTCGGTTCATAAAGCCGTGATTGTCAGATAACTGCTTGTCTGACAATGCCCAACGAGGATCCCCCGGCCCCTGGAACCGGCATCCGGGGACGCGATATCTACACATCCCCAGCCGTGATACACCCGTCCGCAGGGCGAACATTAAGACTTAGTTCACATTCCGTGAATTTTTTCCCATGACTGCCGATAACTCAATCAGGGGTGGCCATGCTGAAAATGACGTCAACTGACAGGCTTGCAGACGTTTCCGCGCTGAAAAAGCGTTTTCTCGCCATTAACCGCGAGCGGCTCGAGCGTACCCGCTCCGCCCTGCGCGAGCGTCAAAGGGATTTTCTCGACCTGCTTCCCCTGCTGTTCCATGCTAATCACCCCATGCTGCCCGGCTTTGTCTCCAAACAAACACCGGTGGGTGTCTCCGACTATTCCCCCTCCAAGCGCACCCTGGAAGTGGTCAAACGGTACGTACGCAGCTTCGATTACAAGCGCCGCGCCCTGCCCAGTTATGACATCCACTCTATCTTCATCATGGGCAGTATCGGCACCGTCGCCTACTCCGACAAGAGTGATATCGACATCTGGCTGTGTCATAAACCAGGCATCTCACCGCCGCTGCTGGAAGAACTGATACAGAAGGCGAAAGAGATCGAAAAACTGGCGGATCAACTCGACCTGGAGGTGCACATTTTCATCATGGACGCCCAATCCTTCAAGGGCGGCCAACATGATGATTTGTCCAGTGAAAGCAGCGGCACCGCCCAGCACCACTTGCTGCTGGAAGAGTTCTACCGTACCGGACTGCTGCTGGCCGGACGCTATCCCGTATGGTGGCTAGTACCCCCGGATGAGGAACCGGCATATGAGCGCTACGTCCACAATCTAAAACACAAGCGTTTCATCCGCGAAGACGAATGCGTGGACTTCGGTGGAATCCCCAATATTCCGGTGGAAGAATTCTTCGGCGCCGCCCTGTGGCAGCTGTCCAAGGGCATCGACTCCCCCTACAAGTCGGTACTCAAGCTGCTCCTTATCGAAGCCTATGCCAATGAATACCCCCGTGTGGCGCTGTTGTGCCAGAACTACAAGCGGGCGATCTTCCAGGGCGAAACGAATCTCAATAATCTGGACCCCTACATCATGCTGTACCGCAAGGCCGAGGAATACCTGCTCGGCACCGGGGAAATGGAACGCACGGAAATGCTGCGCCGCTGCTTTTATTTCAAGGTGAATGAAAAACTCAGCGTAGCCGACAACCCCAAGTACCGCACTTGGCGACGCGAGCTGGTGATGGAGCTGGCTCAGTCCTGGCAGTGGGGGCAGGAACACTTGGCCATGCTCGATGCCAGAAGCAAATGGAAAATCGACCGCGTGACCCAGGAACGTCAGGTGCTTGTGGAGCAATTGACCACCAGTTATCAGTTCCTGTCCGGCTTTGCCCGTGAAAACTCGCAACTCAGCCTGATCAGCCAGCAAGACCTCAACATCCTCGGCCGCAAGTTATATGCCGCCTTCGAGCGCAAGGCGGGAAAGATCGAGATCCTCAATCGCGGCATCTCGGAAGACCTGTGGGAATCCCATTTGAGCATTCATCAGGTATCTCAGCGCGCGGCGGACAACTGGGTCCTGTATCGCGGCACCGGCCAGCCCGCCGAGACCGAGGGCACGACACCCCTGAAACGCTCGCGCAGCCTCGTGGAGATCCTGTCCTGGTGCTACTTCAACAACATGATAGACAACTCCACAGTTATCTCGCTGCACGCCGACGGCAGCGAATTGAGCACCAAGGAGGTCCGCGAAATCCTGCGCTGCCTGAACCGCCACTTTCCCCTGTCGAGTCTTAATTGCCAGGATATCAGCGCCCTGACAAAACCGCCTCGGGTGATAAAGTCCGCCGTGTTCGTCAATATCGGCACCGATCCCCTTGCCGCCCACACCCGGGCGGGCAAACACCTGACCACATTCCGTACCGACGCATTGAGCTACGGCGGTCTTGGTGAAAACCTCGCTTTGACCTTCGACCAGATCATCATGACCAGTTGGAACGAGGTTCTGACATTCCGCTACACCGGCACCGATGCGATCATGGAATGCATTTGCGCCTACCTGCAGTGGAGCCCGCATCCCAAAGTCGACCGCCCCACACCGTTTGCCGCATACAGCTTTTCATCCAGCCGCGGACTGAGCATCGCGCAGCGTGTTGAAGAGCTGTTTAAGGATATCATCGCCTGCTTTTATCACGGTAAACAGCCGGAGAGCGTCCGCTACATCGTAATGGTCAAACGCCACTACAACGCCCTGTTCCACGACAACGACCAATTCCGTTTTCAACGCATCGAGTCCGGTGATGAATTGCTACACTACCTGGCCAGCCCGCACAAAACCTTCAGCCCGGCGGTCATCGACCGCCAAGCCCTGACCGACAGCCCGGTACCGGTGATAAACATGACCAACAAAGCGGGCATTATCCAGCTCTACTATTACCTGGACGGCAGCAAGGCCCATATCCACATTCTGGATGAGATGGGTTCGCTGTTCACCCAGCAGCAGGTGTACAAGGACCCCGCCATTCTACTTAACCAATACACACGCTTCCTCAAGGCGATACGCTTGCGCCAGCGGGTGCAGTTGCCCGTGCAGAAGCAAGGTGAGGCAGCCGGCGACTACCTGGGCTACTACCAGATCAAACGCACTAACCAGCATCGCTGGCGCCTGGACAGACAGGAAGTCGTGGACCAGGAGGCAGCGGACAAATACCTGGAGGTCCAAGTCATCGGCGAGATCGGCGAAGACAACAAACCCGTTTATTCCTTTTACTGCGACGGGCGCGAATTCACCTCTCTGGAATACGGGCCCGGGCTGTATGAAGAAGTGGCCGGTCACATCATTAACCGACGCCAGAGCGGTGCGTCCTACCCCTTGTATATCACGGATATCGACCTGCCGCCGGTGCTGTTAGGCGGTGATGCGATGAAACCCCTGCAGACCATACACTTTCTCAATTACAAGAAGGTCATAGAAGGGCGCTTGAACGAGGCGCTGATAAGACTCTCCAACACTGTTGTCTCCTAGTGTCGCTTATTCCCCGGCCTCCTCTGCGGCCGCCTATCCGCTTCCATGACGGGGTACGCTCCCCCCAGCCGGCTTGACGCGGTAATGCCACTCCGGCACCGTGTCCGGTCCGTGCACCTCGACACTGCCGCGCCTTGAAGCCCTCGCGATGACATATGCGGCTTAGAAGACCATCCTGGCAATCAGCGCTCCAAGACCGTGGCCAGCCATGCCGCGGTATCGCGGATTTCCGCTTCACAGATCGCGTGACCCATGGGGTACTCATGCCACTGCACGGAATACCCCAGGGATTCCACCCGGTGCCGGGACAATCGCCCATAGGCCACGGGGACGATGGGGTCCTCCGTGCCATGGGCCATCATCACCGGCAGCGAAGGGTCCGCGGCGACCGCGTCGTCGCGGAATTTGGAATACAGCGGCAGATAGGCGGACAAGGCCAAGACCCCCCCCAACCGTTGCGCGAAACACAACCCGCCGTACAGGGCAACGGCTCCGCCCTGGGAAAACCCGCCGATAATGATGCGATGTGACGGGATGCCTGCGGCGATCTGGCGTTGAATCAACTCGTGCAGTGACCCCACCGAGGTCAGTATGCCGGCCTCGTCCTCCCCATGGGACAGGTCCGAGCCGCGAATGTCATACCAGGCCCGCATCACGTAGCCGGCATTGATCGTTACCGGGCGGAAAGGTGCGTGGGGAAAGACAAAACGCACGCTGTTTCCCCCGGGCGGATCCAGTTCCGCGGCCAACGCCGCCAGGTCATGTCCGTCGGCCCCCAGCCCGTGGAGCAGGATAATCGCCGCCGTGGCCGGTCGGGCGGGATTGATTTCAATTGCTGCAGCCCCTGAATCCATCCTAATGCTCCGGACATGAAGTTTTTGTGTTCGGGCTGGAGACCCGCTCTGAACACAGTTTATACTGTACCTGTCTTACCAAGCGAAACATGATGAACGAGGTGCCTGTGTTTTTCCACCGCTATCGCCGTACCGTGGGCGTTATCTGCGCGGCAATCTCCCTGGTAGCGGCGGTCAGCGGCTGCGGGCAGAAGGGCGATCTTTACCTGCCCGATGACAAACCCAAAACCATGATGCTTCCCTGAGCCCCGCTATGAGCGCCTTTGTTTACCGCCGGGGAGTCCTGTACGCCGAGCACGTGGCCCTGTCGACCATCGCAGACACCTTCGGTACACCGTGCTACGTCTATTCCAAGGCGGACATCGGTGATAACTGGCGGGCGTTTGACAATGCCTTCGGCCAGCGCGATCACCTGATCTGCTACGCCGTCAAGGCCAACTCAAACCTCGCCGTACTGAACCTGCTGGCGCGCCTGGGGTCGGGCTTCGACATCGTCTCCGAGGGTGAGCTGGAGCGGGTCTTACACGCCGGCGGGGACCCGGGCAGGTCGGTATTTTCCGGCGTGGGCAAATCCGGCCGCGAGATCAGGCGCGCCCTCGAGGTGGGTATTTACTGTTTCAATGTGGAATCCGCCGACGAACTCGGCCGCATCAACTCTGTGGCGGGGGATATGGGGGCGATCGCGCCAGTCAGCCTTCGGGTCAATCCCAACATCGACCCCAAGACACACCCCTATATCGCCACCGGTCTGCGCGACAGTAAATTCGGCGTGGCCTTCGATCAGGCCGCGGCACTGTACAGGGAAGCGGCCGCTATGCCCAACATCGAGATCCGCGGCATCGCGTGCCATATCGGTTCACAACTCACCTCCACCACGCCGTTCGTAGATGCCCTTGATCGCTTGTTCGACCTGATACAGGGACTGACTCAGGACGGCATCACACTGCATCATATCGATATCGGCGGGGGACTCGGCATCGTCTATCACGACGAACAGCCACCTACTCCGGGAGAATACGTAAGCGCACTCCTGAAGCGTCTGAAAGACAGTCCCCACAAGGTGCTCATTGAGCCGGGACGCGCGGTGGTGGGCACCGCCGGTGTGTTATTGACCAAGGCCGAATATCTCAAACCCGACGGGGAAAAGGGCTTTGTCATCGTCGACGCGGGAATGAACGACCTGCTGCGGCCCGCCCTGTACAACGCCTGGCACGATATTATGTCCGTGCACCAGAAAGACCCCACTATGCCGCAACACCTCTACGATGTGGTCGGCCCCGTCTGCGAGACAGGGGATTTTCTTGGCCTGCGGAGGCCGCTGCAGGTCGCCGCCGGTGACTTGTTGGCCGTGACCTGCGTAGGCGCCTACGGATTCGTCATGAGCTCCAATTACAACACCCGTCCGCGGGCGGCGGAAGTGATGGTGGACGGCGACCAGGCTTACTTGGTTCGTGAACGTGAGCGTGTTGATGACCTGATCCGTGGTGAACACGTGTTGCCGTGAAGTTTTATATCTTTTCACCCCTTCATTCTTTTACACTTTTCATATAACAACCCATGAAACGCATCGCCGAACCGGAACTGATGGACAGCGACGAGCAGGCCGCCGCCTATGCTCACGCAGACTTCGAGCTGCCTCACAGTATGTTCATCCAGCAGTTCCGGGACACATTTTCCGCCGAACGCATTACCGGGCACGTACTGGACTTGGGGTGCGGACCGGCGGACATCAGCATCCGCTTTGCCAAGGCGTTCCCCGAGTGCACCATCGATGCCGTAGACGGTGCCAAGCAAATGCTCAAATACGGCCATATCGCCGTCGAAGCAGCGGGGCTGGCGCAACGCATACAATTGATTCACGGCTACCTGCCCGGGGCCGCCCTGCCCCGGGCGACCTACGACGTCATCATTTCCAACAGCCTGCTGCATCACCTGCACGACCCCTTGGTGCTGTGGCGCACGGTAAGGACCTGTGCAAAGGCCGGTGCGCCGGTGTTCATCATGGACTTAAAGCGCCCGCACAGCACCGACCAGGCCCGGGAGATGATGGAGGGATACACCGCAGGTGAACCAGAGGTACTGAAACAGGACTTTTTCAATTCCCTGCTGGCGGCCTACACCGTGGACGAGGTTCAAGCGCAATTGGAGCAAATGGGCCTGAACCACCTGAGTGTCCAGGCCGTCTACGACCGGCACCTGATCGTTACCGGCCGGGCCCGGCCGGCATAGACGGGCGGGGTTGCGAGTTCCGG
>Ga0316583_10000060_pt1 | contig 21780 bp, 17 predicted proteins | sample J_170502JBrBrA_D_FD_204513 | JGI IMG/M metagenome (GOLD analysis project Ga0316583, IMG submission 204513) | Rhizosphere microbial communities from salt marsh grasses in Alabama, United States - J_170502JBrBrA | ecosystem: Host-associated > Plants > Roots > Rhizosphere | place: USA: Alabama... | reverse complement strand
GCAGCACCCGATGGCGGCCGCGGCCGCGCCAGTGTACCCCACCTCCGAGCAGGGTACACGCAACTTGACCGAGGGCGACACGGTGCCGGGGATGAGGCGTTGGACCGCGAACCCCATCTCCGCGGCGGGCCCGACCTCCCCGTTGAGGGAGGTGATCCAGTCCCCCGCGAAGGGCATCGCCGCCGCCGACGCCTGCACCGCCGAGCGGATGACCTCGGTCAGGGCCTGGCCCGTACTCGAGTTCCTCTCGGGCTCGAAGGCTGCCTCCATCCCCACCACCGCGGAGCGGACCGTCGCCGTTCCGCGGCCCGCGGCCTGACGCTCGAGCAGGAGGGCGACCCCGGCCTCGCCGGGCGCGAGGCCGGCCGGTTGCTCGCTCCCCTTGAGGCGCCCGGAGGCCGACAGCCGCGAAAGGCAGAACGGCTCGATCAGGGAGTCGACCGCGACCACAACCGCCTGGTCGGCGTACCCGCTCTCCAGGGCGGCCTTGGCCTGCGCCAGGGCGGCCACGACGCCCACGTCACCGGCGCGCACGAGGACCACGGACTGCATGGGAATCGGGAGCCCCGTCAGGCGAAGCAGCGGCGCCACGAAAGCGCGCGCGAGCTGTTGGTCGTCCATGGGTAGGCGGCTCAGGAACCGTTCATCCGGCTCCGGTACCACCGCGAGCAGCAGCGACCGCCTCCAACCCGTCGGGTCCGTCGCCCCGCCGGACCGCACGTCGCGCAGGAGATCCGCGGTCGCGCCCTGCGCCAGCCTGATCCAGCGTCCGACCCCCTGGAACCCCTCGGCGAAGCCGTGGACCGGGTGCACGTGCAGCGGAGCTTCCCCGCCGATCTCGTCGAGCAACGGAAACGACGCGAACTCTCGGGGCCGGGACACGCCCGCCCGGATGGCCGCGCACGCGGCCGAGGCGGTGTGGCCCACCGCAGTCACCATCCCCAAGCCGGTCAGGAAGCAGCTCATCCGGCGGACGGCACCTGCTCCATCTCCGTGAGCAGGACGTTGTCGAAGGCGCCCTCGCGCAGACGGTCCGCAAGCTCCTGCTTCACCACGTAGCTGGACGGCGCCTGCTTGAGCCGGAACAGGGCAGGTGCCGAGTCAGCCGCCTTCGGATCGACGACCATCCGCTCGATCGAGAGCACGCGGTCCGTGTCTTCGAAGTACACGACCCCACTCGCCGCTTCGTCGAGGCAGTCCCAGGTCCCGACCGGATTGACGATGAAGTACTCGTCCGAGTGGACCCTGCCGTGGTGGTTGATGATGCGCAGCGGAAGGTATTCAACCTCCACCCCTTCGCACGCGGCCCGGATCACTTCCATCACGTCGTGATGCACGATCAGGAAGCTCTTCGTGCTCCCGACGAGTCCGCCGAGCTTGATGCCTTCGCGCTCCGCAGACATGTGGATCTCGGCGTCAGCAGGGTAGTCGTCGCCGATCGCGCGTCCCTTGGCCAGGCGGCTGTACTTGACGCCGATTCCCTCGGGCGCCTGGTCCAGGATGCAGAAGTCGAGGTCGTCCAGATCGCCCAGCGTATCGATGAGATAGAAGGCCATGGTGTCCGAAGATCAGGAAGGCATGGCGTCGATGGCCTGACCTCTCGCCACCTGACCCCACGTCCGCAGTTGCATGAACAGTGTTTGCGAGATCCCCACCAGACGCTGCTTCGCGAACGCCGGCAGGGTCGCGTCGTGGTCCTCCATGTCGATCGCCTCGGCGAACTCGGTGATCACCCCCTCGACATCCCTGCGGACCTTGGTGTTGTACTTCGAGTGGTTGACACGCTCCGGGCTCGCACCCGGCTCCGTGTCGATCCCCGAGATGTGCCGCGGCAGGCAGAGCGCGTCGGCCACCTTCTTCCGCATGGGGAGGATGATCATGTTCTCCTTGTCGTTGAGGTTGTATTCGGCGCCGAGCAGACCCGCGCGTACGAGCCAGAAGAGCCGCATGTCGTTGGCGGCCGCATCCAACAGGCAGTTGTTGAGGACGCTGTTGGGAATCAGGTGGTGGGCGTTGTGGGAGAACGGAGTGTCAGCGCGCTCTCTGAAGTTCGGGACGGTGAGCTGGACGCTCCGCCCCTGGTTCTTGTCGTAGCGCCAGATCGTCGAGCTTTGGTGCAGGTCCCACGAGCCCTGCGTGGGCCGATAGGACGGCGGCAGGACGGCGGTGTGCACGAGCCGCGTGTACGCCGGGTAGTCGTACCAGTGCGGATATTCCTCGGCCTTCTTGAAGGCCTGCCAACGGTGGCTGCACGCGTTGCCATCAACGTACGCACCGACGTGGCGGACGAGGCAGGCGCCCGGCGCATGCTTGCCGATCTCCGTGTCGAGCGCGTGCAGCTGATCGTCTTTTTTCGACATCCATCACCTCGAGCCGCAGGAGGTCTCAAAGCTCCTTGTCGCAGATCAGGCACTTGACGCTCTCATCCCCCGGTATCGCCACGACCGGCCCCTGCAGCACAGGGAACGGCGGAGTGTTCTTGTCGTTGTGCAGCATCAGGTCGAAGGCGCGCGCGACGTTCTTGCCCTCGAACTTGACGTCGAAGGAGTAGAGGATGAACTCGGCCTTCCCCTTGATCTTGCTGGACACCACCCCTCCCGCCGACCCGGCCTCGTCGCCGGTGCTCATCTTGAAGTTGGAGTCCTTCACGCAGGTCGACTGGCCGTCGCACTTGACCTTCTTGGTGCCTTTGTCGGTGTCGGACGACTTGGCGATGTTCGGATAGGGGATCGGGATCGGGCCCGCCGGCGACGGGGTCTTGCACACGTCCGGGAACGCGATGGTGACGCCGTTGCTCGCCTTGTGCACGACGGAGAGGAAGTTCACGCCGACCGTCACGGGCATCTCAGGAGCCTCCGAACGTGGTGCCGCCCGACTCGACCTCCGGGACGGTCTCCACAGATGGTGCACGCTCCATGTTGGCGCAAGTGACCGTCATGGCCTGCACGTCGAGGGGGCCGTCCTGGAGCGGCGTCAGGTTGCGCCAGAGCAGGACGACCTGCTGCGTGTCGGCGTCCACGATGACGGTGTCCAGGTGGGTCTCGATCAGCCGGTCGTCCCCCATCTTCGTGGCTACGTGGCAGACCGGGTTTGCCGCACCGGGCAGGTAGAACGTCCAATACCCCTCGGGGGTCCCCTGCCGGACCAGAACAGGCTCGTTCCCGGCGAGGTATCCGGGCGCGATCATCCCCTCGGATGCCGCGTTGAAGAAGCGCCGGTCGAAGTCGTGCGGGAGAAGAGGAGACCGGTTGGCGGTCCACGCCGCGTCGTAGGTGCCGGCGAGTGCGGATCTCGGCTGCCAGTCCGGCGAGAGGAATCCGAAGCCGGCAGGCTTTCCCTGGCTCCCGATCCCCTGGACCGGATCGTAGGGGTCTTCCAGGTTGGGCCAGGGGTCGCCCTCGGCGACGACGCCGTGCCTGGTGCGAAAGCCGACGCCGACCGGGTTCCTGGGCTCGCAGCTGTGCCGATCCGGATCCTCCGGTGTCCGGTCCCATCCACCGAAGGCGCGCTCGAAGGTGAGCGGCATCATCTCGAACGGCGCGGGATCGGTGACGCCTCCTCCCTGGTGACCCGTGGCGTAGCGATCCCCCCAGACGCGCACCCACTTCCCCACGGGACCGACGCGGAACTCCACGTCCACGTAGACTGCTCCCACCTGCGGCACGTATGCGTGCCCGATGAGCACCACGTCCGTGGCGGGCTTGAAGAAGGCGGTCTCGGGCTCGAGTCGGTAGCTGCTCGAGCCGGGCTCGCCGTAGAGCACGCCGGCGAACTCCACGGCGCGCTGCTCCTCCGCGAGCGTGACGTACCCCCTGGCGTCCACGTCGAACGTCGCCTTGACGATGGGGACGAGGATCGGCCGCCCGTCCTCGTCGGCGATGAAGAGCGGCTCGAACGCGAACGGCGTCCGGTTGTCGATCTCAGGGTGCGGCATGGCGGGGCGAACCGGAGCGGAGGCTGGGGCGAAGGCCGGAGGGACGGGTGGGCGGGATCATGCGGTCGGTCTCTGGCGCCACGCGAGCGCCTCGAGCTCCAGGTCGGGAGCCCCGGCGCCGACCTGGGCGCGCAGCGCCAGGTAGACGTCCCGGCGGCACTCCAGGGTGAGCGCGTCGAACTCGGGTGGGAGGTAGCCGTCGGAAACGGGAAAGCCCCGTTGCCAGCGGCTCGAGGGGGGCAGGAGGGACGCACGCCGCTCCCAGTCCGCGCGGGCCTTGGCGGGGTCGGGCGGCAGGGCCTCCTCCTCGTCCTCTCCCTCCGCCACCTCGGGCGGGGGAAAGGGCTTTTCCCCCTCGACGTCGTCGGCGCCCGTGACGCGGCGGTATGCCGCGGTGGCCGGAATGCCGAGGGCGTCGTCCGCCGTGAGCTCGAGGAGCAGAGGGACGGCTTCGACCCTCCCGAGGGCCCCGAGCGCCCCCACCGCAGCCTCGGCGAGCTCGGGCCGCGCGACGAGCGTGTGGAGCGTCGCGACGTCGGCGGCGTTTCCGAGGACGCCGAGGAGAGCGACAGCCTCCGGATCCGGATCGACCTCCCGGGTCGCAGCCGCGCGACCGTAGGCGGCGAGCTCGGGCATGCCCATCCGGGCGGCCGCCTCGAACGCCGCCTTCCGCACATCGGCTTGGGGGCTCGCAGTGGCGGCCCGAACGTCGTCCGTGGTCAACGCCCCCAGGCGCCCCGCCGCGGACAGGGCCAGCACCCGGGCTACAGGCTCCTCCGTGCGCACGAGCCGCTCGAGCCCGGGGCACGCGAGCCTCTGGAACGCGAGCACGTCGGCCGCCCCGGCCGCGCGGAGCGGATCGGATCCGGCGGACAGGTCGCGGAGAACGGCCTCGAACGGCTCGAGGCGGTGGTGCCGTAGCGCGATACGGACACCGTGAAAGGCCTCCTGTCCCGCGGAGCGCAGGGCCTCACGGACCAGGTCCAGGAGCTCGGGGACTCCGGTCTCCAGGAGAACGAGCGTCGCGGCCGTGGCCGCGAATGTCTCCTCTCCCATGAGGCGCTCGCGGGCCAGGTCCACCGCATGGAGCTCGGCCAGCCGAAGGCCGTCGAGATGCGCCTCGGCGCGCTCCTCATGTTCCGCGAGATCCGACAGAACCCAGTCGGGCGTGAAGATGTTGGACTCCCGGTGCTCCCAGAGGAAGTCCAGCTCGTCGAAGTGCTCCTCGACGATGTCCGCGAGGACGGGGGGACGGCCGAGCGTGGTCAACGGGGCGGATCTCAATTGATGTGGACGGTGCCGCCCTTGATCTTGTTCGGGCCGCTCGACCTCGAGATCAGGTGCCCTCCGCGGATCTCGATGCGGCCGTCGGCCCGGAGCGCGATCTTCGACTTTCCGCACTCGATCACGAGCTCCCGGCGGCTCTCCACCTTGAGGGTGTCGAGCACCCTCGCGGCCGCGCTCGGGGGCGCGTCCAGGAGCCCCAGCACGAGCGGCCGGCTCTCGTCCTCCTCGAGGTGCGCCACGACCACCCTGAGCCCGATGCAGTCGGCCCAGCGGGGGGCTTCGCGCATCCACACGACGGCTGCGGCGACGCATTCGCCCTTGGCGGTGGACACGATGGGGATCCCCTGGTCGTCGACGCCCGTGACTCGGCCGATGAGCACGCCCGGTATCTCTGTCATCTGCTGCTGGAACATGCGTCCCCCTGGGTCAGTTCTGGGCGATCTTCGAGCCCTTCACGACGACGTCGCCCGAGCCCTTGATCGTGATCTTCTTGCCCTTGATGGTGATGTCGCCGTTCTTCTTCAACACCACCTCGGCTCCTCCCGCCTTCAGGGAGATCTCGTCGCTGCCCACGAGTTGGATCTTCTTGGCTTGGAGGGAGAAGTCCTTGCCGACCGACTCGATGTGCTTCCCGCCGACGGTCTCCTCCAGGTCCTTGCCCACCTCCACGGTCTGGCCCGCGCCGATCGACTCGCTCAGATCCTTCCCGACCGAGAGGGTGCGGGAGCCTCCGACGTCGACCGATTCATTCTCGCCGACGCTCTCGGATCGATCCTTCCCGATCGAGATGCTCTCATTGGCGCCGACGCTCTCGGAGCGGTCGTTGCCGATCGTGATGCTCTCGTCCTTCCCGACGTCCTCGGTCCGGTTGCCGCTGATCGTGATGCTCTCGTCGTTTCCTACGGTCTCGGTGCGATCGTGGCCGATGTCGATCTTCTCGTCGTTGCCCACCGACTCCGAGCGGTCGTTCTCCACGACGACCTGCTTGTCCTTCTGCGCATGGATGTAGAGCTGCTCGCTCCCCTTCTTGTCCTCCATGCGGATCTCGTTGAAGTCTTCGGTTCCCCCGCCCAGGGAGCTGCGGGACTTCACGCCGCTCTGCGTCCGATTGGCCGGCAGCCCGTACGGAACGGTCTGCTCGGCGTTGTAGACGCGCCCGGTGATGATAGGTCGGTCGGGGTCACCCTCGAGGAACTCGACGATAACCTCCTGTCCCATACGGGGGATGTGGATCCCACCCCACGCCTTTCCGGCCCACGGATACGACACACGCACCCAGCAGGAGCTGTTCTGGTCCTTTCCGCCCAGCCGGTCCCAGTAGAACTGCACCTTCACCCGGCCGTACTCGTCGGTGAAGATCTCCTCGCCGGATTTCCCCACCACCAGGGCCGTCTGCGATCCGTGGATGCGGGGTTTCCGGCTCCGCCTCGGAGGTCGATACGGGGTGTCGGCCGGGATGCACACGAACGTGTTGTCGTACTCCAGGGACCCGGTTTCCCACGAGCGGTAGTCTCCGGCCTCCGCGTAGTGGGAGACCTGGAGCAGCAGGTACTTTCGGTTGGCGTCGGACCGGTAGTGCTCCTTGAGGTTGAACTCGAAGCCGCTCTGGAAAGCCCGGCAGTTGCCCTGGCCCCGGATCACCTGTCCCCCACACTCCCCTTCCTCCAGGAGGAGCTGAGCGTAGCGCTCCCCTTCGCCGAGGTCGATGTACTGCCCCGGGTAGCTGTAGACCTCCTCTCCCTTCTTGCCGGAGGCCGACGTCTCCAGGTTCAGCGCCGGGCGGGTGAAGTCGAAGTCCCGGAGGGTCACCTTCCCCAGGTGCACCGCCGACTCCAGCGTGAGCCGCGTGACGACGTCCTCTCCCTGCCAAGGGCCTTCGTCGGTCGCCATGCGCGCCGCGTCCTGGCCCGGGCATGGCGAGCAGGTGCTGTTCATGTCGGCGAGGACCAGCACGTGCTTGTCCTTGGAGTGCTCGAAGAAGTAGAAGATCCCTTCCTCCTCGAGCAAGCGCGACACGAAGTTGAAGTGCGTTTCCCGGTACTGCACGCAATAGTCGCGCTTCTTGTAGCTCTTCGAGCAGCGGACCTCGTAGTCGGAGTAACCGAGCCCGTCGAACACCTCCTTCACGATCTCGAGCACCGATTTGTTCTGGAAGATCTTGCAGTCCTGCGACAGCGTGAGGAACCAGAGCCAGGGAACCACCTCCGCGCCATAGAATGTCAGATCGTCACGCTGGTCCATCTGGGTGAAACCACGGATGAGTCCGTGGATCTCCCGTTCCCCCTCGGAGAGGGCCACCGTGATGGTCACGGGCTTTCGAAGGAGGTCGGAGGGCGCCACGTCGTCCTTCTCCGAGATGAGCTCCAGCGCATACTGATAGGGAATCGAGATGCCCTCTTCACCCTGGAGCCGCTGCAGGAGCAGAACGTCCGCGCCGAGGGGCGTGTCCACCCGGATCGGGCGGCCTTCCTGAGAGAACTTAGCCATCGGACTCCCTCCGTTCGCGCTCCGAGCCGCTCCGGAAGTGCGTCATGACGCCGCCGCGGGACTGATGGTACCATCGGACGCTCCCGAAGCCGATTCGCCGTTGTACAGGAACGACCCGTCCTCGGCGAGATCGATTCGGATGCTGCTCGGCTTGGCTTCGTCCACCATCGATTGGAGCAGGATCGTGGAAAGGTCGGGCAGCAGCGTGTTCGTGAGGATGTTGTCGATGTTGCGCGCACCGCTCTCCACCTCGGTGCACCGCCGGGCGATCTCCTCCACGAGCTCGTCGCTGGTGGACAGCTCGACGCGATGGCTCGCGCGCATGCGGCGCTGCACCTTGGCGAGCTTCAGGCGGATGATGGTTCTGAGCGCGTCGTCACGGATGGGGTAATAGGGCACGATCACCGTGCGCCCCAGCAACGCGGGCTTGAACACCTTGTCGAGCTCGGGCTTGATGGCCTTCACCAGCCCTTCGGCGCTCGGCATCGTCTCGGGATCGGCGCACAGACTCATCATCTGGTCCGTGGCCGCGTTCGTCGTGAGGATGATGATGGTGTTCTTGAAGTCGATCTCTCGGCCTTCCCCGTCCTCCATGCGTCCCTTGTCGAAGACCTGGAAGAAGAGCTCCATCACGTCGGGGTGAGCCTTCTCCACCTCATCCAGCAGGACCACGGAGTAGGGTCGGCGACGGACGGCCTCGGTGAGCACGCCCCCTTCCCCGTAGCCGACGTAGCCGGGGGGGGAGCCCTTCAGGGTCGAGACGGTGTGGGCCTCCTGGAACTCCGACATGGCGATCGTGATCAGATTGTGCTCACCGCCGTACAGGAGATCCGACAGGGCGAGGGCGGTCTCGGTCTTGCCGACGCCGCTGGGGCCGACGAGGAGAAAGACGCCCACCGGCTTGCCGGGATCCTCGATGCTCGCCTTGGAGGAACGGATCCGGTGGCTCACGACCTCGAGCGCGTGGTCCTGGCCGATGATCCGCTCCCCGAGGTACTTCTCGAGCTCGAGGGCCATCGCCACGTCGTCCCGCATCATCTTGCCCACCGGGATGCCGGTCCATCCCGAGATCACCTGCCCCACCAGCTCCCCGTCCACGGAGACGGGCACCAGGGGATCCTCCCCCTGCACCTCCTCGAGCTCCGCGTCGAGTCGCTTCAGCTCTTCGCGCAGCTTCTCCGCGTCCGCAGGGGCGGCGCTTGCCACCGCGTCCTCCGATTCCGACGGGCCCTTCTCTTCCGAGGATCCTTCCTCGCTCGCTTGCGCCCCTGCGGGCGCGGCCTCGGCGGGCGCCTCCTGCCCCCCGGCCGCGGGCGCACCCTGCTCCGCCCCCTCTTCCAGCGTGGCTTCCAGTCGCTCCCGGGCCTCGCGGATCTTCGTTACCAGCTCCCGCTCCCTGTTCCAGCGCTCCTCGAGGGCTTTCACCTCTTCCTCCACGGCCGCCCGCTGGGTCGCGAGCAGCTCGAGGCGCTCCGAGTGATCGATGCCCAGGGTCTCTTCGCGACGCAGGATCCGCATCTGCACGTCCACATCCTGGAGCCGCCGGGTGGCGTTCTCCAGGGATGGAGGCGTCGAGCTCTGGCCGAGAGCGAGACGGGCGCACGCGGTGTCCAACACGCTCACGGCCTTGTCCGGGAGCTGTCGCTCGGAGAGGTATCGCGCCGATAGCCTCACGGCCGCGTCCATGCCGTCGTCCAGGATGCGCACCTTGTGGTGCTTCTCAAGGGTGGGGACCACTCCCCGCAGCATGACCTTGCACGCTTCCTCGACGGGCTCGTCGACCTTCACGACCTGGAAGCGGCGGGTCAGCGCCGGGTCCTTCTCGAAGTACTTCTTGTACTCCGACCACGTGGTGGCCGCGAGGGTGCGTAGCTCGCCGCGCGCCAGGGCCGGCTTGAGGAGGTTGGCGGCATCGTTCTGGCCCGCTGCTCCCCCGGCCCCGATCATGGTGTGGGCTTCGTCGATGAAGAGGATGATGGGCGTGGGTGACGACTTCACCTCGTCGATGAGGCCCTTGAGGCGGTTCTCGAACTCACCTTTCACTCCCGCTCCCGCCTGCAGGAGCGCCAGATCCAGGCTGCGCACCGAGACGTTGCGAAGCACGGGCGGCACTTCGCCGGCGGCCACGCGCATGGCGAACCCCTCCACCACCGCCGTCTTCCCGACGCCCGCCTCACCGACCAGGATCGGGTTGTTCTGGCGGCGGCGCGTAAGGATGTCGACGACCTGGCGGATCTCGAAGTCCCTTGCGAGCACCGGATCCAACTCACCTCGGCGTGCCTGCTCGGTGAGGTCCTGCGTGTACTTGTCGAGCTTTCCGGTCTTTCCGCTCCCGGGCCTCGCGGCCGAAGGCGCGCCTGCCTCCACGGGTTCCGCAGCGGCCCCCTCCTCCTCCACCGACCTGGCGACGATGCCCTCGAACTCCTGGCGGAGCTGATCGCCGGAGATCTTGTCGAGCTCGCGGCTCGAGGCCGTCACCCGGGACCGCAGATCGGAGCTCACCAGAAGCGCCAACAGCGTGTGCCCGGTGCGGATCCGACGGGCCCCGTAGTCCACGGAACCCAGAAGCCAGGCCTCTTGGAGCATGTCGACGAGCTTCGGACTCAACGAGGGGCGATCCCCGCTCCCGGTCTTCATGCGGTCCAGGTGCGCCGTGAGGTCCGAGGCCAGTCGCGCACGATCCACGCCGAAGTGCTTGAGGATGAACGCCACGTCCCCGTCGGTGGCGTCGAGCAGCTTCATCACGTAGTGATCGAGCTCGACGTCATAGTGCGTGAGCGACATGCAATAGCCCGCCGCCGCGTCCATGGCGGCCCGGGTCTCGTCGTTCAGCTTGCTGATGAGGGATTTGAGATTGACCATGGTTGACCCGCTCAGAGCAAGAGGACGGTATCGGAAGCGTCTTCCATGAATGGTGCCGACCGCAACCACGTGGACCACCCCAGCGGCGTGCCCTCGTCCGCGCCCAGGGAGATGGCCGGAACCTCGTCCTTCGAGAGGATCAGCCTGAGCTCGAACTCGATCTCGTCGTCCGAGAAGTAGCGCACAATCGCACGTAGCTCCCGGTAGGCGGAGCCGGTGGGGAGAAAATCGTCATATCGCGCCATCGGGACCGGTCCGACCACGATGCGCGCACGAAAGCCGGGATCCCATACCTCGTCACCCACAAGCGCCCCCATGCCTAGGCGGCCGGCGCCATCATCATCGCTGTCGTCGATCCTGCACTGGGCCGTATCCGACATGTCGTACCACGCGCCGACGAACTGCTCCACCTCCACCGGGACCTCGAAATAGTCCTCCAGAAGCTGCTGGAGGGCCCCGGCGCTGCGTTGATGCGGACCGAGGAGCCCCACATAGCCCAGCAGCGCACGGGCGTCGATCTCCAGGGCGTCACGGGCTCCGGTGTTGCCGAGCCCCACGAGATCGAACAGGTGATCGGTGACCCGATCGCCTTCGCCCCGCTCGAAGGAGACGTAGAACCGGTAGCGTTCCCATGCCCGGTAGAAGAGGGCGACCAGACGGTGGTGAAAGAGATCGAGGAAATCATGCAGGGCGCGGTCGCGATTCCTGTCCCGCCGCGTCACCAGGGTGGAGTAGTGATGGGGCAGCACCCCCATGTGCCCCACGAGGCCCATGAAGTTGACGGTCATGCCCCAGGGCCGATCATCCGGTTCCCGGGACACGTCCTGGATCTCGCCGGCCGGAAACGCCAGGTCCGCGTTCACGCCGAAGCGCAGGGCCTCGTCGCCGGGATGAGCGAAGTGGCCCACAGTGGACCGTCCCGCACGCAGCCGCTGCAGCACGCGCACGGCCTGGAAGAAGCGGAAGGAGTGGGCATCGTCCACCAGCTCCCGATCCAGCGCCTCGCGCGGTTCGGCGTCGCTCACAGGAGCGGCTTGTTTCCTGCTCTCGGTGGCCATGCCTTGAGAATCTCCGGACGCTGTTTCGTTCTCGCAACGAGCCGCGAGAAGCTGTTCAGCGAGGCGTACTGGGCAAGGAAGCGCTCGAGCACCGACGCGAACAGGAATACGCTCCCCCCCGTGAAGGCCTCTTCGTCGAACTCGATCTCGATGCTCTTTCCTCGGGCGAACGCGAGGCCGTGGTCGCTCTGAACCGGCGCGTGCAAAGGCTCGCCCCGCACCGCCGTGATGCCCTCGACGTGCCGTTCGCCGAGCGTCGAGGCGCCGAAATCGTGGAGGCGTATCATCTCCCGGAACGCTCCCGCTCCACGGTCGACCAGAGACAGCTGGTTGAGAGAGAGCATGGAGACGAGCCGCCAGAAATGCTCGCCTCCCAGGGGCGGGCGCACCGTCCGCGTGGGCGCCGTCAGCATGAAGATGCCGATGAGCGGGGCGCTCTCCTCCTCGAGGTGGAGGTCCGATTCCGTGGTGCCGAACGGGAGCTCGTTCGGGAGGTTCCCGTTCGAGCACAGCACCTTCGCGCCCACCGAGTGGAACTCCGGATACACGGTCGTCCCGTCCAGGTCGACCAACGCGATGGAAACGTTCGACGCACTGCTCTCACCCCATCCGCGCCGCTCCCGCTTGGAGTACCAGAACAGGCCGCCGTCGGAAGCGGACCTGCGGTGCCTCAGCGCGTAGAACGGCACGAACGGGATCCTCTCGGTCGAGCCCGGGGAGATGGCGAAGACCTCCTCGATGGAGAATACCTCGGCGTCCCCTTGCACCGTCACCTGGTACTCGGTCTTCCGTTGATTGAGGTTGATCGGGCGCGCCTCCGCGGGAAACAGGTTCACGACAGGGGCACAGAAGAGGCGCATCGTGTGGTCGCCCACCCCCTCTTGAAGCCGCGCATGCCTCTCCGGCCTCTGGAATTTCGATATGTAGAACAGGAGCTGCAGCGATGTGCCCAGCCCCGCTCCCGCGAGTCGGTCTAGGCCTTTGACGTCGACGAAGAAGTACTTCTGGGGAAACGCGAAGTACTCCTGAATCATCCGGTACGGCAGGAACGAACGCCCGGGGTACGGCAACATGCCCTGCTCGGCATCGAAGCCGACCGGGTGGACGGCGCTGCTCGGCAGACGTACCGGGCGCGCCGCCGCGCCCGCGTTCGGGTTCCACGCCACCACCTCGACACAGTTGTTCAGCAGCAGCTCGTAGAGCGACCCCACGAGACCCGGTTCGCCGTCGAGGTAGAAGCGCAGCTCGGGTATCTCGAGGTCGTCCAGCGAGAGCTGGCCCAGCGTCTCGAGATCGACTCGCAGAACGGCGAAGGCGCTCGTGGGGCTCGGACCCTTCACTTCATGCGCCGAGTGCCACCCCGCGCCCCGTACTTCCAGTGGCCAGAGGGTGGTCTCGTACGCCGTGCGAAACCGGCAGCGGGTCCCGGAGGTCGTGGGGGGCGTCACCAGACGTGCGCCCCGGGGGATCCTCCAACCCGTCGCCTGGGTGGCCTGGTCCGGGTCAAGGCGGAACTCCGCGAGCGACATCGACGGCAACGGCCGCAGGTAGTGCGGGTAGATGACGTTCAGGAGGGCCTGGGAGATCTCCGGAAAGTCGTCGTCGATCTTGAGATGAACCCGGGCGGCGAGGAAGGCGAAGCCCTGCAGGAGCCGCTCGACGTGAGGATCCTCTGCCTTGGTTGCCTCGATGCGCAGGCGAGACGCTACGGCCTTGTAGGTGTCCGCGAATTCCGCGCCCAATTGACGCAGGAAGGTGAGCTCTCGCTCGTAATAGTCCAGGATCCGGTCATCTCTCATACGGTCATTCCGCCAACGTAAAGCGACCGCTGTTCAGCTCGAGGACGGTGTCGAAGCGGACACGCTCGGGATCGGGGTCGAGACGTAGCGTCGCCTCAATGACGAACTTCAGGCTGCGGCTCTTCTTGCCGTCCTCGTCCGTCCTCGAGATCCGGACATCGGACAGGCGGGGCTCGAAGAGCTCGATCTCCTGCTCGATGGACCTCAGAAGCCGGGCGGGCGTCGCCGACGCATCCGCGCTCATGGACGCGAAATCGGGGAGACCGTAGTTGTAGATCGACCGCTCCACCTCCACGTAAGGCGCGGCAGCTGGACTGCCCGTCTCCCTGGTGTTGAGCAGCCACTCCAGGTCCCGCAGCAGATTGGACTTGAGCAGCTCGACCGAGGCGTCCCAGTCCGACGGCTCGCCCCGGTCCCTACTCACCAATCGATCCAGAATCGACTGACGTACCGTCCTGGGCCTGGTCCGCTGGTTCATCTCCAGCCTCCGCTTTGGCCGATGAAGAAGTCGCTCCGCCGTGGCCGGCCTGACCCTCGAGCGAGGCTGCGAGCACCGGATCGAGGCGGCAGATGTCGTCGTACAGCTTGCCGCGGCGTCGCTCGTTGGGGGGAAGACAACGATAGAGGAGCCCCATGGGTCTCGCCACGATCGCGGCGGCCTCCCACTCCTCGAGGTTCCGCTTCTCAGCCAGGTCGACCAGGTCCTCCAGCATGGGGCGGGCGATGGAGACCATGCCCGCGTCCACGAGCACGGACGCCGCCAGCGAATGGGTTATGAACCGCGCGCGTGCGCTCTCCTCTCGGTCGGCCCGTTTCTTGAGCAGCTCGACCCCCCGCATGGGATTGCCCGAGGCTGCCCACTCCAGCGCCTTCTCGTGGGTGGCCTCGCTCAGGATACGCTCTTGATCGTAGTCGGGAGGGGACGCGGCGGTGGGCTGCTCACCATCGCCACCCGTGACACCCGACAGGCGCAACCACTCCTGAGTTTCCGCATTGGCCGTGGGGGTGTCATCCATGAGCGCCGCCGACAGGAGCTTCGGGACGTCGCGCAGAAGAGCCGCGAGCTCACCCCTGATCGCGTCAGCGGCGGGGCGATACGTGCTTCCCAGGGCCTCCAGAGCCGTGAGGACATAGCGCTGCAGATCCAGCCACCCTCGCCCCGAAGGAGTCGCCATGACCTCCTCCGCCGCTTCCACCAGCTCGCTCCAGCTCCCGTTGAGGAGCAGGGTCTTCAGGCGCTTGCGCAGCTCCGTCGGTGGCGCGTCCAGGAGGCGCACGTCCAGCCCGCTTCCGCCCTTCCTGAGCTCGCCCCACCGCAGGCCACGGATCAACAGGTACGAGGCCGGGTCGGTGGGATCGTCCCGTCGGAGGAATCGAGCGGCGCTCGCGATGCGACGGTGTGCGTCCGCGGCATCCGACGGTTCCGGCGACAGCCCGGACGCCGCGGCACCTCCCCCACCGGTGGGGGCGCCGGAGGAGCCCTCGGGCGAGGCCTGGTCCACCTGTTCCTCAACCGGATCGGGCTCGAGCTCGAGCTTCTTGTCCAGGAGGACCTGAACGGCCGTCGTCGCCCGCCCCAGCACTTCCTTCAGCTTGCCGAAGCTCGGCTTCGGACCCTTCAGCTCCTTGAAGCGCTCCTTGACCAGCTCTTCGAGCGTGCCGACGGCGTCCGAGCAACTCCCGACCTCGGCCCGCCACTTCTTGTATCGCGCCTTGGGAGTCTCCGCGAAGCCGTTCTCGAAGTTCGCGGCGGTGGGTGCGCGCGGGTCGTCCTCCTCTTCCTCGTCTTTCTTCTTGCCCTGCTTGCCACCGGCCTCCGCACCGCCGAACGAGTCCTTCCGGATGCCCTTCCATTCCTCGAAGTCGTGGATGTTGTGCCCCCAGTCCGTGATGGCCACGAACTTGACGGGCTCGTGCCTGTCTTCCCGCGACTTGAAGCCCTCTCCGGCGAACTCCAACGCGAACGCACGATCCTCCACTTCTTCGGGATAGAGGTTGTCCCAGAACTGGTCGAGGAGGCCATGGATCAGGGTGAGTCCGGAGTTCAGCCCCTCGAAGCCCTCCAGGTTCAGCAACGCCTCGGTCAGCCAGATGGCGAGCGTCAGATCCTTCGAGCGTTTCCGGAGGATGTCGGTGGTGAGTTCGACGACCTCCTCGAAGTCATGATCGGGGCTTCGTGCGTCGCGAAGCGCCGCGACACGCGAGTAGTCCGCCTCGTACGTGACGTCCGCCCCTCCGGGGCGCTCCTCGGAGATCGGCGCGAGAAGATCCTCGGGAAGCGGCATGGGAAGGTCTTTCAGCTCAAGGGGGCGGAAGTGCCTTCGATCTCGAGCTCACGCACCTCGAGAATCGGGAAGTCCTCGTCGTCGACGAGGAGCATCCTCTGGCCCACGGGCACCTGCAGACCATCCGGAAGATCGACCCACCGGGTCATCCGTCCCAGGCGCACCAACTCGTCCTCGTCGCGCGAGGCGGAGGGCGTCAGGACAGGCAGCAACGCTTCACCCAGGTCGACACCGGCCAACGATTCGCCGGCCTGTAGATGGACGGGAGCCCACAGGAGGTCACGGAGCCTCTGCGGAGGATCGAGGGTGACGGACGTCAGGTGCTCGAGCGGGATCCACGAGTACTGGCCGCCGATGAAGAGCTCGAGGCGGGCACCCACACGCGGATCGGCGTCCTCGAGGCTCTCGAAGGGTCGGCCATTCAGCGTTCCACGCACCGGGTGCGGCTCCTTCGGCGACTCGGGAAAAGTGCCTTCGTCGAACATCGCGGCGCGCTCCTGCTCACACTCGAGCACCCGCCCGTATGCCATGATGCCGAGCGTGGCTTCGGGATCACCTCGTGCCAGCACGTCGAGCTGCTTCAGAGCACGCCCGTAATCGCCCGCGAAGCACAACAACTCGAATAGGAAGGTCCGCCGCTGCGCGTCCGTCGGCCGGTCCCGCACCTCGGCGTTGAGCACCGCGATCGCCTCCGTAAGCCTGCCTTCCTGGTACAGCGCTTTGGCGTCCAATGCTCTTCCTTGGCAACTCGAAGTCCCGCCACGGGGCTTGAGAGGTCCCCACGGGACTCCCCGCAGCGGGACTTCGGTGTGGGGTTACGGTCTCCGGGTGCGGACGTCCCAACTCCCGACGTGGTCACCACCCTTGGTGCCGTCCTTGTTCTGCTCCGAATAGGTGATCTTGACCTTGCCGAAAGCGAAGGAGACCGCCTCGTGAGGTATGGGGTCGGGGCCGTCCGCGCCCGACCAGTTGATCGAGGTCACGTACACCTCGTCGAACTCGTACAGGAGGTAGTCCAGGGGACCGGCTGAGCCCCCGGACTTGTACAGCGTGACCTTCGCAGTGGGAAAGTGCTCGCCGTCGCACATCATCTGGAAGAGCTCGGCGCTGGTGGCATCGGTCTTCTTCGTGATGGCGAACTCCTGCAGGGCGACGGTCCCCGTCCCACCCCCCTTACCGTGACCGACGCTCGAGATGTTGGAGCCTCCGAACGAGAAGGACTCGAGCTCGATCTCTCCCTCGTGACCTTCCCTCAGCGACTCCCCCGTCACGCCTTCCACTGTCATGTACGCGTCCCATCCGGCCATGGTACTCTCCTGGGGTTTGAGGCTCGGTCATGACGGCCGCACTCGCGGCTGCCTAGGCTTCTGGAACATCCGCGACCAACCGGAGCGAGAAGTCAACGGCGTCGAGCTGGAAGTGGGGCCGTAGATAAGCCACGGCCTGGTATTGACCCGGCGCACGCGGGTTCTCGATCACATCGATGCGAGCATCCGAGAGCGGCTTCTTGGCCTTGGCGTCCTCGGGAGCGTTCTCGCTCTTCAGCACGTACTCTCCGATCCAGTTCTGCAGCATCTTCTGGAGCTCGCCCTTCGTCTTGTAGCTCCCGATGTAGTCACGCATCATCACCTTCAGGTAATGCGCGAAGCGGGACACGGCGAAGATGTACGGGAGCTGAGCCGAGATCGCGGCGTTTGCGGTGGCCGCATCACCTCCGGTTCCCACATACTCCTTGGGCTTCTGCGCAGATTGCACGCTGAAGAACACGGCATTCGCCGTGTTCTTCTCGTTGGCCAGCGGGGCGAACCCCAGCTTGGCCATCTCCATCTCGTGGTCGTCCGGGATCACGGTCTCGGTGGGGCACTTCATCGCGATGTCGCCGGAGTCCGTCTCGAAGTTGTGCACCGGTAAGCCCTCGAGCTTTCCGCCGGACGTCACGCCCCGGATGCGCGCACACCACCCGTGCTGCGCGAAGGCGCTTGTCACCCGTGCACCGAGGCCCCAGGCGGCGTTGCCCCACAGGTACTTGTGGTGCTCCTTGCCGGAGACGTCCTCCTCGAAGTCGAACTCCTCGATGGGGTTTTGCGTGCCGAACGGCTCACGGAGGAGCATGCGCGGCGCGGTGAGGGCGACGTAGCGCGCATCCTCACTCTCGCGGAACGAACGCCATTGAGCGTACTCCGAGCCCTCGAACACCGACGAGAGCTGGTACATGTTGGTCAGCTCGGTGAAGCTCTCGAACCCGAACATGTCAGGGGACGTGCCCGTGATGAACGGCGCGTGCGCCGTCGCGGCGATCTTCGACATCGCATCGAGCAGCTTGATGTCCTGGCCGCTCTTGCCGAACTCGAAATCGCCGAGGAGGGCTCCGTAGGGATTGCCGCCGAAGACGTTGTACTCTTCCTGGTAGATCTTCCGGAACAGCTCGCTCCGGTCGACGCCCATGGCCGCGCGGCCGGCCGTCACATCACGCAGGAGCTCCTTCTTCGTGATCGGGAGCACCCGCACCTTGAGCATCGGTCCTGTCTCCGTGTTGGCGATCAGATACCGCAGCCCCGTCCACGTCGCCTCGAGCTTCTGGAACTTCTCGTGGTGCAGGATCTCGTTCAGCTGCTCGGAGACCAGACGATCGATCTCGGCGATCTGGTGATTCAGCATCGCCTCGGTGTCGGCGCTGAACGTGACGGCGCCCTCGAGGACATCCTTCACGAACAGCTTGATCATCTCGCGGCCGCGCTGCTGGGCCTCGGTCTCCTTTCCGAACCTGCCTTCTTCGACGATCTGGTCGAGGAGACTCCCTTCGGTGACCTCCGCCTCGGCGGGCGCCGCGGCCTGTTTCTGTTTCGCCTCAGCCATCTTCGCCTCCCTCGGCCTCGATCTCCGCCTTCAGCTTGCCCTTCCCCTCATCGTCCCCCAGTGCCTTCTGGATGGCCTGATCGAGCTTGTAGTTGCTCGCCAGCTTGCCTCTCAGGTCCGCGAGCTGCGACCTCTTGTCGAGAAGGGCCTTCAACGGCTCGACCCGTTGGGCCACCCGGGCCGGGGAGAAATCATCGAAGCTCTCGAAATCGAGGTCGACGCCCAGCTTCCCACCTTCTTCGGAGAGCTTGTTGTCCACCGAATACGTCAACTTGGGCTTCGTGGACTTCATCACCTTGTCGAAGTTCTCGGGGCCGATCTCGATGAACTTGCGATCCTTGAGATCCGGAAGCTCACCGGCCCCGTCGCCGGCCAGATCGGCCAGCACGCCCATGATGAAGGGAAGCTCCCGCTTGACGATGGCGTCACCGACCTCGACGTCGTACGAGATATTGACCCGGGTGGGCCGCTGCCGATTGCGTCGCTTCTGAAAGCTCTCAGCCATGGTAGGACTCCTGCGCGTGTTCGGCCCGCGCCAGTGGGGTGGGGAGGGGACACCGGATCCGCCCGCTGCGACGGACGCTGAGCTCAGAGAAATGACAACTATCTCGCGGGCGGAGTCCTGTCAAGCTATGTACGACGCTCATATGAGGGCCGCCGCACGGCACGCATCGTGCCCGAGTAGCGGCAATGGCCCTAGGGTGTACTCCACCAGGCCTGAAGAGAGCCTCGCGGCTCGGCCACCGGGCCGATCCACGGAATGCGCACCCGCGCCTCTTCCGGGAAGGTCACCAGGGGCATCACGCCGCGCCGGAGCACGCGCTCGACTGTGCTCGCGGTCCACGCCGCCGCAGTGGGGTGGGCGCCCACCTCCCCGCCGGGAAGCACGTGGATGGGTCGGCTGTCGAACTCCGCGGGCCCCGTGGGATCCAGATTCCAGGCGTGCTTCTGGTACGAGCTCGCGAGGGCTGCCGCGCACATGAACGCCGGATTCCCCCAGACGTACGGATCAGGGCTCGTCTTGGTGGCCTCGGTGGCAGACGCGTGAGTCACCTCCTCGAGGAAGGGCAGCTCACAGGGATCGGTAGTGGGTCCGAACGGGAGCCTCGCCAGGAAGGGAGGGGAGGCCAGCCCCACCGATCGGGCCGCCGGCGTGACCCGGAAGGCGTCCCAGATGGCCGGCGTGCCCTCGGCATCGGGATCGAGCTCGTCCAGGCTCTGGAAGGACGGCCCGCCCAGGAGGTCCGGGGCCGCCGCCGACAGCCACGGGGCTCCGACGACGTGCGCGATCATCGCGATGCGGTTCAGGAGCGCGATGTCCCGGGCACTTCGGCCGAACTCGTACGCCCCGACCAGAAGAGCCGGCGAGCTCACGCCACACGGTCCGGGGAGGGGCTCGAGGAGGATCCGGAGCAGCGCGCTCTCCTCGACGTCCTCTCTGCCGAGGTCGGCTTCGAGGTCGGCTCGCGTGAGGTCGAGTACGTGGACACGGACTCCCATGCTCGGGTCGGCCACCGAGAGCAGGAGGAGCAACGACCGGAGGAGCCCCTCGAACGCTCGTACGACCGGAGCCTGGAGCACCCGCACCACCTGTTCCGCCGCCTCCCGTTCGAGCCGCTCGCGGAGCTCTCCCTGGGCTTCGGTCTCTTCGCGCTGGAGGTGGGGAGCCACCACCGACCGGATCCACGGCTCCAATTCGGGCAGCCCTCCGGCGGGGGCCGGCTCCACGGACGGGGTGGCCTCGATGATCTCGTCGAGGAGCCCTTCCCTCGAAACGGCTTCTCGGGCACCTGCGTCGGGGCCTGTGGCGGCTTGCGCCTCGATCCCGGCATCGTCTTCCTTCCTCGGCTGCCGATGCGTGGCCACCATGGGCTCGATGGCCTCGATCAGGGACCGGAGATGCGGCATGCGCTCGGCCAGGCGATCCGGGTGCAGGTCGTCCAGCTCCCGTACGTCTATCCGCAGCTGCCCCGGCCCCTCCAGGGTGAAGTCGAGGGTCGGCTGGAGCTTCTCCAGCAGGTCTTCCACGGACCGCACCGGCACAGGGCGCCGTCGAGCGAGAGGTACGCCTTCCCCCACCGAACCACCCCCGCGCGCGGAGAAGTCCCCGAGGACGAGAACGCAGAACGGCGGGGCCTCGGAGGCGCCGCTACCTTGCCGTTCTCGAGGATCCACGGACAGGGAAACACGTACTCGTTCCGGGGTCTGGCTCATACGTCGGCTCGCCGATGTCTGGCCGCGGCCGACCACGGATGATATACCTCAGGTCGCCGCGTGAGGGTGTGAGGACGCTCACCAGCCATGGTAGGGAAGCATGAGACAGATGCAAAGCGTCTTGTGGACCAAGGGGGTCCTGCTCAATCCGCAGCACCTGCAGACGCAAGACCGCTACCTGGAGGACAAGCTCGCCTTCCACGTTGCGAGCCTCGCGTTCTGCCCCTGGGGATTTACGGAGCTTGCGGTGGACGCCGACGCCATCGCGACCGGTGAGGTCCGGCTGATCCGCGCCGTCGGGCTGTTTCCCGACGGTCTGATCTTCGACATCCCCCGGTCCGACGAGGCTCCCGCTCCCCGGCCCATTGAAGGACACTGGCAGCCGGACCAGAAGACGATGACGGTCCACCTCGCCATCCCGGAGTTCAAGAGCGGGGGACGGAACGTGTCGGCGAGTCGGGACGATGCCGGAACCCGCTTCTCGCCCCAGGCCTTCGCGGTCAGGGACGAGAACACCGGTCGTGGCGAGAAGGAGATCCTGGTAGCTCGGAAGAACGTCCGAATCCTCTTCGAGGACGAGGCTGCGGAGGGCTCGACGACCATGCCCATCGCGCGGATCGTGCGCACGGCTGCGGGTGAGAACCAACTCGATACCGCGTTCGTCCCGGAGCTCCTCGATATCTCGGCAAGCGATCACGTGATGGCCATCGCCCGACGGCTGGTGGAGATTCTGTCGGCCCGAAGCACCGAGCTGAGCGGGATCCGTCGCCAGCGGAGCAAGGGCCTCGCCGACTTCGGGCGTCTGGACGTGGCGCACTTCTGGTTGCTCTACACCATCAACTCGTATCTGCCGCTTTTTCGCCACCTTCAGGCGCAGACGGCGCCTCCGAGCGGCGCCGGGGAGTCGGCGGGTGCGAGGCGTGCGCACCCCGCTCAGCTGTACCGGATCATGTCCGAGCTCGCCGCTGTCCTGATGACGTTCTCCCCTGCCCGGCATC